>Ga0194130_10003456_pt1 | contig 21196 bp, 21 predicted proteins | sample TA2KigsurfametaG_FD_160084 | JGI IMG/M metagenome (GOLD analysis project Ga0194130, IMG submission 160084) | Freshwater microbial communities from Lake Tanganyika, Tanzania - TA2015050 Kigoma 12 surface | ecosystem: Environmental > Aquatic > Freshwater > Lake | place: Tanzania: Lake Tanganyika... | reverse complement strand
GCCAAGTGCTGCCTCGAACAATCGGTCATGCATACGAATCGCTCCTTTGCGTCATGGCCGATGCGTCAGGGTGCCGCATCGGCCAGACCGATAGCGTAGAGGTTGGGGGCCGGCGTCAAGGGTTCGCTCCGCCGGGCTTCGCGCGCCCTTGACCCCGGCCTCACCCACATGGAAGTCAAGAGAGGCCTTCTTTTAGGATTTCGACGTGCATCTTCAGCCGCGCGTTCTCCGCGCGCAGCCTCTCGATAGCTCCATCTGCTCGGGCGTGACCGGCTTGGCACCGGCCCCAACCAGCTTGCCGGCCTCAGCCGCCTTCACCCAGTTGCGCAGCGTCTGCTCGACCAGCCCAAGGTCCCGGGCTGCCACGACGATGCCTACCGCCTGGACGTGCTTGATGGACTGCCCCTTGAACTCGGCCGTGTACTCCTGCTTTGGGATCTTCTTCACTTCTCTTCCTCCAGGTCTCAATGCTAATCATCGACCCTTGGAAGACGAAAAACGGCTGGCATCTCAGCCGCGCTAACCGTCAAAGGCACCTCGTCCCGTGCTGCGCTGACAAAGGTAGCCAGGATAGTGCTGCGCCGCCTGCCGGCTCGATGCCGATGTACTCAGGGTCAACCCTGATGGTCAGACGCAGCGAGCCCAAATCGAACCGAATGGGCCGGCTGAATCACGACAAGACAACGGTGCAGATGCCAGTTCCAAGCCGCCCAGGAAGGCATCTATCGACCACCCATGCGTTACTCGGGCTTCCCACAGGCTTCCAGAGACCGTTTGAAATCCCTATGCGCGAAGCCTCGCCGGTCAATCGGGTGACCTTCGTTCATCTCGGGCGTTCTAACGGGTTGGGCTGCGGGTGCGGAAGGAGGACCGATGGGCCTGACGGGACAGGGTTCACGGATTGCGTCCGGTGCCTTGCAGTAACCCCTTTTGTGCCGCGAAGCGGCGCGCAAAGGCCTCGTAGGGCGTCGGCGTGTGCCCTAGCAACAGGGCGAGCACACACGAATTGCCACCGGGCGCACCGTGACGGTCGAACTCCTCAAACATCGTGCGCAGCAGCGCCAGTTCGCGTGGGTCCCGGCCCTGCCAATGCGGCAGGGACATGTAGACATCCAGCGCCATCGTCACCGCACGAACCTCTCGCCCCAGCACCGGTGCCCAGATGGCGGCCAGCTGATGGCGGTTCAGCGGTTCGGCCGCGCTCACCATCTCGTAGGTGCCGAAGTCGAAGCCCGGCTCGGTGAGCGCGCGCGCCACGCCCTGGGCATAGTCGGCAAGATCAAGCCAGGAGATGGGCACCTCGGCCGAGTACGGGAAGATCAGCTCCCCGTGCTCCACCAGCCTTGCCCACTGCCAGGCCACGTTCTGCATGTAGTTGGTGGGCTGGAAGATGATCCACGGCAACCCGCTCGTGATGGCAGCCTCCTCCACCAGACGCTTGTGGGTGTGAAAGCGAATCGCCTGCACCTGGGAGTTGATGACGCTGTGCAGCGCGATGCGCCGCACGCCCACAGCGCGTGCGGCGGCGATCACGGCCAGGCCGTTGTCCACTTCCTCGGGCTTCATGCGCGGCGGGATATGGAAGACGGTGTCGACGCCGTGCAGGGCTGCGGCCAGGGCAGCCTCGTCACCGAAGCGCGCGAGTACTGTCTCATCGGCTCCGGCCTCGCGCAGCGCCTGGGCTGAAGTCTCACGGGTGACCATCGCACGCACGCACGCCCCGCGCTGGTTGAGGGCCGCGAGTACGGCATGGCCGGTCATGCCGTTGGCGCCCGTGATGAGGATGAGACTCATGCGACCCTTCCTCCCGCGGCAGCACGGGCCTCGCGATACGCGAGTGGGCAGCGAACCCTTCTCACACCGTGCCCTTCGCGTAGGGATCGTGCCCGCGCGCCCGGTCCGCGTCGATCACCTCTTGCGGCACGAAGATCCCGGTGTTGGGGTCGTCCACATCGTCGTACATCACCATGATCATTCCCTGCGTGCCGGGCTCGCCCTGCTGCTCGACGCGCCGCCACAGGCGCGGAGGCACAGAGAACGTGTCGTAGGGGCCGAGCTCCACGTACTGCTCGGGATCCTTGTTGTAGTAGATACGATAGGTGCCCTTGAGCGGCATGAAGATCTCGCGGTACTCGTGCGCGTGGATCACTGGCGAGTTGCCCGCGCGCGACTCGATGAAGCACATGTGAAAGCGGTGCGGGGTGGAGATGCCTGCGGGTGCCGCTTTGTTGTCGGTGGAGATCACGTACTTGATCGGCAGCCGCTTGGTGGGGTTGGACTTGTCGACGAAGGCATTGGGGTCGACCTGCAGGTCGCGGTAGAAGGCGACGTTCTTCATCACCTCCTCCATCGGCATCTCGATGCCCTCGCCGGCCACACGGGTGTACAGCGTGGGACTTGATGGTGAGCTCATGTCGTTCTCCTGAGAGCTGGGAAAGTGTCAGAGCCGCGCTGGCAGCCAGGTGGCCAGGGGCGGAAAGAACCACACACACGCGGCCACCACGAGGATCAGGATCCAGTAGGGCGTGGCGCCCGCGAAGATCTCCTGGATGCGGATGGAACGATCGGGCACGGCTGCCTTGACGACGAAGACGCCGATGCCGAAGGGCGGGGTGAGCACGCCTGCCTCGATCACAAGGATGCCCACGAGCGCAAAGGTGATCGGCTCGAAGCCCAGCGCCTGGGCGATGGGCCAGAAGATCGGCACGGTCAGCAGCATGGTCGAGATTGAATCGATGAGGCAGCCGAGCACGAACCAGGTCAGCACCATGAAGACGAGGGTGCCCGCGGGCCCCAGGCCCATGCCCTCGAGCAGCGTGCGTACCTGGTCGGGTACGCCCTCGAGTGCCAAAAGCTTGGTGTACATCGTGGCGCACAGCAGCAGCAGCAGGATCGGCGTGGTCGTCTTGCCCGCCTCGACGAAGGACTCGACAAGGCGCGGACCCTTCATGCCCTTGGCCCAGGCCAGCCCGAGAGCCCCTACCAAGCCCACGGCCGAACCTTCAGTGGGCGTGCAGTAGCCAAACCAGATGCCGCCGAGCGTGACGACGATGAGGAACGTCACGCCCAGCCATCCGATGAGTTCGCTGCGGCGCTGTGCGGCCTCCGGTGGGGCAGGCTCGGCATCTTCGCGAGGCAACTCGGGGGCCAACTGCGGCTGCAGTTTGGCGGCGGCCATGCAGTAGAGCGCGTAGAGCGTGGCCAGCAGGATGCCCGGAAAGACTCCGGCAGCAAAGAGCTTGCCCACCGACTGCTCGGTGAGGATCGCCCACACGATCATGAAGACCGAGGGCGGGATCAGCAAGCCCAATACCGAGCTGCCCGCGATGCAACCGGTGGCAAAGCTTGGTGCGTAGCCCGCGCGGCGCATCGCCGGGTAGGCCACGTGGCTGAACGCTGCCGCCGAAGCGATACCCACGCCCGTCACGGCCGCGAACACAGCGTTGCCGCCGACGGTGGCCACGGCCAGCCGGCCCGGCACGCCGCGCAGGCTGCGGTTGACCACGTTGAAGAGGTCAGCCGCCGCACCCGAGTAGGCGATCAGCATGCCCATGACCGTGAAGAGCGGCAGGACGACGAAGTTGTACTCCTTCACACCGTCCAGGGCGGTCTGCTGCAGCAGCGCCAGCACCGGGGCCACACCCCCCAGCGAGAAGATGAGCCCTACCGCCGCGGCCAGCGCGAACGAGAAGGCCACGGGAATGCCCACAAAGGATACGAGCGCAAGCAGGCCGAGGATCCACCAGATGCCTTGCGAGCCCATCGTCCGCTCCTTCAGCGGGCTGCTTGGGCGGGCGCGTCGAAGCGGCCGGTGAGCGCCAGCCAGACGAGTCTCAGACAAACTGCGGCAGCTGCCAGCCAAAGCAGGAAGGTTGCACCACGCAGCGGCCAGGCCGCAATCCGAAAGGCGTTCGTGCCGTAGAACTCGCCCGACTGGATGCTGTGCACGAGCGGCGGCCACCCCATCGCCGCGATCGCGGCAAAGAAGGCGGCGCCCACGCCGAAGGCGAGTGCGTTGAGCACGGCCCGGCCGCCACGCGGCAGGCGGTCGTACAGGAAAGTCACGCGCAGCAGCTTGCCGTGCAGGATGGCATAGGGCATCTGCAGGAAGGTGATCAGTACCATCGCGTTGGCCGCCAGCTCGGTCGTGCCTGGGAAGGGCCGGTTGAAGAGCAACCGCCCGAGGGCATCGTACAGGATCACGACCGTCAGCAGCCCGATCGTGGCCGCGCCGATCGCGTGCAGCACGCGCGTGGCCGATTCCAGCGCACGGTCCACGCCTGTGTGCGCAGGCTGCTGCGTCATGTCGCGCTCAGACCGGGTAGTCGAAGGGGAAGCTGTGGCCGGCCTCCTTCATGAAGCGGACATAGGTCCGGAAGGTGTCGGTGCCATTCAAGCCCTTGCCATCGAGCTCACGCGCGGTGCGGGCGGGCAGCTCCTTCATCGCCTCGGCCCAGCGCCGCCGATCGGCGGCGGCGACCGGGATGAATTTGACCCGGTCCTTGTTCGCATCGACCGCGTCCTGGTGGCGCTTGGCGCTGATCTCGGCGATCTTCACCGAGCTTTCGTTCGCCACCTCGTCGATGATGGCCACGAGCTCGCGCGGGAGCGCCGTGCGCTTTTCGGCGTTCATGACCATCGAGTTACTCACGAGCGAGCCGAAGTCGGCCAGCAGGAAGAACTTGGCCACCTCGTGCAGCTTGAAAGCAGAAAAGCCGGTGGCGAAGTAGATATTCCCGTCGATGAGGCCGGTCTGGATGGCCTGGTAGTTCTCGCCGATGGGCATCTGCACCGGTACGGCACCCACTGCCTGGGCCCACGGCGCGTTGGCGCCCGCGCAGGCAAGCTTCAGGCCCTTGAGCCCATCGATGCCCGCGACATCACGCTTGAGCATCATCCCGTAGTTCTCCGAGGCCGACATCGCCAGCACGTGCAGTCCGTAAGGCTTCATGCTCTCCTGCAGCGCGGGCACCTCTTTGAGCATGCGCGTGGCCACGCGCGCCTGCAGCAGCGGGTCGGTGGTGGTGAAGGGGAAGTACTGGCCGTAGTTAAGCAGCGCCGTGCGCGACTGCTCGAAGGCGGGCACCGAAAGCCCGATGTCGAGCGCGCCCTTCTGCACCGACTCGACGATGCCGTCGAGCTTGGCCACCGTGCCCGCCCAGGCCTTGATGAAGCGCACGTTCAGACCACGCTCCTTCGCGCGGCGTGTGACCTCGGGCACGAAGAAGGTGTCGGCCACGAGCACGTAGGCCAGCGCCGGCGTGGGATGGCCGGCGCCGATGCGCAGCACCGTCTCAGCTTGTGCGCGCACGGCAGGCAGCGCGAGGGCTGTTGCGGCGGCGGCGCCCCACTGCAGGGTGCGGCGGCGGGAAGGTGCGGATGGTGTCGGGTGCTGGCTCATCGTCGTCTCCTGGGTGTTGCGGGGGTCGTTGGGGGGGGTCGTTGGGGGCGCTGTCAAGGAATTGGCTGGGGTTGTCCCAGATGGGAATCATCGGAAGCGCGGGGCGGGGTCGCCGAGGAGGCAGCCTCCCGGGCCAGCCACCACTGGAGGTGATCGGTCACACGGTCCTGGCCCCAAAAGCGCTGGGTCCCCACGACTGCATAGGGCGCACCGAACATGCCGGCGGCCACGGCCTGCTCGGTGGCGGCCACGAGCGCCGCCTTGTCCTGCGGGTCGGGTTCGCCGCAGGCTGCGGCGATGTCAGCCTCGGGCACGTGCAGGCCCGCGCAGGCCTCGCGCAGTGCCGACTCGTCGCGCAACTCGAGGCCACGCCCGAAGCGAAGGGCCAGCGCGGCACGCGCGAAACGACCGGCCAGATCTGCGCCTCGTCGGCGCAGCCGATGAAAGAGCAGCCGCGCGGGCTGAACTTCGGGCGCGCCCTCGGGTCGTTGAAACGGCAAGCCCGTCATCGCCACCAGGCGCGCCACGTCCTGCCGGTTGTGCGCGAGCTTGAGCGGCTGCTCCAGCGGCGAGGTGGTGCCAGCGAGCCGGAAGACATGCGGCAGCGACACGACCTGCCAGCTCACCGTGCGGCCGTGGCGTGCGGCCACGGACTCGATGCGCGACGACGCAAAGTACGAATAGGTGGAGACAAAGTCCACGAAGAATTGCACGGGCGCAGCCGTCAACGCAGACTCACGGGTCGGAGCTGGAGCGGGTGCGACTGCGGGCGCGGATGAAGCAGCTGAGAACGTCGACATCGCAGCCCCTCAGATCGCTCGGCCCGCGGCCTGCCAGTACGGCTCGCGCAGGCGGCGCTTGACGATCTTGCCGCTGTCCTCGCGCGGCAAGCTCCCCCGAAACTCCACGCGCCTGGGCACCTTGAAGCCGGCCAGCCGTTCTCGCAGCCACCCTTGGACCTGCGCCGCATCGAGCCGCACACCGGTTTCGGGCTCGACCACCGCCAGCAGCGTTTCGCCGAACTCCTCGTCGGGCACGCCGAAGACGGCGCAGTCGCCCACGCCCGGCATCGCAGCGAGCACCGACTCGATCTCGGCCGGGTAGATATTGACGCCACCAGATATCACCATGTCCTTGCGGCGGTCGCTGAGGAAGAGAAAGCCCTCTGCATCGCGGTGGTCCACGTCCCCCAGCGTGAAGAGCGCAGGGTCGTGCGGGTGGGTGCAGCCCGCGCGCAGCTCAGGCCGACCGTGGTACGTAAAAGGAGGGTAGGCGCACTGCTCCACATAGATCGTGCCGGTAGTACCCGCCGGCAGCTCCCGGCCCTGCTCGTCGGCGATGCACACCCGCACGTGCGGCACGAGCCGGCCGACACTGCCGGGCTTTCGCAGCCAGTCGGCCGAGCCGATGGCCGCGACCGGGCCCGCTTCGCCGCCGCCATAGAATTCGTGGAGCACCGGTCCCCACCAGTCGATCAGCGCACGCTTGACCACTGGCGGGCAGGGCGCCGCTCCATGCAGCACGAAGCGCAGCGACGACAGGTCGTGGCGCGCACGCACCTGCGCCGGAAGTCGCAGCAGCCTGTGCATGAGCGTAGGCACGAGGTAGAGGTGGCTGATGCGATGCCGCTCGATCAGCGCAAGGCATCGTGAGGCCTCAAAGCGCGGCTCGATGAAGAGCACCTCGGCCACAGCCAGGGCCTGCAACGCGTAAGCCCCCGGCGCGCTGTGGTACAGCGGCGTGACCACCATGGCCCGCGCCCCGGGGTTGAGCCCGAAGGCCACGCGGTTGACCTCGGCCACGCGCTGCACGTGCAGCGGGCTCATCGGCTCGCGGCGTACGCCCTTGGGCTGCCCGGTGGTGCCAGAGGTGTAGCTCATCGAGCTGCGCGGCCGCGTGGGGGGGAAGGGCTGCGCTTCGGCGGCAAGCCAGTCATCCCAGCGCCGGGCGCGCGGGGCCCGCGCGAACGCACTGACCTGCAGGCCGTAGTCCTGCACGAGTGCAGCCGTGTCATCGAGCACGACGAGCGGGAGATCGGCGGGCAATGCGTCGCGCACGCCCTCGAGCAGGCTTGCATGGACGAACAGCAGCCGCATGCCCGAGTCCGCCACGATGGCCTTGGTCTCCTCAGCGCGGAAGTGCCAGTTCACCGGCACGGCGTAAGCCCCGACGAGTCTGGCCGCCAGGACGGCCACCAGCACTCTGGGCTCGTTGCGCAGCAGCAGGCCCACCGTATCACCCTCACCCACGCCGGACCTGTGCAGCGAGGTCGCGCAGCGGGCCGCGAGCGCGTCCACCTCGGCGCCGGCCAGGCAACTATCCGCGCAGGCCAGGTTCGCCGTCACGGCCGGCGCTCCAGCACGCTCACGGTCATACGCGCCGCGCACACCAGTGCGCCCCCGTCATCTCGAATGTCGCAGGCCCAGACCTGTGTGCTGCGGCCGCGGTGCAGGGGCCGCGCGGTGGCCACGACGAAGCCCTGGCGTACGCCCTTGAGCTGGTTGGCGTTGATCTCCAGGCCCACCACCAGAAAGCGAGCGCTGTCCAACGTCCAGGCGGCACCAGCGCTCATCGCCGTCTCGGCCAGCGCCACCGAAGCGCCGCCGTGCAGCAGCCCCGCAGGCTGGCGCGTACGTGTATCAACCGGCATGCGCGCCTGGATAAAGTCCTCCCCGCGCTGCGTGAACACGATGCCCAGGTGCCGCGCGAGCGTATCGGGCGGCGGTTCGAAGGGAGGAGTCGGCAGAGCGGCCGGGGCGAACCACAGACTCATCTTCACTGCGGAGTGAAAGGCTGTCCGCACGCTGTGTCCCAGGCCGAAGATTGGCCCATCGCCTACAGCCCCAGAAACCCCGCCACCGCCCGCTCATAGGCCTCGGCCCGTAGCAGGTAGGGGTAGTGCCCGCCGCCTTCGATGACCACCGACTGCGCACCCGGGTAGGCCGTACGCAGGGCCGCGCGCATGGGGGCCGGAATGAGCGGGTCGTTATCGCACTCGACGATCAGCAGCCGCGAGTCGGCCACGCCCAGAGGGGGCAGCGGTGTGGCGCGCTGCACGGCGAGCATGCGCGCGCGCATCAGCTCGGGCGCCTGGCAGCGCCCGACGAGCTCGAGCTGAAGCGCCTTGAACTCGCCCTCGGGCAAGGCCTGCAGCCGTACCAGGACCTCGGTGTGGATCTCGGCAGCGGAGCGTCCTTCCAGCACCGCCAGCCTCTCGGGCGACTGCGTGGGTGTGGGGTCGAAGAAAGTGTTGCCGAGCACCACACGATTCAGGCGCTGCGGGTGCCGCACCGCCACCCACTGCGCGAGGTAGCCCCCGAGCGAACTGCCCACGAGGTCAAAACGCTCCAGGCCGAGCGCGTCGGCCACCGCCACGATCCCGTCGGCCAGGGCCGGTGCGGCATCATCGGCAGGGTACTGGATGGCCACCATCGTGCGCCGGTCTCCGTAAGCGAGCAACTGGCGGCACCACGACTCGGCAGTGCCCTGCGCGCCCGGTAGCCACAGCATGGGTAGCCCCGCGCCGCCGCCGGAGGTGCGCACGATCTCGACCGCGCGCCCTTGCGCCTGCACCGTCGACACGGGCCACGTCGCACGCAACCTCTGCAGAATCTCGGTACCCATCTTCAGCCTCCCTCCACCCTGAACGACACCCGGCCCAGGCCGGCCACTTCGGCCTGAACCAGGCCCGCTGCCGGCAGCGGATCGGCGGCCGTGGCGGCTCCGGCCAGCAGCACGCTGCCCGCGCTGACCTCCAGCCCATGGCGCCGCGCGAGCTGCCAGGCTCCATGCAGCGCCCGCCAGGGGCTGCCGAGGATGGCGGCACTGCTGCCGAGCTGCCGAACCCGAGCGTCGAACTGCATCACGATGCCCAGGTTGTCGAGCGCGGGCGGCACGCGCCGCCAGGGCCCGACCACGAAGCCGCAGCCCGAGGTGTTGTCGGCCACAACCGCATCGAGCGAGAAGCGGAAATCGGCGTAGCGCGAGTCGATGATCTCCATCGCAGGCGCCACCGCCTCGACGGCTCCGATGAGCTGACTCGCGTGCTCGATGGCGTGCAGCTCGCGCCCGAGCAGCATCGCCACCTCTGGCTCGACACGGGGATGGATGGCGTGGCTGCGCGCGAACGCGCCCCCGTCTTCGACCTGCATCGCATCGGTGAGCTGCCCGATGACCGTCTCGTGCACGCCCATCTGGGCCATCTTGGCGCGGCTCGTGAAGCCCATCTTGGCGCCGCTCAAGCGTTCGCCGGCTGCCTCGCGCAGGGCGATGCCGGCTTGCTGGACGGCATAGGCGGCCGGCGGGTCCAGCCACGACACGTCGGGCTGGGGCATGGGCTGGCGCTGTGTACGCGCCTGGTGCAGCGCGGCGGCCAGCAAGGCCACAGCTTCGCGGGGCGCAGCGGCGCCGGCGCTCACGCGCCAAACCCCACGCGTACCGAGCCGAGCCCCTCGATGCGCGCCTCGAAGAGATCGCCGTGCTCGGCCTTGACCATCGGCCCGAGCGCCCCGGACATCACGAGGTCCCCGGCGCGCAGCGGCTCGCCCATCTCCACGAGCTTGCGCGCGAGCCACACCAGCGCGTTGACCGGGTGCCCCAGGCACGCGGCGCCCACCCCCGTGGACACCTCCTCGCCGCCGCGCTCCATGACCATGCCGCAAAGCCGCAGGTTGACCTCGCCCAGCCGGCGCGGCTCGTTACCCACGACGAAGAGGCCCGAGGATGCGTTGTCGGCCACCGTATCGAGAAGCTTGATGTTCCAGTTCGCGATGCGGCTACCCACGATCTCGATGGCCGGCAGCACGAACTCCACCGCGCGCATCACCTCGGCGGGGGAGGCGCAGGGCTGGTCCAGGTCGCGCCCGATGACGAAGGCCACCTCAGCCTCGACCTTGGCCTGCAGCACAAGGCCCGGCGCGATCTCCTCGCCGTCATAGAGCGCCATGTCGTCGAGGAGCACCCCGTAGTCGGGCTGGTCCACGCCGAGCTGAGCCTGCACCGCGCGCGAGGTCAGGCCGATCTTGCGCCCCACGATACGCCGGCCCGCGGCCAGTGCGTGCCGGGTGTTAGCCTGCTGCACCGCGTAGGCCTGGGTCACGCCGCCGGCAGCCAGCTCATCCCGGATCGGCGGTACGGGAACACCCGTGGCCTGCGCTTCGCGCAGCCGGGCCGCCAGGCGCTCCACGGAAGGGTCCTTGGTCATGTCAGGAGGCGAGCGGGCTCGCCGTTGTTTCCTGCTTTGCGTAGGGATCGTGCCCGCGCGCCCGGTCCGCGTCGATCACCTCTTGCGGCACGAAGATCCCGGTGTTGGGGTCGTCCACATCGTCGTACATCACCATGATCATTCCCTGCGTGCCGGGCTCGCCTTGCTGCTCGACGCGCCGCCACAGGCGCGGGGGCACGGAGAAGGTATCGTAGGGACCGAGCTCCACGTACTGCTCGCAATCCTTGTTGTAGTAGATGCGGTAGGTGCCCTTGAGCGGCATGAAGATCTCGCGGTACTCGTGGGCGTGGATCACCGGCGAGTTGCCCGCTCGCGATTCGATGAAGCACATGTGGAAGCGGTGCGGGGTGGAGATGCCCGCCGGCGCCGCCTTGTTGTCGGTGGAGATCACGTACTTGATCGGCAGCCGCTTGGTGGGGTCGGCCTTGTCGACGAAGGCATTGGGGTCGACCTGCAGGTTTCGGTAGAAAGCGACGTTCTTCATCACCTCCTCCACGGGCATCTCGATGCCCTCGCCGGCCACCCGCGTGTAGAGCGTGGGAATGGAAGGGGAGTTCATCTCGTTCTCCTGCAAGCTAAGGACCTGCTACAGCATCACGGGCAGCCAGGTGGCCAGGGGCGGAAAGAACCGCACGCAGACAGCCACCCCCGGAATATCGGCTCAGGTCGGGGTCAACGGCAATATAGCGGGGTGCAAAGCCAATATAAACTGGGGTGATGCTCGCCCCGGTCAATCGCGAGGGCACGGCCCTCGACCTGAACCTGTTGCGCTACCTCCTCACGCTGGTGCAGGAGGGCAGCGTCTCGCGCACCGCCGTGCGGCTGGGTGTGACACAGCCGGCCGTGAGCGCCGCGCTCAAGCGCCTGCGCGAGGCCTTTGGCGACCCGATCCTCGTGCGCAGCGGGCAGACCATGGCCCCCACGCCGCGCGCAATCGAGATGGCCGAACGCCTAGCGCCCCTGCTCGCCAGCGTGCGCGAGATGGTCGAGGGCCGCGGCGCCTTCGAGCCCGAGCGCTCGCGTCGCACCTTCACGCTCATGGGTTCGGACTATGTGCAGTTCTTCCTTCTGCCCCGGCTGTGCGAACGCTTCGAACGCCAGGGCGTGCAGGTGACCCTCGAGCACCGGCCGGCCAACCCCGACAAGGTGCAGAGCTGGATGGAGTCGGGGCAGGTGGATCTGGGCGTGGGCTACCTGGTGTCGCCTCCGCCGGCGCTGCGCTCGCGGCTGCTGTTTCGTGACGAGCAGGTGTGCCTGATGCGCCGCGGCCACCCGGCGCTGGCCGGCGCCTTCACCATCGAGCGCTTCGCGGCGCTGCCGCACATCACGATCGCCCCGGGCGGTGCGGGCATCTATGGTGTGCGCATCGATGCGCTGCTGAAGTCGATGGGCATCCGCCGCCGCGTGGTGCTCACGCTGCCCTCGTTTCTGGCCGTGCCGCACGTCATTTCTCGCACCGATGCGATCGCCACCGTGCCGAGCCGGCTTGCGCGGCACTTCTGCGGGCAGCTTCCGCTTACCGTGTGCCAGCCGCCGCTGGAACTGCCCGCCTTTGAGATGTCGATGTTCTGGCACGAGCGGGTGCACAGCGATGCGGCGCACTTGTGGCTGCGCGGCGAGGTGGTGGTGGCGGGACGGGAAGTCGTCGCCTAAGACGCAGCCGGGCAGTGCGGCCGCCGCCCTCCCCGGACCGGCCTGCACGCGCAGACTCATAAGCGCGCTCTGTAAAAGGGCTCGTGCCTCGGAGATCGCCTTGCATGCGCGCTTCGTGGACAGTGCGGACAGCCGAAGGATTCAGACATGTCGACACCCCGCAATGCCCTCCCCGATGAACTGCGTTAACAGGTTGGGCAGCAGGCGTTCGGCGCAAGCCGCCCCGGCGCGATGGGCCTGGAGCAACTGCAGCGCGTCTGTCCGCGCCGGCACATCGAGATGGACGGCACGCGGGTGGAGTTCATCCGCACGAATAGCAGCGGCCCCCGCCGGTGATGCTTCCCGGTGCACAAGGCACCGCGAAGAGCTCCCTCCACCAGAACTTCGCATTCGGTTCCCAGCGCGATGTCCTGAGCGTCCACTACCCTGGCTGGCCGGATATGGCCGCCCTGGCGGATCTCGTCCTCGCCCTCACGCGCGGGCTGGGCATCCCGCGGTGCGATCTCCTCGGAAGTTCGCTGGGGGGTACCTCACGCACGGATCGCGGTGCGCGACCGTGACCTCGTGGGTCACGTGGTGATCGGCAACAGCTTCGATGAACCGAAGCCAGCATAAATGACCGAACATCTGTCACGCCTGCTGGACCGGAGCGCAGACAACGTGAAGCGGGAAGCCGAGGAGCGGTTGCTCGCCGAGCCGCCAGGCGCGTTCAGGGACGTTACGCTGGACCTGGTCGGGCATCAGTTTTCCGCCGAGATGCTGCGCGATCGGAAGTTGGCCGTCCAGAGCATGGCACCTCTGGATTAGCGCGCAACGGTGAGCAGCCCAATGCTGATCATCGAGTGCGCCGACGATTCGGCGATCTCGCCTATATGGCGCGCGCCGTTCGTGATCAAGACCATCCTGACCGACAACGGCAAGGAGTTCACTGACCGGCTGTTCGGCGGTCGTGCCAAGGAGGCCTCTGGCGAGCACGAGTTCGACCTTCTGTGCGCGAGCTTGGGCATCAAGCGCCGGCTCACCAAGCCTCGTACGCCGCGCACCAATGGCATGGTCGAGAGGTTCACCGGCAGGCTCGAGCAGGTGCTGCAGACGCACCGATTCAACAGCGCCGAGGGCCTGAGCAAGACGCTGCATCGCTACGTGTGGCTGTACAACCAGCACCTGCCGCAGATAGCTCTTCACACGAAATACCCTTGATGGCCTTGAAGCGCTGGCAGGAATCACATCCTCACCTGTTCGAGAAAAAGGTCGCCAATCATCCGGGACCTGACACTTAGCCACCAGGCGCCCTGCCCCCCGCGATCCACCGTCCGAAAGCCACGCGTCTTTGCCGGTCCACTTGCTCCGGAGCGTCCTGTCCGTAAGGCCCGCCATGACTTATCTCCCATTAATGCCGTTGCAGTACCGTTGCAGTAACGCGCTGGCTTTGGTGAGACTAACGTGGAAGACGATGGACATTTAAGTCCACGAAATCATCAGTTAAGGGACTTATACCGAATCTCCCTGGATTTCTTTGGAGTTTAAAACCATGCCTTTCAATCCGTTGGTCACTGGTTCGAATCCAGTACGACCTACCAAAAATCAATTACTTAAGCAATATTATCACTCAGCTCCCTTCCCATTGCCAGTCTGTTGCCACTTTTGCAGTATTGGTCGAAGTTCTTCCTGCTACTTTCGTTCCCGTAACCTGGGGAGCGGGATCCGATACACCGCGCCTATTGACCAGGCCCTTGAATGGGCTGCGCCGCGTATTTGGCTGAAGGATGCTGATAATAGGCCCGTACCCGTTCAGGCCATGAGGATAGCCTGGTCATGAAGGTCACGGCCCTTTCGATCATCTGCTCCCGGTTCTCGCTCACAGGACCCAAACGCAGATTCGTGTTGAAATCACTGTTCAGATATTCATCCGGATTTGACTCCGGGGTGTAGGGCGGCAAGAAAGCCAGCTCAATCCGATCGTTCTTGTCCCTGAGCCAGTCCTTCACAAGGGCGGCCTTGTGCACTTTCAGGTTGTCCACGATCAGGATGATTTTCCTTGCCGCATCAGAAATCAGTGCTCCCAGAAACCCGATGAATCGCTCCGCATTGAACCCACCGTCGATGATCTGGAAGGCAACTTCACCCTTGGCAGATAGCGCAGAGATCATGGAGAGTTTGTCCCACCGATTAGGCTTCGCAAGAACCGGCGTTTATCCGTTCGGAGCATAACCCGAATCCAGACTGAATCCTCCTTCACTGCCGTTGGATCGCCAAAGAAGATCACAGCCCCTTCTGCTTTTGCCTTGGCTTCAAGAGCGGGGTAAGTCTCCTTGAGCCACAGATCGATCCATTCCGGTCGCTCCTCCGGGCGTCACGTCCAAGTACCCCGAGGTGAGCTGCGGCGATTACATCCTCAGCCGCTTTGACAAATCCTTCCAGTACCGCAGCAAGGTACCTCAGCCGAGCGTCAGCCCGCCGTCGACATGAATCACCTGCCCGGTGATGTAACGGGCACCGGGACCCAGCAAGAAGATGATCAGGTCGGCCACATCGCCGGGACTCGCCAGGCGACCCAGCGGCGTGTCCCGAGCCGCTTTGTCCCAGGCGGCCTGGGCGATCGCGCTGGCCGCCGCCTTGTCCTTGCGGGTATAGCCCGGCGCCACGCAGTTGACTGTGATGCCCGAGGGGGCGAACTGAATGGCAGCGGCCCGCGCCAGCGCTTCGAGCGCAGCCTTGGCAGCGGCGGAAGTCGGGAAATTTTCCCCCTGACGATAGCGATGTGCGACAAATGAACTGACCGCGACGACTGCGGCTGCACGAGAGGCGGCGAGCGGCTCGCGTGCACGGGCCAACATCTCGAAAAACGCGCCTGCCATGGCTGACAGTGCATGGTCCAGATCAGCGCGCGCCGCCTCACCGATGCCGGCGCGGTTCGCATGCCCGGCGTTGCTGACGATCTGATCGATCCGCTCAAATCGCGCGAGCACTCGACCAATCAGATTCGTTCCGGCCCCCGCGTCGTTCAGGTCGGAGCAGACGAGATCGGCCTGGGCGCCGCGATCACGGCAAACCTGAGCGACTGCGGCCAGCGCGTCGCGCTGAGACCGTGTATGGAGCATGAGGGATACGCCGGGCGCGGCGAGCGCGCGCGCGGTGGCGGCACCGATGCCCGAGGCCGCACCGGTGATCAGGATCACGCGGTCAGAAAGCCCGCCTGCTGCAGAGGCAAGGGCGGCCAGATCAGTGGCGGGAGAGGTGTCGGACATTGGGGACTCAATCCGTTCGGAGTCCCGATCTTACGCAGCCCGATTTGGATCGGGCAAGGGGCCATCCCGGCAATTGCCCGGGCCTTCGCTCTCGGATAAAGTGAATGGGCTGTTCATTTATCAAAACTCACACTCAGCATCAGGAGGCAAGATGTCGACCAGAATTCGTTTCGTAGCAGCACTCGCATTGGGCGCTGTGATCGGCAGCGCGAGTGCTCAAACCATCGAATGGACCGCCGGTCAGCTCGGCGGCGGTTGGTACACGATTGTGTCGGGCACCTCGAAAATGATCGAGCAGAAAACCGGCATGACGGTCAAGGCCGTCCCCGGCGGTGGCGCAGCCAACCCGAGCAAGGTTCAGAATGGCCAGAGCCAGCTCGGCATGAGCATCGACATCTTCGCAAAGATGGCCCTCGATGGCACCGGCACCTATGAAGGCAAGCCCCACCCCAAGCTGATGATGATCGGTCAGAGCCTGGGAGATACACCGTATCACATGATCCGCGCGGCCGACCAGAAGCTCGAGTTCGACCAGATCTTGACCTCGCGAGACGTGAAGATCGGCGTGGTCAAGGCAGGGGCCACCGACGAGATCGCATTCCGCTGGGTCATGGAGCATTACGGCCAGACCTACCAGACGCTGCGCAGCAGAGGCTACCGGATCATTCAGGCCGATTACGCTGAGCTTGCGAGCGCGTTCAAAGACCGGCAGATCGACTATGTCTTCTTTGCGCAGGGACTGCCCGGCGCCTCGGTCGTTGACATGAGCACCGGTCGCGACGCCCGTCTGCTCGAGTTTCCCAAGAAGCTCACCGACTTCATCTACAACAAATACGGCTTGGGCACCGGCAAGATTCCGGCCAGCACCTATCCGAATTACCAGAGTGGTGACGTCACGGTCATGTCGATGGCAACCACGCTGATCACCTCGAGCGATGTCCCGGAAGACGTGATCTATCGAGTCACCAAAGCGCTCTGCGAGAGCCAGCCCGATCTGCCCAAGGTACATGCGAGTCTCAAGGACTTCGATTGCAAGACAGCCGTTCAGGCTCGTCCGATCCCGGTGCATCCCGGGGCATTGCGCTACTACCGCGAGCGTGGCTGGGTCCAGGGCTGACCCATGCGTTCACTGACAGGGCCGGCCGGCTATGCGGCCGCTGCCCTGGCAATTGCGGCGGCGCTCTTTCATTTTTATGGGGCGGGATTCGGTTTCCTGGAGCCGCGTGAGCAGCGATCGATCCACCTGCTGCTGCTCCTCCCGCTCGCCTTCCTGATTTTCCCGGCCCGACCGGGTCGCTCTCCCGCTGACCGGCCGACGGCTGTCGACTGGCTGTTCGCGGTCCTTGCAGCTGCCGCGCCACTCTACTCGTACCTGCATGCATTCGACATCAACATGCGCATGGAGAATGTCGACCCCCTGAGCCCGTTGCAGCTCGGGCTGGGGGTCGCGCTCACGCTGCTGTTGCTGGAGGCCTTGCGACGCGCGGTGACGCCAGTGCTCGCTGCGCTGGTTGCGCTTGGAATCGGCTACCTCTTCATCACCGAATGGATGCCAGGCGCCCTGCACTACCGGCATATGCCCTTTCCCGAAATCATCGAGACCATGTACCTGCTGAACGGCATGGGGACTTTCGGCTCGATCACCGGTATCTCGGCAACCATGGTTGCGACCTTCGTGATCTTTGGCGCCTTCGTCGAAGGCAGCGGCATCGGCCGGCTGTTTCATAACCTCGGTATGCGGGCGGCGGGGCGCTATGCCGGCGGCGCAGCCAAGGTCGAGGTGATCAGCTCGTCGCTCTTTGGCACGATCAGCGGCTCCTCGGTCGCCAATGTGTTCGCAACCGGATCGTTCACGATTCCGGCGATGATCAGGCTGGGCTACCGGCGTCCGTTTGCCGCAGGCGTCGAGGCCGCCTCATCGGTCGGCGGGCAGATCATGCCGCCGGTGATGGGCGCGGGTGCCTTCGTGATGGCCGAGATCACGAACATCCCGTATTCGCAGATCGCTATCGCCGCTCTGCTGGGCGCGGTCTGCTACTTCTTCATGATCCTTGTGTCGGTGCACTTTGAAGCAAGGCGACTTGGCCTGGCGGGGTGTACCGAAGAAGAGCTACCGTCCTGGGCCGAGATCCGCCGTGACCTGCACCTGCTGATCCCGATCCTGATCCTGCTGGGACTGCTGTTCGCAGGGCGATCGCCCTACGCGGCCGCGTTCTGGGCCTCCGTCTCGATGCTGCCTGTGTCCTGGCTACGGTCTCACACCCGCATCGGCGGTCGCGAACTGTTGATCATTCTGGAGACCGCCGGCCGCAATATGACCGTGGTGGCCCTTGCCTGCGCCGGTGCAGGCGTGCTGGTCGCCTGCCTGACAGTGACCGGTGCGGTGATTTCTTTCTCCGGCCTGGTGACATCTCTCGCAGGTGACAGCGTGCTGATCGCGGGTTTGCTGCTGATGATGGTGACCCTGGTGCTCGGCATGGGCGTACCGACCACGGCCGCTTACATCATCGGTGCGGCCATCGGGGCACCCATTCTGGTGAAGCTGGGCGTGCCCACACTCGCGGCACACATGTTCGTCTTCTACTTCGCGATCCTCGCTGACGCCACGCCGCCCGTCTCGGTAGCCTCGTACGCGGCCGCCTCGATCGCAAAGACCGATCCCATACAGGCGGGAATCGCTGCATTCCGCCTCGGGCTGGCGGGCTTTCTGGTCGGCTTTTCCTACCTGTTCACCACGGCGCTCCTGATGCAGGGGCCAGTGCTCGAGATCGTGGGTCACCTGATCCTTTATCTGGGCGGGCTGACCTTGGTCGCTGCCTCGCTGTCAGGCTTCTTCTGGCGTCCGATGGCCTGGCAGCTGCGCCTGATCGTCATACCGCTGGCACTGGTACTGTTGCTGCTTCACGAAACATCACTGTGGCTGCGGATCGTCAGCGTGGTATCGGTCGGAGTGCTGCTCTGGGCGAGGACCTTGCAACCCGCCCGGACCCTGGACTGAAACCCGCATTCAAAAACCATCTGAACGCGACTTAACCGCGATGACGACCACGAGGGACTTCGATTCGATCAGCTCGATGAAACTGTATCTGGTCGACTGGCCGCTGCGGATGAAGCGCCGCCACGGGGTCGGCGATGTCGAACGCAGCATGCCCGGTGTCGTGGTCGAGCTGCGTACGCGGTCTGGGCTGACGGGTTGGGGCGAAGCAGCGCCCTGGTCGGTTTTTTCTGGGACCGCTGAAGCGTGCGCTCAGGCGCTGCACGTCTATCTCCGTCCAGTCTTCGAGAGGGCAGAGCCCCGCGATTTGCCAACGCTGATGCGCGCCGCCGACCGGATCCTGGTCGGACATCCGGAGGCCAAGGCAGCCATCGAGATGGCGATGATGGACCTGATCGGCAAGCGCTGCGGACTTCGCGTGGTGGATCTGCTGGGCGGCATCTTCCGACCGACGATCCCGCTCAGCGTATCGATCGCCAACCCCAATTTTGCCGAGGATCTCGAGTTCGCCCGCGAGCAACTCGCGCGGGGGGTACGTCTCTTCAAGGTCAAGACCGGGTTTGCGAGCCATGCTGAAGATCTGCGTCGCCTGGAGAGTTTACGCGGCATTCTGCCCGCTGACGCGATCCTGCGGGTCGACTATAACCAGGGGCTCGACCCCTGGGATGCGCTGCCGAAGCTGCGCGACATCGAATCTTTCAACCCGGGTTTTATCGAGCAACCGGTACCACGTGATCGACGCGATGCGATGGCCGAAATCGCCCGGGCACTCGACACGCCCGTGCTCGCTGATGAAAGCGTGTTCACGCCCACCGAAGCCATCGAACTCGCCCGAACACGATTTGCCGACTGCGTCAGCATCAAGCTGATGAAATGCGGCAGCATGCGCCGGGCCCAGGAAATCGCGTCGATCACCGAGGCCGCTGGCATCGCCGCCTACGGTGGAACCATGTACGAGGGCGGGATCGCGATTGCGGCCGGGATCCACACGGTCTGCGCGACGCCCAACATCTGCCTCGGCGCCGAGTTCTACACTGCCAACTACGTCATGGGGGTCGACATCCTGACCCAACCGATCCGGCTGGACGATGGTCAGTCGCATCTGCCCGCAGGACCCGGGCTGGGCATCGAGGTTGATCGCGTGGCCCTGGCCTCGATCACCCGGCAAGTGTTGGCCTGAGCGAGCAAGAGCGAAGATGGCTTCGGTTGGCGTGATCGGCGCAGGCATCGTTGGCGCCTGCTGCGCCCTTGCCCTGCTGGACGATGGTCATCAGGTCACGCTGATCGAACCCGATGAGCCCGGCGGGCCGCAGGCCGCCAGCTACGGCAACGGCGCCTGGCTGGGTACGGCGTCATTTGTGCCGATGTCGATTCCCGGGCTCTGGAAGAAGCTGCCGGGCTACCTGCTCGACTCGAATGGGCCGCTGGTGATCCGGCCGTGGGCTCTGGCCCGCCTCGCACCCTGGCTATACCGGTTCATCGCGTCCGGCCGCCGTGTCGAACAGGTACAGGCGACGGCCCGCGCGCTGCATGCGCTCCTCGACCAGGCACCGGCCAGTCACGCCAGCCTCGCGCAGGCCACTGGAGCGGGCGAACTCATTTTGCAGGCGGGCCTCACCTACGCCTATCCGACACGAGCCGACTTTACCGCGGAAGCCCTTGCCTGGCGACTCCGAAGCGACCATGGCCTCGCTTGGCGGGAGCTCGACCGCGACACCCTCCAATCGCATACGCCAGGACTGTCCTCGTCCTACACCTTCGGCATCGAAGTACCGACCGGCGGCCACTGCCGGGACCCCGGTGCTTACGTCAATGCCCTGAGCGCGCTGGCGCTGGCACGAGGTGCCCAATGCGTCAAAGCTCGTGCCAGCGGTCTGACGATCCAATCCGGGCAGCTGCGCGCGATTCGTACCACTGCGGGAACGGTCGAGGTCGATGTCGCAGTCATCAGCGCAGGGATTGATTCGGGGGCCCTGGCCTGCGCTGCGGGCAGCCGTATTCCGCTCGAGAGTGAACGCGGTTATCACGTCGTGCTGCCAGCCGCTGGGCTCACCATGCGCACCCCCCTCATGCCGTCGGACGGCAAGATGGCGGTCACGCTCACGCGGGAAGGTTTGCGGATCTCTGGGCAGGTCGAGCTTGCCAGCCGCAGCGCTTTACCCGACTGGCGCCGGGCCGACGTTCTCCTGGGCCACGCTCGCCGCCTTTTCCCCGCGCTAGCGCTGCCCGGATCCAGCGCAGAGGTCGCTCGCTGGATGGGTCATCGGCCCTCGACTCCCGACGGCCTGCCGGTCCTCGGGCCGGCAGCGGAATGCCCACAGGTCTTTTGCGCCTTCGGGCACGGACATGTGGGCCTCGCCAGTGCTCCGGCGAGCGCCTCGTTGATCGCAGACCTGGTTGCCGGACGCAGCCCCCGGATCGACCCCACCCCTTACCGCGCCGGGCGCTTCAAAGGGCGATGACTCAGCCGGGCGAATCTCCGGCCGTCCGACCGAGTAGTTCCGCGAATTCACCCTCTCCGGCATCCCAAAAAAGGCCGGTCATGGCGGCCAGCCCCTCAGCAAGAATCGACTCGGGGGCATGCTCGTTGTGCGCGTGCTGACCACAGCTCGCCTAGCAGGCTGCTGAAAAATCGGGGAAAAGACGTTGATACGCTCCACGCGGTGACGATTGTT
>Ga0194130_10003454_pt1 | contig 21205 bp, 14 predicted proteins | sample TA2KigsurfametaG_FD_160084 | JGI IMG/M metagenome (GOLD analysis project Ga0194130, IMG submission 160084) | Freshwater microbial communities from Lake Tanganyika, Tanzania - TA2015050 Kigoma 12 surface | ecosystem: Environmental > Aquatic > Freshwater > Lake | place: Tanzania: Lake Tanganyika... | reverse complement strand
TCGGAGTCTTAACTGCCTAGGTGTTTAAACACCTGAAAAAATCAATATTTTTCTTAAAAATATTGATTTTTAGAGCTTGGAGTAATCTTTGATTACTCGCAACCTATTAGGCTGTTAAGGGATATTAAAAAGAAAATATATTAAAAAAAATATATTAAAAAGAAAATATATTAAAAATAAATTAATAATAAAATATTATCTTTTATCGGGAGTAATATATTCCATACTTAATAAATCAAAAATTTCTTTTTCTGAATTTACCTTAAACATTTTATTATTTTCATATAATCCATATTCATTTAATGTGTATTCGTGTGCTATTGCATTTAATCTCATTTGTTTATTAAAATCTTTTGATCCGGTAAAATACAATATTGCTGAATAATATGATTCTAATGGAAATATACGTATATCTATTCTTCTTGGCATGCTGTTTTTCCATTTAAATATCCCCATATATTTAGTTCGAACATCGGTTCTAGTTAATGAATCAATTATAAAATTATCTTCTATTAATTTTTTTATAACTAAATCAAGATAATTAATTTTTAATTTATCTTCATTTGTTTTATAATTTTGATGAATTATTATTAAATCAATATCGCCTGATGTTTCTTTTAATCTTCTATATGACCCACATATTGTTCCAAATAAATTGATATCTATTTTTAACATTAAATCTAATAAATATTCATGTATCTCTGCAATTTCTGATCTAGGTATTTTTGTATCTAAATTATTTACATATTTTAATCCTTTTATAATATTTTCAGATACTACTATTTTTTTATTATTAACTTTTTCTATTAATTCTTGTATTGATTTTATTTTATATTCTTTAAATAAATTATATGCAGTTTTTCGACCAATTCCATATACATCTTCTAATTCTTCAATCATTTTTAAATATTGTTTATCTGATTCTGTAATTTTAACTTCCGATAATTTTCCCGTTTCTATTATTTCTTTTATCCTGCGTATTGTACCTTCCCCTACACCTTTTATTTTTATTATATCTTTTAAATCATTTATAGAAATTATATTTTTATTATATTTTTCTAATATTTTTAATGATAAAGTTATAGATTTTAATCTATATTGATTTCTAAGTTTTGTTATACCCGATGTATTATCGATATCAAATATTATTTGTTGTTGTAATTTCTTAAATTCTTCTATTATATTATTTTTTGATATACTCATATATACTTATATATCATATATTATAAATAAAAAAGTTGAAAATTTAATAATTAAGTTAACTAAGTTATTATTAAATTAATTAATATATAACTATCATATATAATGAATAATCTATCTGATTCAAATAATCCCCATAATAATTATGATGAATTCAAAAATTTAACAAACCGTGATTCTCGAGGTTTGTCAGGGTTATGTAATCTTGGTAATACATGTTATATGAATGCTACTCTACAATGTTTGTTTTCTACTGACATATTAAATTATTATATTAAATCAAAAAAATTTAAAGACCATCTTAAATATGGTTTAATCAATATTGAATTTAATAATAAAAAAAATATTCTTAAACTAAATCCCCATATTTCTAAATCCGAACTTATTCAATATATTTGTTCTAAAAAGAAAAATCTTAGAGACAGATTTAAAACAAGTCTAACATATGGTCTTTATCAATTATTTACATTAATGTGGTCTGTAAATTGTTCTGTAAAACCTCATTTAGTAAAAAATATTATATCACATAATTATCAAAAATTTAAAGGATTCAATCAACATGATAGTCACGAACTATTATATTCTATTTTTGAATTAATTCATGAAGAAACCAAAACAAATTGTGATATTAAAACAATTAAAGTTAAATCTGAAGTAGCCGAATATTATAGACAAAAAAAACAAATGATAAAATATATAAAAGAAATTAATGAAAATAATGAAGATAAAGAATCATATATTTCATCATACAATAAATTTATAACAGATAATTATGAAAAAGATATTATTGTTAAATCGGTTGAATTCTGGAAATCATATCTTAAAGATAATCATTCAATTATAACAACATTATTTACAGGATTATTTAGTTCGAAAGTAACATGTAATAACTGTAAAAATTCTAATATTACATTTGAACCATTTAATATATTAGAATTACCACTTGTTGATAAAAATAATAATGTATTTAATGATATTGAATCATGTCTACGTAATTATTCTGTTGGTGAAACTGTCTCTTATAAATGTGATTCTTGTAAAACTGAATCCTCAGCTACAAAACAAATGAATATATTCCGTGCTCCAAAAAAACTTATTATTCAATTAAAACGTTTTTCTTCACAAAATAATTCTAATACTATACGTTTTAATGGATTTAGTATGAATAATGATAAGATTCGTAACAAAATTTCATTCCCTATAAATAATCTTTCACTTGAATCTATAATGTCAGATATAGATAATATTAATAAAAATGAACATTCGTATAATCTATATGCAATTGTAAATCATATGGGTGGATTAGGGGGAGGACACTATATTGCACATTGTAAAAATTTACTAGATGGTAATTGGTATAATTTTAATGATGATACAGTATCATATGTTAATTCAGTTGATTCTTTAATCGATGAATCAGCTTATATACTATTTTATGAAAAAGATTAAATAAGTTTTCTTATTCGATCAACACTTTCTATTGAACCTTCAACCCATCCTTGTTTGTATGATAACATTTCACCACATACATAAAAATTTGGTAAAGGATTCTGTAGTTTTTTAATTAATGTTTTTAATTCTATATCTTTTGTTGGTTTTATATAATGTATACCTTCATCCCAAAATTTAACATAAATATCATCTATTTTAACATCTTGATTTAATACTTCTTTCGCATATTTTTCTAATTTAGTTATAAATTTATTTTTATTCTCTTTATACATTTTATATAATTTTACAGCTTTTTTATTGTCACTATATGATATCATTACAATATTTTCATCAATCAATATTATCTTTTCTAAAATATTATCAACAATTGTATAATGGTTAATATTTAATTTGTGTCCATTCTTATGATATGTATATATCCGAATAAAAGGTATTGTGCCTATATAATTATTATATTTTGGTATATTTAGATTTGGTATATTTAGATTTGTTTTTTGTAGAATTTTGTCTAAAGTATTTACGGTTACTGCTGTTATTATATTTTTTGTTTTAATTTTATTATCAATTAAATAATATGAATTTTGTTCGGTTTGAATATTTTGAATATATTTAATACTTTTAACTTCATAATTTGTTTTTATTCTTGGATTAAGTTCTTTTAATTTATTTATTAAATCTGTCCAACTTAAATAGAATAATTTATATGGTGTATTTGTTTGATCTTTTATATAATATTTCATAAAATAAGTTATATCAAAATTATGATAATCATTATATTCAGCTATTTTATCATATTGAATAAAAAATGTCTTACCAAAATGTTTTATTATAAATTGTTTTATTGTTAAATATTTAATATCATCACTATTCTTATCTTTTAATTCTTTATACTTTTTAATTATTTTTTTTATTGCTTCATTTATATTAAATTTTGATGTAAATGAATAATTTATTGTGCCTTTACCTATATTATATTTTATTTTTAATTTCTTTAATAATTTTAATAGATGTTTATTATGTAATTCGCCAATACCTGCTCCTAATTTTATATTTTTATTATGAAATTTTATTTCTATTCCTCTTCCACCTATATATTTATTTTTTTCTAATAATAATGTCTTTTTATTTCTTAATAAATAATTTGCATATAAACCTGCTATACCTCCACCAATTATAATATAATCATACATATATTATAATTATAGATTTTTTGTTTTTGTCAACATTTCTAATTTTTCTATACGCGATGTTAATTCTGTTATCTTGTTTTTTAATTCGTTTATATCATTATTACCTCCATTTTGATTTTCTTGATTGAGAAGTTGTGCATTATTTAACAATTCGTCCGGATTTTTTTTTAAGATCATTTGTGGAGATGGACTAACTTTAAATTCATAAATTTGATTAGAATTTATATCCATTATACTAAATTCAGGAGTGTTTGAATTTGTCTTTTTTAATTCTTTATAGCATTTTCCAGCACCATGCATTATACTTGATGATTCATAAACTTTATCGCTCTGAAATGGTTTTACTAATCTATATAGGGATTTATATGTTGATTGATATGTTGATTGATTCATATAATATTAATATTATATAAAAAATTAGCTTAATACATTTTTTATTAACCTTAATAAAAAAATTGATTTAAAAAGTCCTATTTAACTAATATATATTTAATCTTATTAAATTTAATAATACAATATGAATATTAATTATGATAATGATGATAATAATGATATTGATGATAATAATTATAAAGATATTAGATTTCAAATATTAGAATGGAATGAATTTAATATAGAAGATATTATTTGTAATGAAAATGAGGATGGTGAAGAACAAGAACCTACTATACTTAATAAATATGGTTTACGTTTATTTGGTAGAACAGCGGAAGATAAATCTATTTGTTGTATAGTAACTGATTATACACCATTCTTCTATATCAAATTAGAAAACGGTTTAGCAAATAATTATAAATATATTCTTAGTAAAATAAAAGAACGAGTATATCCTAAATTTCTTGCAGAAGGATTAAAATCTGCTAAAATTATTAAAAAATTTGATTTTTCTGAATTTACTAATTTTACTAAATTTGATTTTCTACGATTAGATTTCTATAATACGAATGCAATGAGTGCATATGCGCGTGCATTAAAACATAAAATATTTATTCGTGGTAAAAAAATTAAATTAAAAGCATATGAATCAAATCTTTTACCGATGCTTCGTCTTATGCATATTCGTAAATTAAATTCTGTTGGATGGACGTCTCTATCAAAAGACAAGTATAAAATTATCGATAATAAAACATCATGTGATATTAGTATTCAATGTCGGTGGACAGATTTAATGGCAGTTGATGAAATCCGGAATCAAAAATTTACTATAATGGCTTTTGATATTGAATGTGTTAGTAAAGATGGCTCTTTTCCTGATCCAACTCGTTCTACTGATGAAGTTATTCAAATTGGTGCAACAGTTTCTCGATATGGCGAAGATGAATGTTATTATAAACATATTATCACTTTAAAATCTTGTGATCCATTAGAAGGTATTGTTGTAGAATCATTTGAAACTGAAAAAGAAGTATTAAATGCATTTTCTAAATTAATTAGAAAAATAGATCCAGATATTATTACTGGATACAATATCAAAGGTTTTGATTTTAACTATCTTAATGAAAGAGCAAAGCTTTTGGGTATACAAGCGCAATTTTCAAGAATGTCTAGAATAAAAAATGATATATCTGAATTTGTTATTAAAGATCTTTCATCATCTGCTCTCGGCGAAAATAAATTAAAATATTTTGATATGAAAGGTAGAGTTATTTTTGATGTGATGAAAGTTGTCCAAAGAGATCATAAATTACCAAGTTATAAATTAGATGAAGTATCTTCTAGTTTTATAAGAGATACTGTTATAAATATAGAAAATAAAAATGATGAAGAAGATGAAAATATAGATGAATTAGACAAAGAAAAAATATATGTCAAAACAAAAATTAATGATAATATTAAAACTAATACATTTATTGAATTTGATAAATCTGATAAATTTGACGAGTCAAATAAGACAAAAGATATAAATATCATTGAATTACGAAAATCTACATCTATGAAATTAAATACCAATAATAAAGCAAATATAAATAAAATAGAAAATACTAAACATAAAACAGCTGTAATTCATACTAAAAATACAAACGGAATTTATATTGGTCAATATATTAAAATATGTTATAATGATGGTTTTACAGAAAATAAATATGCTGAAGGTAAAAAATTTAAAATATTAGATCTTTCTACAAAATCTATACTTATTGATGGTGAGATTGATACAAAAGAAATATTGAATAGAGGATTTAAAGTATTCTGGACCCAAGCAAAAGACGATATTGGTCCAAATGATATCTTTAGAATGCAAGACATGGGCAGTGTCGAAAGAGCTATAATTGCAAAATATTGCGTACAAGATTGTGCTTTATGTAATAAATTAATTGCAAAATTACAAATCTTAACAAATAATATTGGTATGGCTAATGTGTGTTCTGTTCCATTAAGTTTTTTGTTTTTGCGAGGACAAGGTATTAAAATTTTTAGTCTAGTTGCTAAAAAATGCAGAGATAAAGAACATCTTATACAAACTCACAAAGTTAAACCAAAACCAGATGAAAATAAAACAATTGATATTATTGCTAAACAAGCAGAATTTATTGAAAAAACATTAAATAATAAACATCAACAATATGAAGACGATGAAGATGATGATGATGATGATGATAATATGGGTTATGAAGGTGCAACTGTATTTGAACCAGTAACTGGAGTACACTATAATCCAATCTATGTACTTGATTTTAGTAGTCTATATCCGTCTGCTATGATTATGAGAAATTTATCACATGAAATGCATGTAATGGATGAAAAATATGATAATCTTCCAGGATATATATATCATGAGATTGAATATAAAAATGCAGACAATACTTTTACAAAATGTAAATTTGCAGAGAAGGCAGATGGTACAAAAGGTATTATTCCAGAAATTCTCCAAGAACTTTTGACAGCTCGTAAAAAATATAAAAAGCAAATGGAGAAAATGAAAGAAGAAGGTGGTGATCCTTTTATGATAGCTATTTTAGATGGTTTACAACAAGCTTATAAAGTTACTGCGAATAGTTTATACGGACAAACAGGAGCCCCTACTAGCTCAATCTATAAAAAACAAATCGCAGCATCTACTACAGCTACAGGTCGAGAGATGCTTCAGTTTTCAAAACATTTCAATGAAAAAATGTTTCTAAAAATGATAAATCTTGCATTAGAAAATAAATATGATGAATATAAAAAATATTGTGATCAGATATATGAATTCTATCCAACAGATGTAAAGGTATCTATTAATAATACAGAAACCAATGTTCATGTATGTTCAGTTAAAGAACGCAGAATTCCTGAAACAAAATTTGCAAAAGGTATTATTGATTATTATTTAAAATCTGAAGATGATATGATAAAAAATTATGGGGACATTCTAAAAACATTAAATATTAATAATGTTGAGCAATTTAAGTCAAAACTCGATGAATTATCAAAATTATCTTATGATGATAGATATAAATATCTTGCTAAGATTAGTAAACTAAACAATAATAGTAAACTAAACAATAATAGCCAAATATATAATAATTTTTATGATGATATGTTTTGGTATATTGAAAATTATGGATATAAAAACAAAGATGAGTTATTCGATAAGTTTTATAATGTAATGAGATATCTTCTAAAAGATTATCAAATTAATCCTGTTGGTATATATGGTGATACTGATTCGGTTTTTATTCGTTCTAATATTACTGAAAAGAAAACTGGTAAAGAAGTTATTGATAAACGTGGATTATGTATCAGTATAATATTAGGAATATGGGCATCGATTATGATTACTACTATTTTACCACCACCGATGGCACAAGAATATGAAAAAGTATTATGGCCATTTATTATTATTACAAAGAAACGTTATGTTGGAAACTTATATGAAAAAAATCCAGATAAATATTATCAAAAAAGTATGGGTATCGTTTTAAAAAGACGTGATAATGCGCCTGTTGTAAAAATAGTTTGTGGTAATATTATAGATCAGATCCTGAATAAGAGAAGTTCTGAAGGTGCTGTAAAAATGACTCAAAATTTATTAAATAAAATTATTATTGGTCAGATGCCTTTAGATAAGTTTATTATTACAAAAACACTAAAATTCTCCTATAAGGATAGAACTAGAATCGTTCATGCTGTTTTGGCAGATCGTATGGCAGAGCGAGACCCTGGAAATAAACCTGAATCTAATGATCGTATACCATATGTATATTTTGAAGTAGAAAATGAACGCGATATTAAATTACAAGGTGATCGAGTAGAACATCCGGATTATCTATTAAAAAATAATCTTAAGATTGATTATTTGTTCTATATTACAAATCAGATTATGAAACCATGTATGCAGTTTTTAGAATTGATTGTGGAAAAACCAGAAAAGATATTTAATGATTTTATCATACGTGAAGAGAATCGCAAACTTGGAAAAGCACCAATCGGATATTATTTTCAAAATTCGAGTATTGATAATGATGAGTTTATTGATATGATTGAACAAAACTGTAAAAAACATTCTTCTAAAAATGATGAAAACAAAAATGAAAAAAAAGTTGTTAAAAAAGTGGTTAAAAAAGTAGTCAAGAGAATAATTAAGACAAGTAAACAAATAGAGGAAGATAAAAAAGCAAACATAGAAAAAAAAAATAAATCAATAAAGACTGTATCAGATGATAAATTAATAGATTTGTTTACAATTTTATAATGTATGCAAGTGCATAGAATGGTGGCATTGTATTATGAGCTCCACCACCCAATGATGTTAATGACGTTGTATCGTTACCATAATTGGTCCATATTTGATTACCTGATCTATCACTGCAATTCCATCCGTGTGTACTTCTTAAATCAGTATATGTTGACCAATCACCTGCTGGATCTGAACCCATACACGATTTACTTGCTGCGTGCCTATGTGGAGGTATTTCCGCTATAGTTAATCTATGATTTTCTTCACCACCTTGATCACCAACTTTTCGTGGCGCTAATGGCATATTTGGATAATTTGGTTGACCATCTGGTCCCCATCCAGATACACCGCCATTTGTTGACGTGTTTGGTTTAGATGCACCTAATATAAATTTACTTCTTAAATCAGGTGATTGTAAATCTGTTCCATCTAACGCTTTATATTTTGTTCCATCACAAAAACCCCATCCTTTAGGAATATCTGCAATTTGACCAGACCATGCTACTATAATACCTTTGAATTGTGCAATATTTATATCACCAGTTGCTTTTAAATTTGTTACAGTAAAATTTTTATTATTATATACAGATGCAATATTTTGTATTGCTTCATTTGAAACATTTGGTGTAGTAGATGATGTTGAATCTAGATTTTCTTTATTATCTTTATTTTCACGTCTATTATTCCAAAAAACTACTAATAATATTATAACTAATATTAGTATTACATGTAAATTCTCCATATAATATAAAGTATTATAATTTATATTATTTTTTTATTCTTATTAGGTTTTAACGAAAACGTCTTTTCGTCAAATTGTAAAAACATAATGTGATTATTTTTTAGTCTTTGACTTAGAGAAGATTCAGATGAGCGTAACTCATCTGAATCTTCTTTTCGTCAAATTGTGTCTTAAAAAGTTAGTATCGGAACTATATAATTCTCCTTGATCAGAGCTATAAAATTGTTTAGCATCAATAACATTACCTTCACTAGCTGTTGTTGATAAATAAATATTACGTTTAACAGTTTTGCTATTTGCTGATCTAGATGTTGAAGATGATGATGAACCAAATGTTGAACCACTTGAAGAAGATGAATCAGATGCATTGCCAAAAGATTGTGAAGATGGAGTAGAACCACTTGAAGATGATGACGATGCTTTTGCAGAACGTGTTGATTTCGATTCAGTAGTATTAACTCTGCTCATTCTACTTACAGTAGATTTTTCTGGGGTTGTAGATGAAGATTCTGTTGGAGATGATTCAGATGGAGATGATTCAGATGGAGATGATTCAGATGGAGATGATTTAACTGATTCTGCCTTTTCTGTTTCTGATTCAGTTCTACCTAAAAGTGCACTTGTGCTTATTTCACTTTTATCTCTTCTTTCAGATGAACCAGTTGATGATGACTCAGAAGAAGTCGATGATGTAACAGAAGAAGATGATGATTTTGCACCCCCTTTTTGTTTTTTAGATTTTTTACCCCATCCACTTTCAATTAAATTTTCATATTTTACTGGTTGTGATGATGTTGATAAATTATCTAAACCTCCTCCCATTTGAATATTATTTCCAACAAGATTTGTTAATCTTTCTATAGCAGAATCATTATTATTATTATTATTATTATTATTATTATTATATTGAACTCGAGGTTGATAAGAATTTATTTGAAATTGTTGTAAATCAGGATTATAATGTAATTGTTTATCGCTTGCAAATTCTGATGTTGAAGATGATATACTCCCAAGTTGTATGGATTTTTCAGAATTAACTAATTCTGAATTATTAAATGTTGATGTTGTAGATAATCCTCCTCTTTGATCATTTTGATTTACTGATACAGATGTTGCTGATAAATCAGAAGCAATATTTGGCATAAAACTCGATGTAGCCGAACCTGAATTACCAATAGAATTATTAGATGTTGCCGATAAATCAGAAGCAATATTTGGCATAAAACTTGATGTAACTGATCCATTTAATTTATTATTATTAATAAATCCACCATTTAATACAGAATTTTCACCACATCCACATCCACCAGTTTGATGAAGTTCTGGAGTACCACATCCACATCCACCATTTTGCGGAACACCGCAACCACCCCCATTTTGTGTAATAAGATTACGTAATGTTTGCATTTCTTGATCAGAAACTGTTGATAATTGATGACCACCCCAAAGATTTTGATTATTATTTTTAATTTGTTGAGTTTCATATTTAGAATATCTATCGCGTTTTGGATAATTTTTTAATTTTTCTCCACCTCCTTGCATTATATCAAGAATACTTCTATCTGATAATGTATTTTCAAAATCTTTTCGAGAAAAATTAATAGTATTTTGTTCATTAAAATATGAACCACCTTTCATTAATTTATATAAATCTACTCTACTTTTTGGTAGAGAATTTGGTGTTTTTTCTTTACTTTCACAATGACCCATAATATATAAAATCTCTAGAAAATAAATTTTTTTATTATATATTATATGAGACTCTTATATTTGATAATAATATTATTTTTAATATTTATATTATTTTTTAAAATATCATATTCAAAAATGACATATATTAAATCAGATATAGATAATAAATTTTATCTAGTTCGTGATTTACACGATAAACAAATTGCCTGTAATATGTTAGCCTCAATAAAAAATAATACTATTATATTAATAAATTATTTATCAACTCATAAAAATGATAAATATAAAGATTATAAAACTAATATAGAAAGATTAGAAGATAATATTTATAATGTAAATATATCAGAAAATCCAAATAAAAATAAAGATACAAGTTATAGTATTAATAAAGGTGAAGAATTAGTATTATGTTTACGTTCTAAAAAAAATCCAGATACATTTCACGATACAAATCTTATATTTTATGTTGTCTTACATGAAATATCTCATATTGCTTCACCTTTTTATGAACCAGAATTTAAAGGTCATGGTCCACAATTTAAACGTGTATTTGGATTTTTAACTGGAATTGCAATTGAATTAAATTTATATAATAAAATAGATTTTAATAATAAACCGGAAGAATACTGTGGAATGTATATAACAGATTCTATTATTTAATATTTATTAAATAATATATTATAAATTGTTAATTATATTATAAATTTATTTATAATATAATATATATATATCTAAATATGAATGACCCTATGAAATTAATATGGAAATATAAAAATTCAAATAGAAAAACACAATATTTAGTTTATATTTTTTTAGGAATTGTTCCAAAACCTATTATGAAAATTCTTGAAAAAATAAAAGATCTATCATTCTATGATTCACTTATAAATTTAACTAAAGATGAATATTCACAATTAGAAAAAATATATAGTGATAAATGGTATATTAAATTCTTTAATTTTTATCATTTAAATAATTCTATTCTACAAATAACTGAATCTACAGTATTAAAAAATGAATTGATTCAAAAATATTCTCAAAAATGGTATGATTTACATATTACGGGACATACACTTATTGAACGTAAACTAATATATTCATACGAATCTATTATTAAATATGAATTAGAAAGAAAAAATAAAAAAAAAGCTAAAGAATTTGCAACTGGTACTGATATGGATGATTTTAATGATTATACTACAACAAAAAAATTAGATTTAAATAAACTTTTTGGTATTAAAAATAAACAAACCGGAGGCAGTTTAAAAAAAATAGAAGAATTTAATATTAGTGGTGGATTTGATAATTTATTAAGTGAAGATATAAAACAACTTAGTGATTTTTCTGGAGGATATGACGATGATCATGTTGATGATGAACAGGATGATGCTGAAGTTTATCATGATAAAGATGATGATATTGATGTTGACGATGATATTGGACAAAAAATTAAAAAAGACGATGACATAGAAACTAACACAGATAATGTAGAATCAAGTGAATTAACAGAAGAAGAAGAAGTTGATTTAAATGAAATTGAAAAAATATATAAAGATAATGATGTTAAACACGATGAGAATGTTACAAAAACATCTGAATTAATTAAAGAAGCATTAAAAGATACTAAAATTTTTGAAAAAAAAGAAAATAGTATGATAGATTTTGATGAATCTAAACAAAACAATATTTATGATGAATCATTAAAAGATATTTATAAAAAAATATATGTAACAACACAATATATTTTTAAAGATGATACAATTAAAAATATAAAAGATAAAATATGTATATCTTTAAAATTAAGTAATAAATTTAAACAACAATATTTAATACCATCAAGACAATATATTTGGACAGAATATTATTTTAATAATAAGGTCGAAAAAATTATGTTAGGACAAAAATGGTTAAAGAAAAATGAAATATTAGCAATTGATATAGAACCAAATAATAATTTACGTTTATATGAAGAATTAGTTGGTAATCTAAAAAATTTACGAGATAACTTAAAACGTTATACATCAAAAATTAGACGGGAAGAGGATGATAATAATATTTTATATGATTATGATGATTTTATACAGAATAATGAAATATATATGATTGATCTATATAATGAATTTGGTCTAGAGTATCAAGACAATGTAGAAAATATTAAAAATTTATCTGATTTATATTTAAAATTATATTTTCCAAGAGTTAGAACTGATGAAATTAAAAATATTATTGATTTTCTTAATAAATCAAATTCTGATAAAGTCGAATCTATGCGTATGTTAAATGTATATGAAATTTTATCTAATGATCTTCTTATTGAAAATGAAATTATGACACTTGTTGAAAATATTAAAAATACGAATGAATATAAAAAAGGCTTTAAACAAACATATATTATTTTATCATTTATTAATCTTAAATTAAGACAAAAAGATGAATCAACTAAAATTGATTTATATAGAATATTTAATGAATTTATTGTTGATGATAAATTTCCATTTATTTTATATCAAACTATTGATGGTAATGTTGTCTATAAATTTAATGATAAAGAAGTTAATAAATTTATGGAAATATCTGAAAATTCTGATATAATTTCAAAATGGTTTGAAAACACTTCTTTTGGTATTACTATAAAATTTAAAATTAAAGATAAATTTGGCGAACGTTTTATGAGTATTACTATTAATGATAATGGTAGATTAGAATACAAAATTGTATTTAAAGAAGAAGATCTTGCTGTAATTGATGATATTAAAACAACTTACAAATATGTTAGAGAATTAATTAAAAAATTAAATTCTGAAAAAAATCGTCATACTTTTGAAGATCCAGAAGATTCTGAATTTAAATATGCTTTTATAAATACTGTACAACAATTTGATTTTCCTGAAAAATACGTTATTGATCATAATGATTTATCAGAATTTTCTAGATATTTCTATCCATATATCGCTCTTGTAATTGATCCTAGAAAACGTCAATCTAAAATAGATAAAGATGCAGATATCAGTAAATTTGGTACATATTTAAAATATAAACGTGTAACAAAATATGATAATCAAGTTAGAATAGAACAACGTATATTATATTTTTTACGTAATTATGAAATTACTGATTCAACATTAATTGATGAAATTAGTAAACAATTTAATATAACTCTTGAAAAAGCTGAAGAAGAAGTTCAAAAAATTAAACAAAGATATCCAAATCTTAAAAAATCTCGTAAAGTTCTTAAAAAATTAGAAATATCTCCTAAATATAAATCTCCTGGTATTGATATTAGTATTCAGGGTAAACAAAGAGATAAATATAAAATTCGTATTTCTGGTGCACGTGATAAAGAACAATTAGAACGTATGATACAATTTATGAATATATTATTATTTTTGTATGCTGAAACATATTTACTTAAGAAACCTGAAAGACAAGAATTAAAAGAAAAGCTTAAAAATTTAACAAAAATTGCAAAACGTCGTAATAAAGTTATGGAATTTGTTGAATATAGTGAAACAATTAAAGAAATAAAACAAATGGCTAAAGCAGATAAAGAACGTATAGGATATAAACCCGAAGAAGGACAAAATCAATGGTCTAGATGTTGTCAAAATAGTGGTGAAGGAAAAAAGCGCAGACCTCAACAATATAATCCATCTAACATGGCTGACCTTTTGAAAAAAGGATATAAATTAAATAAAAAAACTGGAGAATATGAAAGACGTGTTTTAGTAAAGAATGGAAAATCATCTAAAAAAACTGAAGTATTATTAAAAACATTAAAATTTGCTGATTTTGATAAAGAAGGCAATCCTACCGGTAACGAAATTCATTATGCTTGTGATCCTGAGGATAATGGTGAACATTTTTATGTTGGTTTTCTTACTAAATGTAGAAATCCCTTTGGACATTGTATGCCTTGTTGTTTTAAAAAGGATCCAGGAGCTAGTAAAAATAAAAATAAATTAAATTTTTATAAAACATGTACTGGTGTAGAAACTAAACAAGAAGAAACTGGAAAAACTGAAGAAGATAAAAATTTATTAGAAATGTTATATATTTTACAAGATACTAATAAAATTCAAGATGGGCGTTTTGGTTTATTACCTAATTATTTAGATTTTTATTTTAATATTATGTTAGATAGAGATAAATATATTAAACAACATTATTTACAAAAAACAAAAAATGGATATTTTTTTAAATATGGTTCAAATCAAGAAAAATATCAATTTCTTAATGCAGTCGGTACGTGTTTAAATATGAGTGTTGATGATATTAAAAAAAAATTAATCAATGTCCTAGAAAAAGATTTTACTGAACAATTATATACATCATTGAATAACGGTGATATTAAAAGTCATTATGGTACTAAAGATAATTTTATTGCCCTTATAAAATCAAATCCAATATTAGATTTTGATTTAATGAATAATCTTTTGTGTTTACCAAATACAATATTTAAAAATGGTATGAATATTATTGTTTTTAACAAAAAGACTATTATTATTAGTAAAACATTTGAAAGGGAAAGAATTAAAGAAGATTTTGAATTAATGTGTGGTAATATTGAAGACTATTTTGCTATAACATCTAATGATAGAGAAAATATTATATTATTGCGTGATGGTAAAAATTATTATCCTATTGTAGAAGTTATTAAGAAAGATGAATCTGATAAAACAATTAAAATTAATAAAACATTTAAATATATTAATGATAAAAATAATATTATGCATCATATATCTGAATTTTATATGAAAAATTGTAAAGGGACTTTATTAGATTCTATTATCTATAGAGATTCTTTAAAATCTGCTCGTGAAATTTTATACAATCTTAACAAATTAAATGTTAAAAAATATTCAGTAAAATATCAAGTTATCGATACTAGAAATAAATGCAAATTTTTTGTAACTGATAATAACACATTAATACCTACAAGACCATCCGGTTCAATATATAATATTCAAATTGTTAAATCCGTAGAAAAATATATTAAATCTTTTAAAGAAACATTAGATGAACTTAATGAAATATATAATATAAGTAAAGGTGATATTGATGTTAAACCATATGGTGTTCATTATGATATAATTTCAAAGGACGAAATTAATATCATCACAATTGTTTTAAAAACACTTGATGTAATTCCCGTAATTCCAGAAAATATAAAAATTAGTGATATTGAAAAAATGGGATTAAAATATGAAAATCAACCTTTAATTGATAAGATAGATAATGATATTGTTAAAAGAAAAACAAATATTAAAATAGATGAACGTATTGAAAGTGTAAATAAAGATTTATACAATACAGAATCTTATGAATTATTTAGATTAGAAGTAAGTAATTATATTAATAAATTTGAAAATCAAAGTTTAAAAAATAAAATCATCAAAATTATCGAAAATAAAAAATATACAATTAATGATAAAACTGATAATATTAGATTAATTTTATATAAATTAGTTGATAAACAATTATATGAAAAATATAAAAAAAGTATTGAGAAACAAAATGTACAAATTGATGTTGAAACTGATATAGATGTTGATGAAAATGCTGCAAGTGAAGAAGTTGTTATACAAAAAGGAGGAAAATATGATAAATTATTATATATATCTAAAAATGATCCAGATTTTAAATCATACAATATTAATAATAATAGAGAAGCATGTACTTATCATAAAAATCAAAATGAATGTAATAATAATGTTCATTGTCATTGGACAAGAACTGGATGTTATATGTCTTTAACAAAATCATTAATTATTAAATTTATTAATAAAATTAGTAATGAATTAGCACAAAATGAAAGTAAAGCTTTTGAAATATTAAGAATAGATGATTATTATGTTTCTAATATAGTCGATTATAGTAAATATACATTAAGAGATGGACAAAAAATTATAAGAAGTACTGGCAGCAATATTAAAAAAGTATTGGGTGATATTTTTGGTTCTGAAAATATTCCAATTATTGGGAAACGCAAATTAAAAGGTGTTATTGAATCAAATTATCAACAATTAAATCAAGATTATCCAATTCTCGATATGAAAGAATATTTTGTACAAAAAATTATTAATAATAATTTAACTATTTTAAGAAGTTATGTTAATGGTTATTATTGGATTAAAAATGAATATAACGACCCCGAAATTAAAAATTTAGGATATTATTCACCTTCACAAACAGAATTAACTAATTATTTTAAGGGATTAATTATTGAATGGATCGAAAATAAAAAAAATAAAAAAGAATTAGAAGATATAATATTATATATGAATCTTAAAAAATCACATACTCCATCAGACTATGCAATTAAATTAGGAAATTCTACATCATATAAAACTAATACTATTCCTGAATTATATATCTTGAGTAAAATTAATAATATTCCAATTATAATATACAACGATATGAATAAACCAATATATGTTTTTGATAATGGTATTAAATATTTAGATAACATTGAACAATATTTAAAAGAAGATATTAAAAAATATACTGATCCCAAATTAAGAACAAAATATATAAATATCAGATATATATTTTATACAGGAGATAGAATACCCGATGATATTGAAATTTTATATTTCAAATAAATATATATATAATATATGGTTTTTAATCGAATTTTACTTGATGAATTAGTAAATAAACAGAGAAAAAATATACCAACTAAACGAAAACTACAATATGGTGATATGGCACGCATTTTAAAATATACAGATTCATCTATTTTTTCCGATAAATGTTGTATTTGGAAAGGTTATATATGTTCTCTTAATGGTGGAAAAAATTTATATATAAATTTTTATTTTAATAAAAGAAAAACACAAATTAGTAAAATTTTATATGATAATTTTATTGGTGATATTGAAGAAAATGAATTTGTAAAAAATACATGTGTAAGTGGTGGTAAATGTTGTAATGTTTATCATCTTGCTAAATTTGTTAAAGAATATATGAATAATACTGATTCTGAATCTGAATCTAATTCAGATAACGAATCTAATTCAGATAATAAAAATAATTCAGATAATAAAAATAATTCAGATAATAAAAATAATTCAGATAATGAAAATAATTCAGATAATAAAAATAATTCAGATAATGAAGATGATTCGGATAATAAAGCTGAATCAGATGATGATTCTAATTTTAATGAATTTAGAATTATATTTTAATATAATATAATATATAATGAGTGATAACAATAAATCAAATGGTGGTTTTCCACCAATATACAGATGTTCTAAAAAAGATTTGTTTAATACAAAAGATTCTAGAAACAGAGAATTTAAAGGTGTTATTAATGCTGTATCTATAAAAGATATTATGAATAAAAAAAAAGAAAATGTACCATTTATTTAATTTGGTTAAATATATTATAATTTAGTTAAATATATTATAATTTAGTTAAATATATTATAATTTAGTGAAATATATTATAATTTAGTTAAATATATTATAATTTAGTAAAATATATAATATATATAATAATTATATGGATAAATTTAAAATTATAAAAGATTCAGAAACAAAGACAAATGATGATTTAATAAATAATACAGATATAACATTAGTAAATAATGCATTTGAATATTATGATAAAAATAACGAAAAATATGCAGATAAATTTATTAATGTTGTATATATATCATTAGAACGTAAAAAAAATGATTTAGAACACAGTATTTTATCATTTTATGATAAAGATTTAAAATTATTATTTTCTTATAAATTTGAACGAATCGGATTATACGATAAAAAATCAAATATATGGTCGTGGGCTTGGACTATTCCGTATTTTAATAAAAATGAAACTAATATAATTAGAAAAATATTGTATTATGGTGCAGAATTAAATTCTAGTTCTATGTTTTTAAAAACAGAATTAATAACATCAAGATTTAGAATAACAAATAATACTCAATTAGATTTACATTGTGCTATCGCATCATATTTAGCAAAAAAACCACTTATATTTAAATATAAATTTTTTAGTAATCCTGAAATTATTGAAGATAAATATGTTAATATTTTATATCCAAAATATACTTATGAAAAAGACCAAACTAATACATATGAAATTTTAAATTATGTTTTTTTATTAGATAAAATATAATTTAATTAACAAATTTAATTAACAAATTTAATTACCTATAAAATAAATGGATTATATTCATAATCTAAATTTTTATCAATATGTACAGTATATTCTGTATTATTCAATTGTTCTACTTTAACTTTATCACCGGAATATAATTCTTTTCTATATTTTTTGCCTAAATCAAATTTTATATTTTCATTTCTGTCTGTACTCACAACATAATATTCGTATTGATTTGAATTATAATATTTTTGTCTACCCATCAAATTTAAAAATTTATATTTGTTATCAATTGCATTTTCATCTGTAAGATAGCCCATTTTTTTAAATACTGGTGGTACTCCACGAGTATACATGCCAAAATTTATTGGATCAACCATATGAGCTGGTATCATATAATCATCGCGTTTGTATGGAGGAGTTAATGGGTCATTGTATGTTCTATAATCATAATTTCTTAATATTGGTAATGTATTTACAACTCTTGGATGTGTTGTGTAATAATCATTAATTATAATTTTTGAATCATTAGAATTATTAGAATCATTTGAATCATTAGAATTATTAGAATTATTAGAATTATTAGAATTATTTAAACTATTATGTTGTGTATTATTATTATTATATTTTTCATTTGAATTTATATTTGTATTTGAATTTGTATTCATTTTATTATTAAAATAAATATAAATGAAAAATATAATAATAACTACTAAAATAATTAATAATATTGTATTTGTTGAATCATTTGAATTATTAAAACCACCTCCTGATTGATTTCGCAAAAATAATTTTTTTAATAATTTTATACTTTTTGCCATATATATAATATTATTAGAAATAATTATTTTATCGCATTATTATATTATAATATATTATATGATAATATGTCATATTGTTGGAATCTGTAATAAATTAAAAAATAATTTTTTAAATGATATTAAAAATATATCACACATATCAAATATATTTATTTTAGATATTGATGATATTTCTAAAAAAATTATATTTAGTGAAGAATATAATTTATTAAATAAATCTAAAATGCCAAATAATATTACTAAATTAGGTTATTATTGGAAAGAAAAAATATTAGATGAAATAAATATATTATTAGAACATCATAAGAACGATATTGTTATTTTATTAGGATTAATAACATTCTATTTGGATAATAGAATTAAAATTAATTTTGATTTTGATATTGGTGAAAAAATATTTTTAAATACAAATATTGATATATATGTATCTTGTGTATTAGAATATAATATTGAAAATTATAAAGATGATATTATTAGTGGTAAATTTCCATTAAAATACTTAGATAGAGATATTATAAAATCACAAAGAGAAACATTAAGAGAATCGTATATTATTAAAGATTATAAACTTAAAACATATGAACAAATAATAAAACTAATTGAATTTAAAATTAATAATATTAATGATAAAGATGTTAAACCAGTATATATTGCAAGTTATAAACGTTTTGAGGATAAATTAAATTTATTATCCGATAATGTTATTGGATATTCTGATAAATGGATGGCATTACTTGATATTTTACCAAAAAGTAAAATAGAAAAAATTCTTAAAATTAAAGATAATAAATTTAATGTGTCTCTAAAGGAATCTGCATTGTATGGATTTAATGATCTAAATAAATGTTGTTATTTATACGAAATTTATCCAAACAAAAAAGTAGATAAATATAAATATATTGTTAATGATTTTAATTTTATTAATCGATATTATGTCTCTAATATTAAAAATGAATTAAAATCTGATAATATTAATATAGATTTTATTGATTTTAATTTTTAACTATTGTTTTTTATTTATTTCTGTAATGTTCTCCTCGTTTTAAATGGGACCAAATTTGAGTTCCCTATGTCGATTCTCCTCGTTTCTATAAAAGGACTAATTTTAGGCTCCTTATGACGATTCTCCTCGTTTCTATAAAAGGACTATTTTTAGTCTCCTTATGTCAATTCTCCTCGTTTTAAGAAAAAATGACTTATTTTGATATCCCTAAGTCGATTCTCCTCGTTTTAACATTATAATTTTTTATTGACCAAAAATTTAAAAAAAATATTTTATATTATTTTTAAGTTAACTAAATTATGTTTAAAAATTTTACTACTATAAGGGGGGAC
>Ga0194130_10003453_pt1 | contig 21215 bp, 21 predicted proteins | sample TA2KigsurfametaG_FD_160084 | JGI IMG/M metagenome (GOLD analysis project Ga0194130, IMG submission 160084) | Freshwater microbial communities from Lake Tanganyika, Tanzania - TA2015050 Kigoma 12 surface | ecosystem: Environmental > Aquatic > Freshwater > Lake | place: Tanzania: Lake Tanganyika... | reverse complement strand
GTACGCTGAATATTGTTTGGATTCCCTGAAAAATAGGAGGTAAAATTTTGGGCATACCCACTTTCTAAGCCGCTGAGAATTCCAAGCCCCAAAAACCAAATTAGAACCTTATAAGAAAATTTGGTCCTTTGTGGGAAGAAATTAGGGTGAACCACTATGCGTGATTTATTACAGCGAAGGCGGGATATAAGAACCATTAACATCTCCAAAGGTTAGGGCGCGCCACACCAAATTTTGGTAATTCCCGCCGGGTCCTATCACCAAGGTCCTGTTTTCCCAAAGCCAGTCGCCTGCCGGAAAATTAGAGATTAAATTGGAAAATCGGCGGGAGATCATCAACGCATCGGTAGCATTAACCGTTCCAGAGGCATTAACATCCGCCGCTTGCAGATGAATCCCGTTCAATAATGAAATGTTACTGAAATGCCTGGCAGTCAAGAGTGCATCCGTTGCGTTGACTCCACCCCAAACTCTGGTGGTTTGGTAATCCACCCCGTAGGAACCGGAAGAAATAGTGCCCAAATCAAAATTTCCCATGAAATCACTTGTATCAGAAGCAACGTTAAGGCCTTGTTGCATGAGCTGCATTCTTACATTGGACAAGGGACTTTGAACGCTATTGGCATACAGGATTCTACCAAAAACTGAAGGAGAAACTGGAAATATTCGTTGAAACTGTTGTGCGAATTCATAGGGAGTAGCGCACGACGCTGTTGCATCCCAGGGGATACTCCACGTCATCATCCCGCCCAATTGTGGATAGCCGCCGTTCTGGATTAAAATATATTGCCCAGTACGCGGACCTCTTCCTAACAAATAACGCATTGCAGCACCTACGGTCACGGTATCGGTATAACCCGAACCCGCCGCCATGGGGCATGCCGGGAGACCAATGGCTATTTGCTGGGGTCGCAGGCCTTGAAATAATCCCCCTGAGGTTTGGAATCCCCTGATGGAGGACTCCGTGAGCGCTACAATGAAATCTGCGGTCCCTGCTGCATAATTCTGACCATTAAGGGCTGGCATGGTGCCGGAATTATAGAGCTGCACCTGCAACAGGTCCAAGGAGTCTCTAAGGGCTTGGATGACAGGGAGGTAAGCGCCCCATATCCCCCCATATGCGGCCATACCCCCTTGAACAAAGGCTGTTTCCGGGGCCATCGTCAGCCCTAGTTTACGCTGATACAGATTTCGATGGCGTTCCATAAGTTGTCGGATTGCGCGAATGAGGTAATGGGCGCCAGAATCTGCAGGTTGGTTAAGGTTGTTGCCTAAGGCTAATAACGAAGTTCCCTCAAAATCAATATCAATTCCATCAAATCCGTAATAATCCAAAATGGCTGACATGGTATTCACAAAGGTGTCTTTCTGGGCAATATTTACCATGCGCACCGGGTGCAGCCCTCCACCAAGGCTAATAAAAACCTTTTTGCCGGTGGCTTGTACCGTTTGAATTTGTGCTTTGAAATTCGTAGGACTGTACATTACGGGATTGAATTCCATTTTGTACAAGGTTCCAGGGATAGGAGTGGCAAAGGCGACATGAATAAGATTATACGCACTATGCGATTGATCCAGAGGAACATGAGGCGCGGATGTGGTATTCCAATTATGATAATATCCTGCCAGAATACGACCAGATGGCATTTGTGCTTTGCTGTTATAAAAAACGCATAACCACAAATAGAGATTGACGCAGACAAAGAACCAATATTTCCCTTTCAAAATTAATGGTTTAGGTTAGTGATATTTCTTTTGGAGAAATGCAATCGTTGTTTTCATGAGCTTGGTCAAAACCGCTTGGTCAATATCGGCTAATTTTTGGATGTACAAGCAGGCTTTGGCAGCTTTGAATTTGCCTAGTCCTTCCAAAAGACCTTCATGCTCCGGGGAACCTGTGTAAACGTAGAGGGATATGGCGGCCTTACGGGGCGAAAATCCTACCAGGAACCAATCCCCTTCTTGACGGCTCTTTTCGGATTTGTAATGATAGGCCCCAAAACCGATCATGCTGGCACCCCACATTTTGGGAGGGCATCCGCTCACTTTGGACATCAGAGCAATCAGGTCCAGGCTGTCCTGGCGTTTTTGGTCGGTGGTGGCAAAGGAATCTATAAAAGCCAAAACATCGGCGTCATGCACTTTGGTTTTGAGAACGTTGCGTTGGGATTCGGGCATACGACGAATTTACGGTAAAATTATGGAAGCCTGGGCAGGGGTTTGCGCTCAGGGTTTTAGACGGGGCCTTATTCCTCCAGATGGGCCAGGATTTTTTGGGCCAGGACCTCCGAAATCCCCCGGTAGGATTCAACGGTCCAACCCGCCACGTGGGGGCTGAGGAGGAGGCGAGGATGGGCCAAGATGCCGCTCATGGTTTCTCGGTCCCAGGCTTGGGGGTCTTCGATGGGCAAGGTATCCAGGCAGGCTCCCTCCAGGAGGTTGCGATCAAGGGCAAGGACTAGGTCGGGCAAAGAAACGATGGGTCCTCTGGCGGCATTGACCAAGAGCCGCAACCGACGAAACCGAGCCAAGAAGTCCCAGTCCACCAGGTTTCGGGTATCCTCGGCCAGAGGAATATGCAGGGTAAGGATCTGCGCCTCTTGGTAGATTTGGTCCATGGTGGATTCCAGGATCAGCCCGGAATCGTCAGGGATGTAATCGCTTCGGTATTTGTCGTAGATCAAGACCTTGCAGCCCAAGGCCGCCAAGATTCGCGCGGTTTGGGACCCGTTATGACCATAACCGATGAGCCCGACGGTGGTACCGGCCAACTGTACGCCTCGATTTCCCTCCCGGTCCCAAATCCCCTCGTGAATTTGTTGATGCCCCGAGACCAAGCGGTTGAGCCAAGCCAAAATCATCGCTGTCACATGTTCGGCAACGGCCAAACGATTGCCTTCGGAGGCATGAATTAAGGTGATGTTATGGTGTTGGGCAAATTCAACATCAATCCCATCCTGCCCCGATCCTGCCCGCGCGATCCACTGCAAGGTCTTGGCGCTTTTTAGAATCTGCGCATCCAGTTTGAGCTTGGAGCGCACGACCAAGCCATGCACCGGATTTTCGGTTGAAGCAAGTCTTTGGATAATTTCTTCAGGCCCGGCCTTGGCATAATCTAGAATTTCAAATAAACCGGTTTCGAGCAATATATTTGGGAGGCAAGGATGGACCTCGTCTAGAATCATAACACGCTGAATGTTCATGACTTTGGTGGTATTGACCCTTGCTGTGAAAGCGCTTCTTGGACGGCCAAGGTAAGCTCCACAAAGGCTTGAACAGGAAGTTGCTCGGCACGTAGATGAAGAATCTTCATTCGGTCATCAAAGCCTTCCGGTAAAACTTGGCTCAAGGCATTGGATAACATTTTGCGTCGTTGATTGAACGCGGCCTTGACCACGCGAAACAACAAACGGTGATCGCAAGGAGGCGGGCTCCAACGGTTTCGGAGACGCAAGACCCCGGACTTGACTTTGGGCGGAGGAAAAAAGGCGCCCTCGTTGACCGTAAAAAGATACTCGGCCTCAAAGAAGGCCTGGGTCAATACCGAGGTGATGCCGTAAACCTTGTTGCCGTGGGGGGCACAAATTCGCTGGGCAACCTCCCGTTGAAACATCCCGACGCATTCCCCGATCTGCTGGTGGTGTTCCAGGACTTTGAAGACAATTTCGGTGCTGATATGGTACGGAAAATTCCCGACCACCCCCCAACAGGCTTGATTGGCTTGATCCGGGCAGGGTGTTGGGGTCCAACGTAGAAAATCACCCACCATCTGTTCCTGCTCGGCGATTTGATGCGTCAGGAGGTACTGAATGGATTCTTGGTCCACTTCGGCGAGCCATAAGCGGTAGGGAAGATGAAGGAGGTGTCGTGTCAATTGCCCAGTGCCGGGTCCTATCTCCAAAAGATTAGGGTAATTGCCCCAACCGCTTAGGGATTGGGCGACCTTTTCGGCAAGCCGCACATCGGTCAGAAAATGCTGACCCAATTGCTTTTTGGGGCTGACGCGTTCCATGGCTCGGCTAAAATAGGTTAGTTTTGGGGTGTGAAATCGTTTTGGCCTGGGGTTTCCCGAACAACCTGTCCTTCATGAGTCCGCAAGTCAGTCGGCACCGTGTTTTGGGAATTTTGGGGGGCGGACAGCTGGGTAGCATGATGCTGGATCCCCTTCATCGTTTAGGTATTCATGCCAGGTTCATGGACCCCGATCCCAAGGCCCCGGTGGCCGTTCGCTTTCCTTCCACGGTGGTCGGTTCGCTAACGGACGAGGAGACCGTAAGGGCTTTTGGCCGAGGTTGCGATGTGTTAACCTACGAATTGGAAGCTGTCCACGCTGGCGCATTGGCTGGTTTGGCGGAAGAGGGGAAGGAGGTTTGGCACAGGCCCGAAACCCTGGCGCTCCTTCAAAACAAAATCACCCAAAAAGCCTACTACGATCGTTTGGGCTTGCCCACCGCCCCTTACCGACCTTTGGAAGGCAAAGACGATTTGCTTAAGTTCTTGAAGGGTCCCGACGAAATTTTTGTGGATTTTCCTCAAAAGCCGTTGGTATGGAAGGCTGCCCAAGGCGGATACGATGGCAAAGGTGTGCGCATTCTTGAGACCTTGGACCAAGCCAACGAGGTGGACGATACGCCATGCCTAATTGAACAAAAAATCGACATTGCTTTGGAATTGGCGGTTTTAACCGTTCGGGATCGTAATGGGAATGTTCGTTGTTACAATCCTTGCCTTATGCAATTTGATCCCCAGGCCAATTTGGTAAACCGTGTTATGGCAGGATCCGTGGTGGCGATCGAGGCTTGGCTACCTTCCCCTTTGCAAAAAATGGCTCAGGAAATGGCCGCTGCAGTGGCGGAGGGGTTAGGAACCGTCGGGGTCTTGGCGGTGGAATTTTTGTTGGATACCGGGGGGCGACTTTGGGTGAATGAATCCGCGCCTCGGCCTCATAATTCAGGACATTATACTATTGAAGCCTCGAGTTGCTCCCAGTTTGAACAGCATGTCCGGGCCGTCATGGGCCTGCCTTTGGGGGATACGTCCCTGCGCTCTTCGGCGGTCATGGTCAATTTGGTCGGTCCCCCAGGGTCGGTAGGACCCGCGGTCTATCAAGGCCTGGAAAAGGTACTCTCTTTGCCCGGAGTCTTTGTCCATCTTTACGGCAAAGCCGAAACCCGCCCTTACCGCAAAATGGGTCATGTCACGATTGTTCATCCGGATCTCCAGAAAGCCATGGTCTTGGCTGATCAAGTCGAAAAACATTTGCGGATTGTTACCGAATAATTTTGAAGAATATCCAATAAATCTGAATAAAAAATTTACTATGAATTCAACCGCAACTAAATCCCCTGCAGAGATAGCCATTGTTATGGGAAGCACCTCGGATTTGGAGATCATGCGCCATGCGGCAGAGGTCTTGGAATCCTTTGGGATTGCTTATGAACTGCATGTATTATCGGCCCACCGGACCCCCGATCGCATGACCGCCTATGCCAAGGATGCGGCCGGCAGGGGTCTTCGTGTTTTGATTGCCGGAGCAGGCGGGGCCGCTCATTTGCCCGGCATGTTGGCCGCTTCGACTCCATTGCCGGTCATTGGGGTTCCGGTGCGTTCGTCCAATTCTATCGATGGATGGGACTCGCTCTTGTCCATACTCCAAATGCCTACGGGGGTTCCGGTTGCCACCGTTGCGGTCAACGGGGCGGCCAATGCGGGACTTCTGGCCGTTCAGATTTTGGCGACGTCCAACCCCGATCTCATGGCCGCAATGCAGGCCTACAAACAAAAGATGCACGACGACGTCAGCGCCAAGGACCATGAATTGCAAGCGAAAGGCTGGCAGGCTTGGCTTAAAAAATAAAGGACCCCTTTCATGTTCTGGCGCACGCTCTTTCTGAGTATCCTCCTGGCATCGAATGCCTATGCCCAATTACCGGGATTGACCTTAATCGGTAATCCCGAAAGCACGAACGGCGCGACATGGACGTATCAGCAGACCATCAACGGAACAGTTTACAATCTTCAGGGAATTTTGTTTAAACCCGTTGGTACAGGTCCGTTTCCTGCCGTGATCATTAATCACGGAACAGGGGGCAATGTGAACGGGTACAGTAAAAATGTGTCACGTAAAATGGTTCAGTGGAATTCGGTCTGTATCGCTACGAACCTTTGTCATTCCGGCGGCGTTCCCATCGGTTCCCCAGGCGATAGCAGCCTGTCTAATTTCGGCGCAAGTACCAACAATTACCTCCGTGCGATGAAATGCTGGGATATTCTTGCTGCCCTGGGTTATGTGGATACCAACTGCATAATGGCCTTTGGGCATAGCCGGGGGGCCTATACAACCACAGGATTGGTCGCTACTTATCCTTCTAAATTTAGCGCCGCAGGTCACACCGCAGGAGGTGTTTCACCTCAAGTGGGCTTTTCGGCTCCAACCACGACACTTGCTGCACAAATAACCTGTCCTTATATCATTCATCACGGTGATTCGGATAATACGGTTCCCATTTCAATGGATACCCTGCTCAACCATGTTTTGAATAACACCGGAATTCCTCATCAATTTTATCGATACAACGGGTATACCCATAGTTCTATAAGTCAAGACAGCTTGATGTTTGAAAGAACCAAGCAGTGGTTTTTGAGTCACGGTTGTTCCAATACAAGCGGACCCTTACCTTTCTCGGGTCATAGCGGTGTTTATTTCTTGGGCACTGCCAATGTTCCGGTGAGCACGACTCATTTTATGAATTCCAACATCAGCGGGGTGGTGGTCCGTTTTCGATGGAATGACCTTGAAACCAGTCCTGGAGTTTTTGATTGGTCTTTCATCGACGGAGAAATAGCGAAAGGGCTTACGTATAACAAGAAAATCTCCCTTCAACCTTTGGGTAGGCCTGCCTGGCTTACCATGTTGGGGGCGCAGCGATACTATTACCAAGACCCCAGTTCGTCCAGTCCAACTTTTGGTCAAATTGTCTCGGATGTAATTCCATGGGATAGTATTTACATCAACAGAGTCAAAATTCTTTTGCAAAACCTCGCCACTAAATACGCCAACCAACCTCTTGTAACCTATGTGAACGCTGTTGGAATACATTTCTCAAGGAATTTACCAGACTCCGTCTTGTCCGACACCATTTTGTTGACCAAACAAGCGTTTTGGACAGCCTACAACTACCAGGCGGATACTTTAGGCGCGATCATGAACAGGATGACGGACTATTATATGGGCCTTTTCCCCGCCACACCCTTGTGGTGCTCCGTTGATTACGTTACTTTTCAAACGAATGCGAGCGGTCAACCCCGGAACTATTTGGCGTCTTTGGCTAGCCAATACGGAATCAGCCGCTATCCCTCGCGATTTGGTCTGTTTAGGGAGGATGTTTCAGGGTGCAACCCTAACCTTAGCGGTATTGCAACAGGTTCCCACTGGTATCTTATGCAACAAAATCCGTGCAGAACAGGCGCACAAATGTTATGGAGTGTTCAAGACGGCCCTAACAGGATGAACCAATGTGGGATATCACCCAATACTAAAAGCGTAGTTTTGGATTCAGCGGTGAACAAGGGTTTGAATATGGGAATGCGCTATTTAGAAATTTACGGAGCTGACATTTCGGACACTTCGTTGACGCTGAGCATACAAAGGGCCAATAATTTATTGACTTCCAGAGGCTTGACCTGCGCTGGGGGTTCAGGCTCTTTGTTAAGCGGATCTTTGACGTACGCGAACGCGGCCTCAAGCCCGATGACCAATACCCGAATTCGTCTCAAACAAAACAATCAGGTTCTTGTGGAAGATACCACGGATTTGACGGGGCGTTTCGATTTCGGCAACCGGGTCTCGGGGAATTATGACTTAGAGTACCTAACGAATAAGCCCTGGGGAGGGGTCAATGCGACCGATGCTTTGCTGATTAATCGCCACTTTTCGAGCCTAACCCCTTTGTTAGGAATGAATTTACAAGCCGCAGATGTTAATGCAAGTCAGGCCGTCAACGCCACCGATGCCTTGATATGTTCCCGCCGATTCTCCAACATTATTTCTTCCTTTGGGTCAGGGGATTGGTTGTGGATGCCCACGACAATTCAAATACAATCCGGCATACAATACCCTAACCTTGTATTGAAGGGAATTACTTTTGGGGATGTCAACGGCTCCTACAATCTGCCGGGGAATTAGATATTTAACGGGCGCGTTAGAATTTGAATTCTATTTCGTGACTTTCGTGTTGCCTTAGGTCTAGGGCCTGTGGGGTACAATCACCTGTATACTCCAATCGGTAGAGGGGAGGCCAATCAACCCAAACCTTGTAAAGCCCAGGACGAAGGTCATTGAATTCGAAATAACCATCGCTAAGGGTTAGGGTTTGTATGCAGGAATTCGATAGCGAACATGATGTGTTGTTGATGGGACAAGGCAGCGAGAGATTTTCTTCATCCCAACGATGGGCGTGAATTCGGATTCCCCCTGGCTTGGTGAGTAATGTATTCGACGAGGTGGAGAAAGGGATTTTGGCCAAGGAGAGCGTGCCGAAAATTTGCCGACTTCGAATTAGGCCAATCCGGTATGTTACGGTGGTGTTGGGCAGGGATTGCAGTTCCATGGTAAGATGATTGCTGATCCATCCGGGGCTGCGCATATGATGGGGGGTGAGCCGAACATGGACTCGGCTGTAATTGGGGAAAGGACCTAGCAGGGCTGATCCACTGACCAGGATTTGAGAAGGTATGCCTGCGGGCAAATCTAAAGCCCCGGCCGCATCAAGGTTAATTTCATCAGGGTCTTTGATTCCATTGGAGTTTTGGTCCCCGTAGAACTCCAAGAGAATCAACGCTAATCCGTCCGTCGCGCTGATAGGGGCTGTGTTAATCTTACGGGACCAGGTGAACTGCCCTTGATATTCCCATCGCGTCGATTCGGCATCGAGGAGCGCCCGCGCTGATCGGCTGCTCTGCAGCCCCACCCACTTCCATTCCAAGGCCCAATTCCCTGCTTTTGCTTGGCTGCTTGGTAGGCTGTTGTTAGCGTTCTGTCTAGGCAAAGCGTACGAAACACCGAAGTGGTGTCCACCCCGCAGGTGGCCTTGCACGAATGCTTGCCAACCTTCTTGGTGAGCGATCCCTTGGTACACCAGGGTAAATGCGGGTGTTTTGAACTGCATACGGCCTTGCCATGATAAACGATGCTCGGGAATTTGCCAAAGGCATTGCTGCCCCCAACCCTCAAATTGCAGGATGGCTTGGTATTCCTTGGTTTGAATACGGGCGTCAGCCAGCTTCTTGAACGGAAATTCAAGTCGTAGCATTTTGAGGCCGTAGCCTTGAGGGAGTATCCATAGTCCTGATAGTTTCAAGGACTCCTCTAAGGGTTTGTTATTTAATTCATAGCGACTTGATTGGTAAAGGATGGAGCTTTGAAGGCTTTGACTAAAATTGAACAGAAGACGTTGTTCCCATTTTTGATGATCATGGCCTATCGCAAATTGGCTTTGTCCACACAAGATTCGTCCAGCAGTCCAGAGGGTGGAACTGCGTATACCCCATTCGATATTTCTCGAGAGGTCCTTGGCGGGCTGAATGGCGGCTTCCGTTTGGAGACTAAACCAAGGACTTACGCCGTAGCCTACGATTCCACTCCAATGCCGCGAGGCGGAAATTTCATAGCGATAATTCCATTGTCCATGCGGGATCATCAAACTAGGAATATTCCATAACAATCTCCGACTTGAGATTCCTCCCCACGCATTCCGGTAGCGGTACTCAATTTGATTGCTTCCGGGGAGCAGAGTAACAGGGATTAGATTTCTGCTTTCCAATTGGCGATCGGTCTTCTCGATGGGGGAGTTGTTTTTGGGAGAATTCGGGTGGTAATGGAAGGGGCCATGGTTCAGAGACCATTCACTCATGGCAAAGGGAGGGCTCCAATGACGAGGATAAAGGCCCTTGGGCGCTTCAAAGCCTATTGTTCGGTTCATTAACGTATTTCCTCCTCGTATTTTCCATAAACTTGGCTGGTAAGCCGGACGAATAATGAGGTTGATTTGTTGTTGCGAACCCCATGCACCTTCAAGCTCCAGGCTTGGCCATTCCATGTTGGCCGTTCCGAAGGCCCTAAATCCTACTTTGCCGGCATGCCCTGCTGCAACCCATCGAACGTCGGCATTGAACTTACCCGATTGAAAATTGATTTCATACCGCCCGGACCATGTCGAAATTTCAAAAGATTTCTTTTGCCCATGGGGTCGATGGATATCTTTCCTGTCCTGGGATGGGGCTAGGGAATCAAGGGTATGGTGCTTAAGCCATCGAATATCGTAATCGCTCCATTCCTTTACGGGCGCCTTAATCTTTCCCGTAAATTCCAGCTCCAGGGCTTGTTCGTTGAATTGGGTGGCCATGCCGTACTGCAGCGCTATCCAACGGTTGCTAACCCACAAAGTATGATGTTGATCTACAAAATGCTCCTTCGATGGATTGCATTTCATGGATGGGCTTTGGAATCTTAGTTCTATTTTCCACGGTTTGGATTGCAGGGGAGAGTATCCTCCAATTGGGAATGGTTCTTTATGGGGATCTAAAGGGTTCCGACCCAATAAACGATGGAAGGACGGCTTTTGCAGGGGGTGAAAAGAAGTAAATCCGCTTTGCTTAAGCCAATGGTCCAAGGGGAACCAATATTCGTGGTCTGTTTTGAGGAGGGTCAGCCAGCCGGCATGGTAGCCGGAGTAGTTTGCCTGGACTTGGTATTCTACGGTATCTCGAGAACTTGTGGAAATGCATATCGAATCGTAAGGAGTGGAACATAAGACATAACATATCGTAAGATATTCTGCACTGCACATCCTTTGGGTTTCATGGCAATTCAAAGTGAACTTTGCCCCGATAATCAGGAGCCTTTCCCGCACCAAGGGCTGGAAAATCACTGCGACCTCGGTGGAACTCCAATTCTAGACAGTGCTTCCCCGAAACAAGGGTATCTGGCCAGTCCAAAAGGCAACGACGATTACCTTTGAAATACAAAGCAATTTCCATTTCCTTCCATGCCGTGTTTTTATCTTGATTAGGCAAGGATCCAGAGACGGTGGCTGGAGACGAAGGCTCTAATCCTGAAACGAGTCGATAACGCAACAATCCCAAATAAGGCGAATTGCTGTTGCATTGATAATCAAAGCGCAGTGCGCCGCGCCGGTAATCCGATTGCAAGGATTGAGGGGCTACTTGAAGAACGGGCTTAGGTTGGCCAACTTCGAAGAACACCGGAAGGAATTGTTCGAAGCGAAAGGCAACCTTGGTGCCTACCGTCGCGGTATCGATGCTTCCGGCTTCCGCGACAGCCGCTTGCGATGAAATTTTGATACGGCTGAAGTAAAGGCCTTCTTCTTGGAAATTGCGTTCCTTCAAAATTAATCTCACCATTTGTTGCGATTGAGGTTGCAGAGTAAAAGCGGAGGGGTAGGCTTTGATGGAATTTCCCAGTCCGTGGGATTTTTCTCGAAGCGTATCGCCATAGACCATTTGAATTTCACCCAAAGAATCTTGTCCAGGATAGCCGAAGAGAAATTGGATACGAACTTCCTGAAGTTGATTGCCCGTGTTGCCAATATAGACGGTGCCTTGACCTTGCTGGTCCAATAAGATACCCGTAGGAGCAATACTTACCTGGGCTTTGCACCAATTCGATGCGGTGTATAGACTCGTCATCAAAATAATTTTGTTCATCATGGGGTAGGTTGATCGATAGGGTTTGTTTTCGAATAAATCACCCTCCACCCAACCGAGGAGGGGGATGATGAATGGATTAATTGTACTCCGCCCTGAAATTGGCGATACCGGAATAAACGCCGGTGGCTTGGGCATTGAGATTGGCCGGACTGCCCGCGGTACCTCCGACTTTGCCCCCTACATAGAGATAGTATTTGCCGGCAACCAGGGTAATATCTGCCGTGGAGGCTACCCCTAGACCTCCTGTCCCAAGGATGGTGGATCCGGAGGCCAGATCGCTTCCGTTACCATTGACTTGCAGATTGTAAATTAAGGTATTGCCTCCAACCGAGGAGTTGAGGACAATGTTCGCGGGCCAAGTGACTTTGACAGAGCCGGTGGTGGATCCTTCCACCGTGAATTTGCCAACAGAGGTGCTAACTCCGGTATTGGTGTGGCTGCTTCCGGTGGGTGACAAGAAAACATGTCCGGGGGTTGTAGCCGATAAATTACCAAATTGAACATCTGCATTGTTGGTTAATTTGAGTTGAGCAAGGACAGTTGCTCCAACATTGAGGTTGGTGTTGATCACACCGGTGTTCTGAGCGTTCATTTGTTGGGATGCGAGGATGGCAGTCAACAAGGAAAGGCTCATGAGGATTCGGGTTGCAAGGGGCTTTTTCATGGGTGCTTTGTGGATTTAGAGAGTTTAAAAGAAATTGGATGGGTTGGGTCAGGAAATGGAGGGTTAAGATCATCGAATGCTCACGACAGGTTTCAATACCAAACCTCGATGTTCATGGAATTGGTGAAATAACCGGGGGTAACCGGGCCTATCGGCCCTAATCTGCCGTACACATACAAAAAGGCTTTAACTCGGTTTTCAACGGGTTCAGGATTACCGGGAATGTTCTGATAATAGCTCATTTCAAATTGAAAGTTGTTTTGGTTGGGATCCAATGGAACGGCTTGACTTCTTGCCATTCGTTCATCGTTGAGGCCTTCGTTGCAGAAGGCCGCTTCCCAGGCAAAAGGAATGGAAGAGGAGGGGGCAGCGGAATTGTTCCAAATCTCAGCAACAGGTTGAATTTGAATCATTAAAGGCGTCCTGGCCGGGGCCGCAATTTCCACCACCAGGGTTCTTGAATCAAGGATATCGATGCTGTAGCTTTGTTGATTCCCACTGATTATGGGAACGCCAATTTGATCAAAAACCAAACCTGTATAGCCGTTCATGATACGTGCTAGCACGGTTCCCCTTTGGGCGATGACGGAATGATTACCCAAAGTCCAATTCCATAACATCATAAAAATCAAGACTCCAATTCTCATTCGATTTCCAATTGAATCGTGGAACCCATACGGGCCTTGTTCATGGAATCAGCAGGGCTTTCTGCAGGCTCGATAAACCATGTGTTGGGATGAAGGCATTGTACTCTTGAAACGATGCCGTTCCCATTTCTCCAAAGGAGGGTAAGGGGTGTTTCGCTACCAAAGTAGCCCAGCCTTCCGCCACCAGGATTTTCGTCGTGGGGCGGTAATTCGCGAACCCAATAGAATTGACGCAGGGATCGCACCTGAGCTGATATCCTAAGGGTTCCTATCGATAAATTGGTCGGCGTGGTCTGGCCCCAAACTCGGCCTGTCGAGAGCGCTGTGGCGAGCGCTGTGTACCACAAAAGCAGGGTTTTCATTGCCCCTGCAAACAAGCAGGCTCTTCGTCCTGCAGTCGGTCTTAAACGCTTATCCCTTTAGCGCAGCTGCTTGGTGATTTGAGGATCCAACGGAGAGACGGATGAGGGGTAAGACGCCACCCATTGACCCTCACCGTTGATCAAAAATTTGGTGAAATTCCAGCGAACCTCTGCATTCGATATACCGTTCAGGGATTTGCTCAACAGCCATTGGTAAACCGGATGTCTCTTTTCGCCCTTGATTTGGACCTTGGAGGTCATCAGGAATTCTACTCCGAAATTCTTGGCGCAAAAGCCTGCTATACTCTTTTCGTCGCCGGGCTCTTGTCCCCCGAAATCATTGCAAGGAAAACCAAGGATGGTGATTTTGGAACCCCATTGTTGATGCAGCGCTTGCAGTTCTTTGTACTGCGGGGTGTAGCCGCATTCGGAGGCGGTGTTAACGATCAAGATGTAGCGGCCTTTGAATTCCGACATGCTGCGGGTTTTGCCGTGGATGTCCAAAAAGGTCAAGTCGTGAAAGCGCTGATCCGATAAAGCGTTTTGCGGCTGTTTGTCAGGAGAAACGCAGGCCAAAGTTGCGGCGATGCTGGTCATAAAAAGGGTTTTGTATAACATTAGGGAAATTTGGGAAATTGGTCAAAATTAGGATCTCTTTTTTCGATGAAGGCGTTTTTGCCTTCTTTGGCTTCGTCGCTTAGGTAATACAACAGGGTGGCGTTTCCGGCCAGTTCCTGGATCCCGGCCTGTCCATCCAATTCTGCATTGAAGGAGGCTTTGAGCATTCGGAGTGCAATGGGGCTTTTGGTGAGAATCTTGCGGGTCCAGGCCATGGTGGTTTCTTCCAAATCTTCCAGGGGAACTACCTTGTTCACAAGGCCCATTTCCAAGGCTTCGGCCGCGTTGTACTGATCGCAGAGGTACCAAATTTCTCGGGCCTTCTTCTGCCCAACAATCCTGGCCAAATACGAGGCCCCAAATCCCCCATCGAAACTACCCACCTTGGGTCCGGTTTGGCCAAAACGGGCATTCTCAGCGGCAATGGTCAAATCGCAAACAACATGCAAAACATGCCCACCCCCGATGGCCCACCCCGCTACCATGGCGATGACCGGCTTGGGGATACGGCGGATTTGCATTTGCAGGTCCAAAACATTGAGTCGGGGCACTTGGTCTTTGCCCACATAGCCCCCATGGCCGCGCACGCTTTGGTCTCCCCCGCTGCAAAAGGCCTTACCCCCTTCGCCGGTGAGGACGACAACCCCAATGCGAGGGTCTTGACGACACATTTCCATGGCCTGGGACATTTCCTGAACCGTCAATGGGGTAAAGGCGTTGTGTTTCTCGGGCCGGTTGATGGAAATTTTTCCGACCCCATCGCAGAGTTCAAACTTAATTTCTTCGAAGGAGGCCAGGGGCGTCCAGGTGTAGTTGCGTTGGCTCATGGAGGATGGATGGAAAATTATAATGGGCTAAATTCCTAGGAAAAAGTCCGCAAGTTTAACGCTTGGACTCGCCTCAATGTTTAGCCTCTACGAGGAGGCTTTTGGGGAGGTTCCCCTTGGCCGCGCAGAAGGTGTTCGGCTTGTCTGTTGCAGGTTGGGTTGGTTTGTATTTCCAAAATAGCGACGCCAGCATGGTCATTTAGCCAATTCAGGCCATCGGCTAGCGAATTCAGGTCGGTGGCCAAGCGATGGGGTAGGCCGTATCCCTGACACCAGGCTGACCAATTCATGTTCCGAGGGGTGGCAAAAAGGGGCTCGCATTCAGGTTGTTTCGAGGCACCGGGGAGCTGCCTGAAAATATCCCCCCCTCCGTTGTTGAGCAACAGGATTTTGATCGAAGGCCTTGGTTCCAGCAACCAGGCCCCCGCGTCGTAGGCCGTCGCCAAATCTCCGTTCAAAACCCAAACGGAATCCTCCGGATGGGCCCATGCATGGCCAATTGCGGTGGACATGCTGCCTTCGATACCGCTGGTTCCGCGGTTGCAGTGGATGCTCAGGATGGAGTCCTTGTCCCATGGCAGGGCCAAAAATTTGCGGACCAGGCTTGAATTCCCCAAATGGACCCTCTTTTGTTTCAAAAATGGCAAGGCGACCGATAGCGCCAGCGAATCCGAAAAAGGAAGTTGGTTATAACGATCCCGCATCTTCTTGTCGAAATCAAGGACGGCATTTGCAGAAGTCGTGAGCGAAGGTTCCAAAATCGACCTGGTTGGGTTTTCTTGGATCTGATCATGAACAATGTTACGGATCGCTTCCAAGGCGAATTTTGGAGAGGATTGAATGATCCCGTCAAGTCGGTTGTAGGTATCAATTTTATCTCCTCGTGGGTCTATTCGCCAATGCTTGAACAGAGGATTGTTGCGCAGAAACAATTGGAGATACTTGGAAACCAAAGGCCCACCCCAAGAAATCAATAGTGCTGGGGGATCGATGGGGGTAGTCCTAAACCATTCATCCCTGATGGGTAAACCAACCTTAAGGTTGGCCAAATCTTCTCGCCACAGGCATATCTGCTCCAAACCTTCGAGCTCCTTAAGCACAGGCTCCAAGCCCTCGTGGGTACTGCCCATACCGGCAAGTAACCAAATCCTCTTCCCCTGAGCCAGCGCTTGATCAATTTCGACTTGAAGTTCCTCCGGGACCGACCCATGATGAGGGGAACGGTCAAGGGCGTCGTTTGGGCCACTGGATGAATGCTTGCCAACGGAATGGTCAAGCTCGACCAAATCGTAGAGCGGTTCATCAAGAGGAATATTGATGTGCACGGGGCCGCACTCGTTCACCGCGGTCCTCAAAGCCTGTTCGAATAAATTTTCCGAAAGTTGAAGATCCCATTCCGGTTCATCCGGCGCCCAACGGAAAGAAGCGCGCAGGTGATGATCCAAAGCCCCGTCTTGGCGAATCACCTGTCCACGCTGTTGGCCTTCGTATCCCGCAGGCCGATCCGCACTCAAAATCAGCAGCGGTAGACGGAGATAATACGCCTCGGCCACAGCAGGACCAAGGTTGAGCAGGGCAGTGCCCGATGTGCAAACCACGACCACAGGCCTTCCTGTCCCTAGGCTAAGGCCCAGCGCCGCGAATCCTGCAGCTCGCTCATCTACCCCTGTGAAAATTTCCATTAAATTGCTGCGCGCAATGGCCAGGCTCAATGGAGCCGATCGGGATCCGGGACAAAGGACGGCATGGCCTACCCCTTGATCCCAAAGCCATTGAGGCATAAGTTTAATTGCAGTCGATTTCACCTCTTTAGGAATGGACGATGTTCATTCTCCCAGAATCCCTGCAGGTGGAGAAATCCAGCCCAGGGATTGAAGAATATTCATTAGCGTTTCTGATTTTCGACAAGTTTCCAACCATTCAGTTTCTGCATCCGATTCGGGCAAGATTCCTGCACCCATGTACAATGTTACCCGTTTATCATTCCAATGCAAGCAACGCAAATTGACCGAAAGTAAACCGTTACCTTCTTCATTGAGGTAACCCCAATATCCTGCGTACAATGATCGCTGATGAGGCTCATTTTCGAGAATATATTTAACGGATTCCGCAACAGGAAAGCCGGCTACAGCCGGAGTCGGATGCAGGCAATGAGCCATTTCATAACATGAAATACTCGAAACACCCTCAATTTTATTTAATAAATGTTCCACAGGGCCTTTTTGAACGGTGGAGGTTTCTTGTAAATCTAATGAGATTGATTTGCTGGCAAAACGTTCTTGGAGGTAATCGAGCACCAGACGTTGTTCCCTGATTTCTTTGTCCCCCCATGGGCCGGCATGGGCAAGACTTCTTGTTCCTGCAAGGGCCATACTTCGAATCCTCGGAGTTTCCTTCTCCACCAGGGTTTCCGGACTGCTGCCCAACCATATTCCGTATACCGGATGATGGAGCAACACAATATGCAGGGAGGGGTAGGCATGGCATAAGGCTTCAAAAAGGTGGCAGGGGTGGGCCTTAGGATGCAGTCGGAGGGACCTGGTCCAGGACCAGACCACCTTTTGAAGGGCCTTCGAATCATGAACGCCTTCCGAATTCGGCACTTTGTTTTGGAGGATTTCGGTGATTTGACGAACCGATCGGCAGAATTCAAGGTAATGTTGGGAATCGTTTTGTTCAAGGTTTTTTTCGTTGGTGAACTGACTCTCTATATGATCTGTCAAATTTTCGGGGTGCTCCTTCAGCAGCTCATCCCCGGATACGGAAAGTTCCATCCATTGCGAAGCAGAGGACAAGGCTTGGGTATTCGGAACAGTACCTTGCCAACGAATCAATGGATTGAGCCAAAGCTCCGGGCCATGAACAAGGCTGAAGGGGACGATCACGAATCCATTGCGGGAACCCTCCTCCCAAGGGCGCTTAGTATTCGCCTCAGGATCAATGAAGTGTTGCGGCTCAGGAACCAATACACCGTCTTTGGAGGGCAATCGGTAAGAAACCCATCCAAAGCCTGCACGGATTGAGCGATCAAAAAGCGCTTCTTGTGTCAACGATTCAACCTTAAGGATTGCGACGAATGGCTGCTGTGAAACGAGAAATACAACACAGATTACCGTTTTCATCCACGATCCGTATTTCCCAAACCTGGCTGCTGGACCCTTGGTGTATAACCTTGGCCATACCGGTGACGTAACCTTCTCTGACCGGACGCAAATGGTTGGCATTGATTTCCATTCCCACCGCATGCTTATCCGGATACGCCAGCATGTTGGCCCCAATGCTGCCTAAGGTTTCGGCCAATGCCACCGAGGCGCCCCCATGCAATAACCCAAAAGGTTGCTTGGTTCGGTGATCCACGGGCATTCGGCCTTGGATTTCCCCCATTTCGGCATGAATAATTTCCATGCCCAGGGTTTCGCCCATGTTGCCTTTCAAAGATTTTTGTAAAGTGGACAAGATTTCTTCGGGTGTCATCAGCGTGCGTTTTATCAAAAAGAGTTATAGATCATTTAGGGTACAAGGCCGGAACGCTTGGGTCCGGGGTTAGGAAGGTAAACGGGGGTGTAGCGTGGTGGATGGGGATCCCTGCCTGCTCCAAAGTAACGCTTACGGTAATAAGGCTCATCGAGATCGGATATGATCACGCCTGCTTTGGTTGTGGCATGAAGAAATTTATTCGAACCCAGGTAGAGCCCTACATGGGATATCTTGTTGCGCCTTATTTTGAAAAAGACCATATCGCCCTCCAGCAGCTCCTCGCGGGAGATTTGTTTCAGCTTGGGAAAAATATCCGATGATCCTCCTCGGTAAGGCCTTCCATAAATGGTTTTTTGAATTTCACAAACCAGCCCACTGCAATCGATACCTTTTTCGGTGCGACCGGCATAGTGGTAGGGGTACTGTACCCATTTCTGTAACATCCAATAAATTTCTGGGCTTCGTACATTATCGGTTTCGATGGGCAAATCTCCTATGAGTCGCCTCAAAACATCGGGTTGACAGAGGGAATCTGGCCAATACACCAAACAAGGTCGGATTAGGCAAGTATCCTCCGGCTGCCCTTGCCTTGCAGGGTGCGCGTTGACCTCGAATCGCCAAGCTCCCCCTAAGGTCAGGGTACAGACCAGGATAAACATAAACCGCGGGTAACGAGACATGGACTAGGATAATGGCCAGGAAGGGCAAAAGTACGCCCTGCGGTTGGAACCAAAAGGGAAACCCAGCGATAACCCCTCCTTGGCCGTTGAAGCCGTATTTTCGACCTATGAATAACCACAAAGAAGGCCAAACGTTTTGGGGATTTGTGCCTAATGCCTTGACTTTGGGGAATTTGTTCTGCGGTTGTCTGGGTTTGGTCGGCGCTTTCAACGGGGGTGAGGCTTGGGCCCTGTACTGTATTGCCGTGGCCGCTGTCCTTGATTTTGCGGACGGAACTGCAGCCAGGTTGTTGCGCGCACCTTCCGACATGGGCCGTGAATTGGATTCCTTGGCGGACTTGGTATCCTTCGGACTTCTGCCTGCGGCACTGTTGATGGTGAATGCACGTAGCCTGATGCCCTCCTACGGGATGACGCCTTGGCCAGTGGATGGGTATGCTTCTTGGCCTATGCCAGCTTTGCCTGCCCAAAGCGAGGCCTGGTGGTTGCTTTGTTTTGCGGCCATACCCTTGGCTTCAGCGTGGCGGCTGGCACGGTTTAACTTGATGAATAAGCCCACCCCTCATTTCCTTGGCTTGCCCACACCAGCTCATGCCATGCTTTGGATGGGCTTTCTTGGTTCGCTTTCGTCTTGGCCGGTGACCTGGCTTTTGAGACTAGAGGCCTGGCATTTGGCCCTTGCGGCCCTGGGGACCTCCGCCCTTTTGGTATCCAATTTACCCATGCTGTCGCTGAAACCCTCCGAGGTCAGCAAGCGATTTCCCTATCTTCGCCATGTACTACTTGTCTTGGCGGTTATAGCGATTGGGGTTTGGGGATTTGGGGGGCTATTTGCGATCATGCTTTTGTATATTCCTTTTTCGATTCTTATTCTACGTTTGTTATGAAACAATTCCTTGCTGAAATTGATGTGATGCCCCATGATGCCTTGCTGGACCCTCAAGGCAAGGCGGTTTTGACTGGCCTGGCTCGTTTGAATCTATCGGATATTGTCGATGTCCGCGTTGGCAAACATATTCGCATGCAAGTGCAGGCCGCTAATGCTGCTGATGCTGAATCCATGGCTCGCAAAGCCTGCCAAGAATTGCTGGCTAACCCGGTGATGGAATCGTTTTCTTTGGATGTTCGCGAATTGCCGTGAACACCAAGGAATCGGATCAGCCCAAGGCAAGCGGCTTGCTCAGCGTGGTATCCACCCCGCTGGGGAACTTGGGTGATATCACAGCCCGCAGTCTGGAGCTGTTGAGGGCGGCGGATTTGGTGCTGTGCGAAGATACCCGAACCACCGGAATGCTCCTGAAGCACTTGGGTATTCAGGCCGTATTGAAGTCCTATCACGCCTATAATGAGCATGTTATACTAGACAAAATTCTTGGACAACTGCAATCCGGCGCCAAGATGGTCTTGGTATCGGATGCCGGAACACCGGGGATTTCGGATCCAGGTTTTTTGTTAATACGTTATTTGTTGCAACATGGAATCAAGGTCGATATCGCCCCCGGCCCTAGTGCAATCCTCCCGGCTTTGCTCTTGTCGGGATTTCCATGCGATCGTTTTGTGTTTGAGGGTTTTCTCCCCCTCAAGAAAGGAAGAGCCACCCGAATTAATGCATTGAAAACCGAGACCCGAACCATCATTTTGTACGAATCCCCTCATCGAATTCTGCGTACGGTGAAGGACTTGGCCGAGATCTTGAGTCCTGATCGGCAAGCCTGTCTTGCCAGAGAATTAACCAAGATACACCAAGAAATCATCCATCTCCCTCTGGCAGAACTCGCCCGGCATTGCGAAATCAAGCCCCCCAAAGGCGAAATCGTCTTGGTGCTCCAAGGGGCTTCGAAAGATAAACCTGGGGACTAATTCGCCGGAGGGATATAGGAGCCGTTCACATCCCCGAAAGTCAGCGTTCGTAACAGCAGGTTATTGTAAGTGCCTCCACTGATGAGGTTAAGCGAACTGGTCTCAAATCGCCAATCCCCTGCAGGCATTGTCGAGATGACATTGGAAAAGCGGCGTGACGTTACCAAAGCATCGGTGGCATTGATGGAGTTGCTGGCATTCACATCAGCAGCCAACAGGAACAGCCCACTGAGAAGGCTCACGTTGCTGAAGTGTCGGTTAATGCCCAAGGCATCGGTGGCATTGACCCCACCCCATGCCTTGTTGGTCTGGTATTCCAGGGTATAAGTCCCTGCAGCACGATTACCTAGGCT
>Ga0194130_10003444_pt1 | contig 21238 bp, 16 predicted proteins | sample TA2KigsurfametaG_FD_160084 | JGI IMG/M metagenome (GOLD analysis project Ga0194130, IMG submission 160084) | Freshwater microbial communities from Lake Tanganyika, Tanzania - TA2015050 Kigoma 12 surface | ecosystem: Environmental > Aquatic > Freshwater > Lake | place: Tanzania: Lake Tanganyika... | reverse complement strand
CGTTGCAGCTTTGGCTTCCAACGCGGCGCTCGCTAGCGAGCAACTGGCAAAAGAAAAAAACTGCCTCGCCTGCCATGCAATGGATCACAAAGTTGTTGGTCCTGGTTATAAAGAGGTCGCAGCAAAATACAAAGGCGATAAATCCGCCGAAGCCAAGCTGGCGACCAAGATTCAAAAAGGTGGTGGTGGTGTGTGGGGTCAAGTACCAATGCCCGCCAACCCTCAGGTGAGCGAAGCCGAAGCGAAGAAGCTGGCAGCATGGGTGTTGTCGTTGAAATAATCGCGACGCTCATTTTTCAAGAGCCGTAGAAAAAAGCGCTCCGATCGGAGCGCTTTTTCATTGGTACGATGAATCGTTCGACGATTTACATCAGGGCAGACTTCAACGCACGACGGCAATTTGTGAACGCTTACCGGCTTGGTAGGTGTAAAGCGTTAACGTGCCTTGCTTCATATCCCCTTTCGGATCGAACTCGATTTTTCCGGTAACACCTTGGTAGCTGGTTTTAGCGAGTTCGGGTAAGTATTTGGATGGCTCGGCGGAATTGGCACGCTGCATCGCGTCGGCCATGACCATCACAGCGTCATAGACATACGGCGCATAGAGCTTGACGTCGACGCCGAATTTTTTCTTGTAGTCGGTGCGAAAGCTATCCATTGCTTTCTTGCCGCTATCTTCCACACCACCCGCCTCCGCGCAGACGACTTGGCCATCCGCCATTGATCCTGCGGAGAGTGCGGGTAACTGCTCGGTGCAAATGCCGTCACCACCCATGAACTTGGCGTTGATCCCAAGTTGCTTCATCTGACGCAGCATCGGCCCACCTACCGCATCCATACCACCGAAGAAAACCAGTTCGGGTTGTTTGCCTTTAATCGTAGTGAGGATAGCGTTGAAATCTGTGGCTTTATCAGTGGTGTATTGTCGCCCAAGAATATTGATGCCGGCTGCTTTCGCAGCCTTGGCAAACTCATCGGCAACACCCTGACCGTAGGCGGTGCGGTCATCAATGATCGCAATGTTTTTTACCTTGAGCGTGTTGGCAGCGTAGCGACCCAGAGCGCCGCCCAATTGACCATCGTTGGCAACCACACGGAAAGCGCCCTTGTAACCCTGCTGTGTGTATTTCGGATTGGTGGCGGATGGCGAGATTTGCGGGATACCGTGATCGTGATAAATCTTTGACGCAGGGATGGTCGTACCGGAATTGAGATGACCGATCACACCATTCACCTTGGCATCGGTGAGTTTCTGTGCGACTGATGTTGCTTGCTGCGGATTGGCCCCATCATCTTCGGCGACCAATTGGAACTTCACTTTTTTTCCATCCAGGCTGATGCCTTTGGTGTTCAATACATCGATGGCCATACGCGCGCCGTTTTCGTTATCTTTACCGAGATGCGCGATTGGGCCGGAGAGTGGACCGACGTGCCCGATCTTGACGATCTGTTCTTGCGCTAACACGGATGCCGCAGGCAAAACCAAGGTCAGCAAATAAAGGCAGCGATATTGAAACCACATGGAAAACCTCCGATGGGTGGGAAAAAAATAATTCTACCCGCGTGCGGGTATCGAGATCAGCGGCGGTGTTAACGCATGCCTGGTCTCGCCGGTAAATTCAAAATTCAGAACAGGCTGCCTTCCTGAAACAATATCGGCGATGGCACGCCCCGACCCGCAGCCCATGGTCCAGCCCAAGGTGCCGTGACCGGTATTCAGGAACAGGTTGCTATAACGCGAGCGGCCGATGTAGGGAACGTTAGACGGTGTCATCGGCCGCAGCCCGCTCCAGTACACCGGGTTTTCATAATCGCAGGCATTCGGAAACAGCTCGCGGGTACGGCGCGTAATCGCTTCGCAGCGCACCTCATTCAACTCGCGTGAGTAGCCGTTAATCTCGGCAGTACCCGCGACTCGCAGGCGATTGCCTAGCCGAGATATCACAAGCTTGTGGCCATCATCGGTCAGCGATACCGTGGGCGTCAATGCTGGTTGTTTGACCATGTAAGTCGCAGAGTAGCCTTTGCCGGGATAAATCATCAAATCAATCCCGATTCGTTTGGCTAGCGGTTGCGAGAAACTTCCCATCGCAAGCACGTAGCTATCCGCTTTAAGCTGCTCGTGCCGGCCATGCGCATCAATTACCTCGACTGCAGCGATACGTGATGAGGTACCACTTCCTTCAGTGAGTAAACGTGTCACGATGGTATTGAACACGAAGCGTGTACCGCTTTGCTCGCAGGCTTGCGCTAACCCGGTTGTAAATTTGTAGACATCACCGGATTCATCGGTCGCTGTGAAGTCGGCGCCAACCAGCTTGGATCGAATCGAGGCGAGTGCCGGCTCGATTCGAACGGCTTCATCTGCGTCGACACTGTGACGCGGACAACCCAAATCTCGCATCAGTTGCGCAGCTGCTAATGACTGCTCGAATTCGGTTGGGTCGGTATAGAAGTGAAGTATGCCGCGTGTTTCGCAGTCATATTCAATCCCGGTTTCAGCACGCAGCGCTTGCAATGTCTGTCGGCTGTATTCCGCTAGCGCGACAATCTGGCGGATGTTGTGTGCTGCGCGATCGGGGGTACATTCGCGAAGGAATTTCAAGCCCCAGCGCCATTGCAACCAATCGGCGCGTGGTCGAAACAACAGCGGCGCATCGTCTTTGCTGAGCCAGCGCAGCAGCTTCAGTGGTGCGCCAGGGTTTGCCCAGGGTTCTGCGTGTGAAACGGAGATTTGGCAACCATTGGCAAAGCTGGTTTCCTGCGAGACGCCCGGTTGCCGATCAATGACGGTAACCTCATGCCCGGCTTTTTGCAAAAACCAGGCCGAGGCCGTGCCTACGATGCCGGCACCGAGCACAATCACTTTCATTCTGGATCCTGTGAAGAATACGACGCGTTTGAAGCGGCGCTGATCATGACGATACGCTGCGCTAAGTGATGCTTGCTATAGAAACTAATCTACTCAGGCATGATTCGACGTCAGCGCAGCAATTTCTTGAGCAACCGCGCTGCGAACCTCTTCTTGCAAACGCGCCTCAAGCAATGCGCCGAGTTCGTAAGCAACTTTGCTGGAAAGTTCCGAGGTTGCAGCCTGTGCGGCAACCGGCAAAGCATTCGTCAGTATGTTCAGTAGCTCTGCTTGTAGTCTTGCGCCGAGTGCCTGCGGCAGATGCTCTCTCAGCGCAGCTTCCACCAACACCGGTACTTGTACTGATAGTTCGCTAATCAATCGTTGCGACAGCGTCTCTTCGATCTGATCAAGCGGTAAAGCAGAATAGGCTTGAGATGTCTTGGGGGCACCGGTGGTGTCGATTACATCGGTGAGTATTGGGATATCTTGCTCAATATGATTCATGATTAGTCAGCCACATGGTGGGTGAGCGGGTAGCCACGTTGCTGATAGTACTTGTAGCGCTCGCGACCTGCAATCAAATCCTGTGAATCATTTGAAACCAACTCGAACAGACGCTCAAAACGCGCAAAAAAAGTCGGGGTACGTTGAGACAAGTTGACAAGCGCCTCATGGTGCGGCAGTGGCAGCTCACAATCGTCGGTCAGGATAATCGGCGTTTGTGCTGCCAATGCGTCACCGGCAACTACGTGAGGCAGAAAGTCTTGCTCGGAAAATGTCCAAAGCATCGCATCGATCCGCGCCAACTGTGCTCTGTCTTCCGTCAGCACCACCAGCCTGGTGTTGGCGGTTTGCGCTTTGCGTATCAAGCGGCACGCGTAGTGCAGCTTGTCGGGCACTTTGCTGTGGAAATCGATTCGCGTCATGCGCCAGCTTGCACCATCCCGTTATGGCGCAATAGCGCATCAATGCTGGGTGCGCGGCCGCGGAATGCGGTAAACGATTCCAACGCTGGTCTTGACCCACCAACGGACAATATCTCTCGATGAAAAGCCAAGCCGGTTTCTGCCAGACGGTTGGGGTCGCCTTGTGCTTCTTCGAATGCACCGTAGGCGTCGGCAGATAAAACCTCAGCCCATTTGTAGCTGTAATAACCGGCTGCGTAACCGCCCGAAAAAATATGCGAGAACGAATGTTGAAATCGATTGAATGCGGGCGGGATGATGGCTGCGACTTGATGTCTGATTTCAGCCAGCAAATCCGCAACGGTTTTACTGCCACTTGGATCATAGTCGTCGTGCAAATGCATGTCGAATAAAGAAAACTCAACTTGTCGCAGCATTTGCAAGCCTGACTGAAAATTCTTGGCAGCGATCATTTTGTCGTACAACGGCCGCGGCAGCGACTCACCGGTGTCAGCATGCTCGGTCATATGCTGCAAGACGTCCCACTCCCAGCAGAAGTTTTCCATGAACTGCGAAGGCAGCTCGACTGCATCCCACTCAACGCCGGCAATACCCGAGACGCCAAGCTCATCGACCGCGGTCAGCATATGGTGCAACCCGTGCCCGAATTCATGGAACAGCGTGATCACTTCATCATGAGTGAAATACGCCGGCTTCTTCACGCCATTGACGATGGCAGGTTCGGTGAAGTTACAGGTGAGGTAGGCGATCGGCGTTTGAAGATTACCGGCCAGATTTTTGCGCCCGCGTGCATCATCCATCCACGCCCCGCCGCGTTTACCGTTGCGAGCGTACAGATCAAGATAAAACTGTCCGATCAGCTGACCCTTTTTCTCAATTCGAAAAAAAGTCACGTCTGCATGCCACAGCGGGCTGGTATCGGGTTTGATTTCGACGCCAAACATATTTTGGATCAAGCGAAACAGACCACCGATCACGCGATGCTCGGGGAAGTATCGCTTCACTTCTTGCTCGGAAAACGCGTAACGTTTTTCGCGGAGTTTTTCCGATGCATAGGTGATATCCCACGCTTCCAGCTGTTCAAGTCCCAGCTCGGCTTTAGCGAAAGCGCGCAGCTCCGCCAGATCATTCTCTGCAAACGGCCGAGCCCGCTTGGCAAGGTCGTTCAGGAACTGAATGACCTGTGAGGGCGCGCTAGCCATTTTCGGTACTAGGGATACCTCGGCGAAATTGGCGTAGCCGAGCAGTTTGGCTTCTTCATCGCGCAATTTCAAAATATCGACGATGAGCTGCGTGTTATCCCACTCGGCATTCGCACCCAGCTCGGAGGCTTTGGTCGCATTGGCGCGATAGAGTGTCTCGCGCAGCGAACGATCATGCGCGTACTGCAGCACCGGTAAATAGGAAGGAAAGTGCAGGGTAAAGCGCCAGCCGTTTTTACCCTCACGCTCGGCAGATGAAAAAGCGGCTTGCTTTACATCGTCGGGCAAGCCGGCCAAGCGCGCCTCATCATTAATGATGAGCTCGTAGGCATTGGTGGCATCCAATACATTTTCAGAGAAGCGCGTCGACAGCGCAGCCAATTGCTCTTGAATCTCTGCAAAACGAGCTTTCTTGTCGTCAGCCAGCTCAGCGCCACCAAGCCGGAAATCACGCACCGCGTTATCTAAGATGCGTTTGCGCGCCGCTGACAGGCTTGCGTATGCGGCACTCGCTTGCAGCGCCTTGTATTTTTCAAACAGCTTGAGGTTTTGTCCAAGCTCTGTCCAGAACTCGGTCACCTTGGGCAGGTTCTCGTTATAGGTTGCGCGCAGTTCAGGGGTGTCAACCACGGCATTCAAATGACCCACCACGCCCCAGGCACGGCCGAGTCGCTCGGTGACTGCCTCGAGCGGTACAACGAACGCGTCCCATCCGATCGCTTCTGATTGCTCTAACTGCGCAACCGTTGTTCGAGCATCTACCAGCAGTTGAGCGATGGCAGGTGTCACATGCGACGGCCGAAACAGATCGAAGCGTGGCAGATCGGTGAAATCAAGCAGGGCGTTGGTGGTCATGGTGTTTCAAGTATCAGCCGTGCGCCGCACGTTCGGCAGCTTCAATGGTATTCACAAGCAGCATGGTGATCGTCATCGGTCCGACACCGCCAGGCACCGGTGTGATCCAACCCGCGACTTCCGCAGAGGGCGTGTAGTCCACATCGCCACACAGTTTGCCTGCGTCATCACGGTTCATGCCGACATCAATCACGACTGCACCTGGCTTGACCATGTCAGCAGTGACGATGTTCCGCTTGCCCGTAGCCACCACCAGAATATCGGCGTCGCGTGTGTGGTGGCCGAGGTCGCGCGTCTTCGAGTTACAGATGGTCACGGTGGCACCGGCTTGTAACAGCAGCATGGCCTGCGGCTTGCCGACGATATTCGATGCGCCCACGACCACGGCGGTTGCGCCGCGTACCGGGTAGTTGATGGACTCAAGCATTTTCATCACGCCATACGGTGTGCAGGGGCGGAACAATGGCTGACCCGTCATCAGCAAGCCAGCGTTACTAATATGAAAACCATCAACATCTTTTTCAGCGGCGATCGCCTCGATCACTTTATTCGCATCGATATGCGCCGGCAGCGGTAGCTGGACCAAAATACCGTTGATTTTTGGGTCACGGTTGAGCGCCTCGACCCGTGCCAGCAGTTGCGCTTCGGTCATGCTGGCGTCGTACTTTTCCAGCACCGAGTAAATACCGTTTTCCTCGCAGGCTTTGACCTTGTTGCGCACATACACCTGGGATGCCTGGCTGTCGCCGACCAGAATGACGGCCAGACCGGGTTGATGTCCTTTGGCGGTGAGCGCTGCTGCGCGCTGGGCGACCTCGCCGCGTAACTGGCGCGAGAGCGCATTTCCATCGATGATTTTTGCTGCCATGGGGATGATTGATATCGAATTGTGGGAGCCGGCATTATAAGAGTGGGGACAAAAGTTTGATTCGAGGCAAACCATTGGCATTCCTCGCAGCGGCATCAAGTCCCTGCATTAAAGTGCCACCCTTCACGTATTTTCATTTAAATAATTTCCTGCATTATGAAATCAATTACCGCATTTTGAAAATTAGTGAACTCCTGCTACACTCTGCGCGATTGAAGTCCGGTTGAATTTCGGGGTAATGTCATTCACCCGGCGCTTTTAAATCGTGCACCAGCTACCACCGACAATGGAGACTGTTATGGCAGCGCAAATCGACAATATCCTGGCGCAAGCCGCCAACGACCCCGATGCAATAGAGACCCGCGAGTGGCTTGATGCACTCGAATCCGTGATCGAACACGAGGGCGCTGAGCGTGCGCATTACCTGCTCGAACGTATGGTCGATCTGGCGCGTCGGCGCGGTGCACATATTCCTTTCTCTAGTAACACTGCATACGTCAACACCATCCCGGCGCATTTGGGTCAGCACTGCCCCGGTAATCTGGAATACGAAGAACGGTTGCGCTCATGGATGCGCTGGAATGCGATGGCGATGGTGGTCAAAGCCAACCGTACGGATGGCGATTTAGGTGGCCATATTTCCAGTTTCGCCTCGCTGGCCAATATGCTCGGCATTGGTTTCAACCATTTCTGGCATGCGCCTTCGGATAATCATGGCGGGGATTTGCTCTACATCCAAGGGCACTCGGCGCCCGGTGTGTATGCCCGCGCATTCCTGGAGGGCCGCATCAGCGAAGAGCAAATGCTGAACTTCCGCCGTGAGGTGGACGGCAAAGGTTTGTCGTCTTATCCGCATCCCAAATTGATGCCAGATTTTTGGCAGTTCCCAACCGTATCGATGGGTCTCGGTCCCATCATGGCGATTTATCAGGCGCGTTTTCTGAAGTATCTGCATGCGCGCCAAATTGCGGATACCGCCAATCGAAAGGTTTGGGCGTTCTGCGGTGATGGCGAGATGGATGAGCCGGAATCAATGGGCGCGATCGGCATGGCCGGCCGCGAGATGCTCGATAACCTGGTATTCGTCATCAATTGCAACTTGCAGCGCCTGGATGGACCGGTCCGTGGCAACGGCAAAATCATTCAAGAACTCGAAGCCGATTTCCGTGGTGCGGGCTGGAATGTCATCAAGGTGATTTGGGGTTCGAATTGGGATGACCTGCTGGCGCGCGACAAGGACGGCGTGTTGCAACGGATCATGATGGAGACCGTTGACGGCGAGTACCAGAACTACAAAGCCAAAGACGGCGCTTACGTGCGCAAGCATTTCTTCGGTAAAGATCCGCGCGGCCTGGATTTGGTCGCCAACTTGTCGGACGACGATATCTGGCGCTTGCTGCGCGGTGGTCACGACCCACACAAGATTTACGCCGCTTACAAGGCAGCGCAGGAGCACGAGCGTCAGCCCACGGTACTGCTGGTGAAAACCGTCAAGGGCTACGGTATGGGCAAATCGGGTGAGGCGCGCAACACAGCGCACCAGACCAAGAAGCTCGACGACGATGCGATTCGCGAAATGCGCGACCGTTTCGGCATTCCGATTCCTGACGACCAACTGCATGAAGTCCCGTTATTCAAACCTTCCGATGACGCACCGGAAATCAAATATCTCCACGAGCGTCGCAAGCAACTTGGTGGTTATTTGCCGCAGCGACGTCGCAAGGCAGACGACGTCTTGCCAGTGCCAGAGCTGTCGGCGTTTCAGGCGGTGCTTGATCCAACCGCAGAAGGTCGCGAGATTTCTACGACCCAGGCCTACGTGCGTGTACTGACTGCGCTGTTACGTGACAAGACACTGGCGCCGCGCGTGGTGCCGATTCTTGTGGATGAGGCACGTACCTTCGGTATGGAGGGATTCTTCCGCCAGATCGGTATCTTCAGTCAACAGGGACAGTTGTACGAGCCGGTCGATAAAGATCAGGTGAGCTATTACCGCGAAGACAAGGCGGGCCAAATTCTTCAAGAAGGCATTAATGAAGCAGGTGCAATGAGTTCGTGGATTGCAGCTGCTACTTCTTACTCAACCAATAACCGAGCGATGATTCCGTTTTATATCTTCTACTCGATGTTCGGTTTGCAGCGCGTGGGTGATCTCGCGTGGGCGGCGGGTGATATGCGAGCGCGTGGCTTCCTGTTAGGCGGTACCTCAGGCCGTACCACCTTGAATGGTGAGGGCTTGCAGCATGAAGACGGCCATAGCCATATTCTGGCGTCCACCATTCCAAATTGTCTGCCGTATGACCCCACGTTTGCGCATGAAGTGGCAGTCATCATGCATGATGGCTTGAAGCGCATGGTTGAGAAGCAGGAGGATGTGTTCTATTACATCACCCTGATGAACGAGAACTACGCTCATCCGGGACTCAAGCCCGGACAGGAAGAGGGCATTCTCAAGGGTATGTATCTGCTGCAGCCCTCAGCGCAAAAAAAAGCCAAGCTGCGCGTTCAATTGATGGGCTCCGGCACGATTCTGCGAGAAGTAATTGAGGGCGCGCGCTTGCTCGGAGAAGACTGGGATGTGGCCGCAGATATTTGGTCGGCGCCGTCATTCACTTTGCTGGCACGCGAAGGACAAGATGCAGATCGTTGGAATCTGCTGAATCCAACGGCCAAGCAGTCGCGTGTGCCGTACGTGACGCAGCAACTTGGCGGTAGCGAGGGGCCAGTCATTGCAGCAACAGACTATATGCACAACTACGCCGAGCAAATTCGTCCGTATATGCCCAAGGGTCGCGTTTACCGTGTACTTGGTACCGATGGCTTTGGCCGTTCGGATACACGTGCCAAGTTGCGCGAATTTTTCGAGGTGAATCGGTACTACGTCGCGGTGGCCGCGCTGAAAGCATTGGCTGACGATGGCAAGGTCGATGCATCACTGGTGGCAAAAGCCATCACGAAATATGGCATCGATCCGAACAAGCCGAATCAGACCACAGTTTAAAGAGCGAAAAAAAGTTTAAGTGCGGGAGCCGAGGCGACGACGATATGCGCAGTAGTTAATCGTCGTCGCCATTCAACAGCCGTCGATTCATTGCTGCTGGTTTGTTGCTGCTTTCACCAGAAATACGGAGTAAAAATTATGAGCCAAATCGAAGTCAAGGTCCCGGATATCGGTGACTTCAAAGAGGTCGAGGTGATTGAGTTGCTGGTCAAGCCGGGAGATACCGTGCAGGCTGAGCAGTCATTGATCACCGTCGAGTCAGACAAGGCGAGTATGGAGATCCCGAGCAGCGCAGCCGGGGTGGTCAAAGAGTTGAAGGTGAAGCTCGGTGACAAAGTCTCCGAGGGTTCGCTGGTCTTATTGCTGGATACGTCTGCAGCCTCGGGTTCAACGAGTGCCGTACCGACTGCGACTGTGACGACAGTTTCGGCTGGCGACACATCGATGCCAAACGCAGCAAGTATATCCACCGCAACCACCGCAACCACCACTACCGGCTCGGGGGCAGCCGCGGCCGCGAGTACTGCAGCAAACACACAATTAGTATCGTCACCTGTACCAACACCGTCGGCATCGACGGCTACAAATGCCTCAATAACAAGCACTGCATCGAACGGAAACAAGCCGCATGCATCACCGTCGGTGAGAAAATTCGCGCGTGAACTGGGTATTGATCTCGCGCGGGTAGTGGGTAGCGGACCCAAGGGTCGCGTGTTGATTGAGGACGTACAAGCCTTCGTTAAAGGCGTCATGGCCGGTGGTGCCACCGCACCGGCCGCCAGCGGCAGTGGTGGTGCACTTGGCTTGTTGCCATGGCCTTCGCTTGATTTCTCGAAATTTGGCGAGACCTCGCTTGAGCCGCTGTCGCGTATCAAGAAAATCAGTGGCCCGAACCTGCATCGCAACTGGGTCATGATTCCGCATGTGACACAGTTTGATCAGGCGGACATCACCGAGTTGGAAGAATTCCGTAAAAGCACCAACGAATCTTTAGCCAAGTCAGGCGTAAAACTGACCATGCTGGCATTCGTCATCAAAGCCAGCGTTGCCGCGCTGAAGAAATTCCCGGCATTCAATGCCTCGCTTGATGCGGGTGGCGAGAATCTGATCCTTAAGCATTTTTATAACATTGGATTTGCGGCAGATACACCGAATGGCTTGGTGGTGCCGGTGATAAAAAATGCAGATCAAAAAGGCTTGTCACAGATTGCAAAAGAAATGGGCGAGCTGTCTGCGCAAGCGCGTGAAGGCAAGCTCAAGCCCGCTGACATGCAGGGCGCGAACTTCACGATTTCTTCTCTTGGCGGTATCGGCGGCACATCGTTTACACCGATTATCAATGCGCCCGAGGTGGCAATTCTTGGTTTGTCGAAATCCGAGATCAAACCGGTGTGGGATGGCAAGACTTTTGCGCCACGATTAATGCTGCCGATGTCACTGTCCTACGACCATCGTGTGATCGACGGCGCGTTCGGTGCGCGCTTCACGGTTTACCTCGGCGAGGTATTAGCTGATATGCGTAAAACATTGCTGTGAGATTGATCGGTGAGATTGGTATCAGGCTGGCGTGAGTTTGCCAAGGTGAGCCACATAGCCGCTATCTTCACGATTCATTCGCCACTGAAGCAGATTCGGATAATCAAGAATAACGGAGTAAACAATGCGTACCATTGAAATCAAAGTGCCCGATATCGGCGATTTCAAGGAAATTGAAGTCATTGAATTACTGGTTAAGCCTGGCGATACGGTACAAGCTGAGCAGTCGCTGATTACTGTCGAGTCAGATAAAGCCAGTATGGAAATTCCCAGCAGCGCGGGCGGCGTGGTGAAGTCCTTGCTGGTCAACCTGGGTGATAAGGTGTCCGAGGGTTCGGCGATTTTGGTACTTGAATCGGCAGAAGGCGCCGTGAACGCAAGTGGCGCAAGTAGTGCAAGTGGTTCTGCAGCGTCGATAGCGCCATCTGCAACCGTATCTGATGCCGCCAATTCATCAGCGATATCAACGCAGGCGGCGGCCTCGATCGCAGCGTCCGTGGCTGCAGCGCCCGTCGCCTCGACTTTTTCAGGTAGTGCAGATATTCAATGTGACACGCTGGTATTAGGTGCAGGGCCGGGTGGATACACGGCGGCTTTTCGTGCAGCAGACCTCGGGCAAAAAGTGGTGTTGGTTGAGCGTTACGCCACCCTCGGTGGTGTTTGCCTGAATGTAGGTTGTATCCCTTCCAAGGCATTGCTGCATGCTGCCAAAGTCATTACCGAAGCCGATGAGATGTCACACTTTGGGATCAAGCTTGGCAAGCCGGAGATCGACCTCAATGCCTTGCGTGGATGGAAAGACGGCGTCATCAAGAAACTCACCGGCGGTTTGTCTGGTTTGGCCAAAGCGCGCAAAGTGCAGGTGGTACAAGGTAAGGGTACGTGCACCTCATCGAATACATTGAGCGTCGAAACTACCGATGGACCAAAAACCATTGCGTTCAAGCACGCGATCATTGCTGCAGGTTCTTCAGTGACCCGTATCCCCGGCTTCCCGTATGACGATCCGCGACTGGTGGATTCGACCGGCGCACTCGAACTGCGTCAGATACCCAAGCGCATGCTGGTGATCGGCGGCGGCATTATTGGCCTGGAGATGGCTTGTGTATACGACGCGCTGGGCGCAAAAGTATCGGTGGTTGAATTTGCCGATGGGCTGATTCCCGCAGCAGATCGAGATATCGTCAAGCCGCTGCACAAGCGCATCGAGAAGCGCTACGAAGCCATCATGCTGAAGACCAAGGTCACCAAGCTGGAGGCGAGGGCTAACGGTTTGCTGGCAACATTCGAGTGTGAAAATGCGCCGGCTGAGCCGCAACTGTATGACATGGTGTTGTTGGCCGTGGGCCGCCGGCCAAATGGCAAAGATATCGCAGCAGATAAAGCCGGTGTGATCGTGAATGAGCGTGGCTTCATTCCTGTCGATCGTCAGCAGCGTACGAATGTGCCGAATATCTTCGCAATCGGTGATATCTGCGGTGACCCTATGCTGGCGCACAAAGCCACCAACGAAGCGAAGGTAGCGGCGGAAGTCATTGCAGGGCATAAGGTCGAGTTCGATGCCATGACGATTCCCTCGGTCGCGTATACCGATCCTGAGATTGCATGGATGGGCGTCACGGAGGCAGAAGCGAAGGCGAAAGGTATCCCGTTCGAGAAAGCAAACTTCCCTTGGGCGGCCAGCGGTCGTGCGCTGGCAATGGGCCGCGATGATGGCATGACCAAGTTACTGTGGGATCCCACCACCAAGCGCATCATTGGCGCGGGTATCGTTGGAGTGAACGCGGGTGAGTTGCTTGCTGAGACCGTCTTGGCGATGGAAATGGGGGCCGATCTCGAGGACCTCGCGCTGACTGTTCATGCCCACCCAACCTTATCGGAGACGCCGATGTTTGCGGCGGAGATGGGCTTGGGAAGTATTACCGACTTGTACTTCCCTGCGAAAAAATGAACGTAGGCGCACGCACTTACTGAACCTGAGAGATAACCTCAGACAGCCGTTCCAGCATCAGATCGATTTCTTCTGCTGTAACGTTCAGCGCCGACATAAAGCGCAATAAATCCGGTCGCGGTGAATTGAGCAACAAGCCTTGCGGTTCAAGGTCGCGTGCGATCTCGACGATCTTGCCGCCGATGGGTTTACCAAGCTTCAGTGCACGAAGTAAACCCTCGCCACGTTCGCCGTCCAAGCAGTGTTTATCTGACAAACGCAGCAAACCGTCACGCAGATAATTTCCTTTATCAATCACTGACTGCAGAAAGCCGGGCTTGAGCAGTTCGTCCAGCACTGCGATGCCAGCCGCCGTCATCAGCGGGTTACCGTTGTAGGTGCCGCCTTGATCGCCCGGTTCAAATACGGCAAAGGCTTTTTTGCACAGCAAAGCCGACAGTGGCACACCACCGCCAATACCTTTACCCAAGGTCATGATGTCAGGTTCGATATCGGACAGTTGATAGGCAAACAGTTTGCCAGTACGGCCCATACCCGCTTGCACCTCATCAACGATCAGTAGCAAGTCATGTTTGCTGGTCAGTGCTCGAAGACCCTGCATGAATTCACGGGTAGCTGGGATCACGCCACCTTCGCCCTGCACAGGCTCCAACATGACTGCGACCGTGTGTTGACCAATCAACGCCTCGACACTGGGCAGGTTATTCAGCTCGGCTTTGGGAAAACCAGGCACTTGCGGCGCGAACATCGTGTCCCAGCCTTCTTTGCCCGACGCTGACATCGTCGCTAGCGTACGACCGTGGAAGCTGTGCTCGAAGGTGATGATCTCGAAACGGTTTTCACCTGCTGCGTTTTTGTGGAGCTTGCCCCACTTGCGCGCCAGTTTGATCGCACCTTCATTCGCTTCTGCGCCACTGTTCGCGAAAAACACCCGATCAAAGCAGGAATGCACGGTCAGCATGGCCGCAAGCTTGATCGACGGTTCGTTATAAAACGCCGGCGAGGGGTTGATGACTTTTTTTGCTTGGGCTGCCAACGCATCTTGCAGGCACTGTGGCGAATGACCAAGACAGTTCACCGCCCAGCCCTGTAGCCAATCGAGATATCGCTTGCCGTTATGGTCGGTCAGCCACATGCCACGACCTTCGGTGAATACCAGCGGCGGCCGATTAGTAATGTGAAGCAGTACCTCAGTCGGGTATTCGGTAAAGGCGTGATTCAGCGATTCGGGTTTATTCATAATGAATTTGACTATCAGGCAGCGGCATCAGCAAGGTCAGCCTCGGAAGTGAATGCGTCCGCATAAAATTCTTCCGAGGGTAGTTGGCATTGGCTGGTGAAATCCTTTTGAGCGGCATCGATGACCACCGGCGCACCACAGGCATACACCTGATGGTTTGATAAATCAGGCAGGTCTTCCATCAACGCGCGATGTACAAATCCGGTGCGGCCGGTCCAGTGGTCTTCCGGTAGCGCCTCCGATACGACGGGAACGTAGCTGAAGTTGGGCAGGCTCTGCGCCCATGATTCGCACAGTGTGTGCATGTACAGGTCCTTCGGTCGTCGACCGCCCCAATACAGCGTTACCGGGCGGGTTGATTTGGCATGCGCCCAGTGCTCCACAATCGCCTTGATCGGCGCAAAGCCTGTGCCGGATGCAAGCAGCACAATCGGTTTGTCAGAGTCTTCGCGCAGAAAGAATGTACCAAGCGGACCTTCGAAGCGAAGAATATCTTTCTCTTTCATCGCACCGAATACATGATCGGTAAATACGCCGCCCGGCATGTGACGAATATGCAGGGTCAGTAACTCGTCAGCATGTGGCGGCGTGGCGATACTGTAAGCACGGCGTTTACCGTCTTTCAGCAAAAATTCTAAATACTGCCCGGCTTTGTACTGCAGCCGTTCAGTAGCCGGCAGCTGTAGCGACATCAGCATCACATCGTCTGCAGCACGCGTTAACCCGGCAACGCGCACCGGTATTTTTTTGATCGGAAATTCGCCGACGCCGAGTACTTCGCGCGCTTCAATGCTGATGTCTGACTGTGGTACGGCACAGCAGAACAGTGTTTGCCCCGTCGCCTGTTCAGCAGCAGATAAGGCGCGCTCCTGATGCGGGCCGAGCTCGACACGACCGGACAAGAGTTTGCCCCTGCAGCTGCCACATGCGCCATTCTTGCACCCATACGGTAGTTGAACGCCCGCACGCATGGCGGCCGCCAGTACGGTTTCACCAGCTTCACAGTTGAATTGCCGGCCACTTGGATTAACACTGACTTGGAACGTCATACAATCTCTGAAATGAAAGCTGTAAACAAATTTGGCAAGCCACGCCTGCTGATTATCGGTTGCGGAGATGTAGGCATGCGCCTGCTGCCGCTGGTGCGTGACTGCTTTCGGGTGATCGCGGCGACGAGCCAGGTCCAGCGCTTACCTGCGTTGCGGGCACACGGCGCATTAGGCATCGTCGCGAATCTTGATGACCCTGATCAGCTATACCGACTACGTGGGTTTGCCGACACCGTCGTGCACTTGGCCCCGCCGCCCAACCAGGGTACAACCGACCGACGCACACGAAGTCTGCTCCGCATTTTACCGCGCGGCGCCAGATTGGTTTATGTGAGTACCACCGGTGTTTACGGTGATTGCGCGGGTGCGCAATTCGACGAGACCCGGCCGGTGTCACCCAAGAACGCGCGCGCGGTGCGCCGGGTTGATGCCGAGCGGGCGCTGAGGCAGTGGGCAAAGCGGGCGCACGCACGCCTGGCCATCCTTCGGGTGCCTGGCATATACGCCGAGGACCGCTTACCGATTGAACGGCTGCGCCAAAGCACGCCGGCACTACTGCCTGAGCAGGATGTATTTACCAACCATATCCATGCAGACGATTTGGCGCGAATCATTGCGGTCACGCTGCGCCATGGCGCTCCACAGCGGGTCTACCACGCAGTCGATGACTCAGACATGAAGATGGGCGACTACTTTGACGCAGTAGCTGATGCCTTCGTGCTACCGCGTCCAACGCGTGTGTCGCGCGAAGCGTTATCAACACAAGTTTCGCCTATGCTGCTTTCTTTCATGTCAGAGTCGCGTCGCCTAAAAAACGACAGGATGCGGCAAGAGCTTGGCGTACGTCTGCAATATCCCACCGTCGACGCATTTTTATTGCAGGTAAACAAACGCCATGAAAACGTCAGCTAAGGCTATCGTCAAGTACTTGCTTGATATCGTATACCCATAGATGGGCGGGTAGTTTTGTCTCTATGCGTATGGTCGTTGCGCGCAGATAGAGTTGTATCAGATCAAACGACGGTGCCGACTTGAAAGCAATCACGACGACATTGCCCTGGTGTACCTCCGGTAGCACAAGCACATGCTCGAATGCAGTGTGAATCGCAGTAATGTTTTTCTTGAAGCTGGGATGATCTCCAAATAGATTGACCGTAGCAATGCCACTGTCTCGCAGACATCGCGCGCAGGCGCGATAGAACTCAGGTGTATCTAGCACTGGGCCACGCGCGGTGGCGTCATATAAATCGATTTGCATGACATCAAGCGTTTTGCGGTTTGCCGGATCATTAACGAAAAGATCAGCGTCTTGTTGAATGACATGCAGCCGCTCATCATTGGCGGGCAGCTTGAACATCGTGCGGCACACTTCAATCACATTTGGATTCAGCTCGACTGCAGTAATCTGAGCCTGCGGGTAGGTCCGGTAGCAGAATTTCGTCAGTGCGCCAGTGCCAAGACCGAGCTGCGCCAGATCGGTTGGGTCATCGATAAATAGCATCCAAGCCATCATTTGCTGAGCGTACTCAAGCTCTATCCAGTAAGGACGACGGATACGCATTGCGCCTTGTACCCACTCGGTACCAAAGTGGAGATAGCGAACGCCATCCTGTTCCGATAGCGTAATCGGCTCGAATTTTGGCGTTCGTTTTTTTTGAGTCGTGGCAGATTTCATCAGACGCAGTGGGGTGCCAAGCGGATGTGGAGCAGGGGCGGCATTTTTGGCGCGAGCTTCAGCCCGATTTCAGCAGGGTAGAATCGACAGTACCATTATTCAAGTTTCGGAGGCAATTGATCATGTCCCATCCCCTGATGCTCGTGACCGGTGGTAGTCGTGGAATTGGCGCTGCCGCTGTGTTACTTGCTGCGGCTCGCGGCTGGCGTGTCGCCTTCAGCTACAAAACTAACATTGAGGCCGCAAACGCGATTGTTGCCAAGGCAAAGTCAATCGATGCCGAGGTAGTCGCGTTGCAGGCCGATGTGTCGAATGTTTCGGAAGTGATGCGGCTGTTTGAAGCTGTAGATCAAAAGCTGGGTACGCTGTCTGCGCTGATTAACAACGCAGGCATGTTGGAGCAGCAAATGCGGCTTGATCAAATGGATCTGGATCGCTGGAAGCGCGTGTTCAGCGCCAACGTATTTGGTAGTTTTTTGTGCGCCAAACAGGCAGTGCTACGTATGTCCACCAAGTACGGTGGCAAGGGTGGAACAATCGTGAATGTGTCTTCAGCCGCCTCTCGACTTGGCTCGCCCAACGAGTTTATCGACTATGCCGCAGCCAAAGGCGCAGTAGATTCCATGACGATTGGTCTTGCAAAGGAAGTGGCCACCGAAGGTATACGCGTGAATGCGGTACGCCCCGGGCTGATTTACACCGACATTCATGCTTCAGCAGGTGACCCAGGTCGGGTCGATCGCGTCAAAGCCGGTGTGCCAATGCAGCGCGGTGGTACGGCAGCGGAGGTGGCCGAGGCAATTCTCTGGCTTGCCTCAGATCAGTCGTCGTATGTGACTGGCACCTTGATGGGTGTGACCGGCGGACGCTGAATGACCATAACCGAATAAACCGGCGTGCTCACCTGAATTGCAGCTCGCCGAGCACCGAGAACTGCACCCTGACCCTCCGCACAACTGACGCTCTCGACACTCCCCACACTCAGGCATATCGGACTCGGCAGACGGCTACGGCCATGCTGAGTCTGCCGAGATCTCTGTTTACCTAAGCGCCATGCCCAGCAGCATGTCATTCAGTCTTTTGACGAAGCCCGCCGGGTCGGTCAGTTGACCGCCCTCGGCCAGCATGGCTTGATCAAACAGAATGCTGCTCCAGTCATCGAACTTTGCATCTTCGTACTTCAGGCGCTGCACTAACGGATGATTGGGGTTGATCTCAAGGATAGGCTTGCTGTCCGGCGCTTTTTGTCCAGCCGCCTTCAACATGCGCAGCAAGTTACCGGACAGTTCATGCTCCCCGGCCACCAGGCAACCGGGTGAGTCGGTCAGCCGTAACGTAACGCGTACATCGGCCGCCTTGGCGTCGAGCGCCTTTTTCATTTTCTCGATCAGGTCTTTGTACTCGGCTTGGGTTTCTTCTTTCTGCTTTTTCTCGCCTTCATCCTCCAGCTTGCCAAGGTCAAGGTCGCCCTTGGCCACTGAGACTAACTGCTTGCCATCAAACTCGTTCAGGAACGAGAGCATCCACTCATCGACACGGTCGGTAAGCAGAAGCACCTCGACACCTTTCTTGCGGAAGATTTCCAGATGCGGACTATTGCGCGCGGCAGTCCAACTATCGGCGGTGACATAGAAAATTTTGTCTTGGCCGTCCTTCATGCGCGAGACATAATCTGCAAATGACACCGTCTGCGTATCATCTTCATGATGGGTACTCGCAAAACGGAGTAGCTTGGCAATGCGCTCTTTATTCGTCGTGTCTTCGCCGATACCTTCTTTCAAGACCTGCCCGAATTCTTTCCAGAAGCTGGCGTATTTATCTTTTTTCTCTTGTTCATCAGCGTTCGCCAATTCTTCCAGCATGCCGAGCACGCGCTTGGTCGAGCCTTCGCGAATCACTTTCACATCACGTGACTCTTGCAGGATTTCACGCGACACATTCAGCGGTAGATCATTCGAGTCGATCACGCCTTTCACAAAGCGTAGGTAAACCGGCATCAGTTGCTCGGCGTCGTCCATGATGAACACGCGTTTGACATATAACTTGATGCCGCTGCGTTGGTTGCGGTCCCATAGATCAAACGGTGCGCGCGAGGGAATGTAAAGCAGCTGGGTGTATTCACTACGACCCTCGACGCGGTTATGAGTCCAGGTCAGCGGCTCGGTGTAATCATGCGAGACGTGTTTGTAAAATTCCTTGTACTGTTCGTCAGTAACATCAGACTTGCTGCGCGCCCACAGCGCACTGGCTTGGTTGATGGTCTCCAGCACATCTCGGACTACCATTTCTTTTTTTTCTTCGTCCCACTCCTCTTTGCGCATTTGTATCGGCAAAGAAATATGGTCGGAGTATTTGCGAATAATCGAGCGTAGCTGCCAGGCGGACAGCAGCTCATCTTCACCTTCACGCAAATGCAAAGTAATGCGGGTGCCGCGCTCGGGCTTGTCGATGGTTTCAACGGTGAAGTCACCATCGCCGCTCGATTCCCAGCGAACGCCCTGGTCTGCGGGCAAACCCGCCCGCCGAGATTCAACGGTAATACGGTCAGCCACAATAAAGCCGGAATAAAAACCCACACCAAACTGGCCAATCAAGGCAGCATCTTTTTGCTGGTCACCCGAGAGCTTCGAGAAAAACTCTTTGGTGCCAGACTGGGCGATCGTGCCGAGATGTTCAATCGCTTCTTGTTGTGACAAGCCGATACCGTTGTCGGTGATGCTGATGGTGCGCGCAGTTTTGTCAAAATCTACGCTGATACGGAGTTCAGTATCCCCCTCGAACAGGGCATCATGATTAATCGCCTCAAATCGCAGTTTGTCCGAGGCATCCGATGCATTAGAGATCAGCTCGCGAAGGAAGATTTCTTTATTTGAGTACAGCGAGTGAATCATCAGCTGCAGTAGCTGTTTGACTTCAGCCTGAAAGCCCAAGGTTTGTTTTTCTGCGACGGTCATGTTTACCTCGTTGAATGATTGCGCTTGGTCTGCACCAGCCAAGCGTGGTCGAATGAATAGATAAAAAGCTGACAAATTTGGATATAGATGTGGGCTTGACGACGGAATTCAAGTCCCTGCGGGGTAAAATGCGCCGCCTTTTATGATGTCGGAGCGTGCCATGTCCATCCTAGCCAAGCTGCAGTCCCTGAATATCAACCTGCCGCCGGTCGCTGCCCCGGCCGCCGCGTATGTGATGTTTGTACAGACTGGAAATACGGTTTTCATTTCCGGCCACATCGCCAAACAGGATGGCAAGCCCTGGGTTGGCCAGCTCGGCCGTGACATGAGCACGGAGCAGGGTAAACAAGCTGCGCGCGCGGTGGCGATCGATCTGATGGCTACGCTTAATGCCGCGTGTGGTGGCGACCTCGGCCGTGTGCGGCGTATCGTCAAGCTCGTGAGTCTGGTGAACTCAACGCCTGAGTTTACTGAACATCATTTGGTCACCAATGGCTGCTCGGAGCTACTCGTTGACGTATTTGGTGAAGTCGGCAAGCATGCCCGCTCAGCTTTCGGTGTGGCGCAGCTGCCGATGGGCAGCTGTGTCGAGATCGAGATGATCGCTGAAATCGATTAGTCTGCAGCAGACATCGCGAAGCTGTTTGAGTCGAGCTGTTTTGCACCACCCCCAAAAACCATAAAAAAAAGACATACCCAAAAGCGATACCCAAAACCATACCTTTCGATTTAAGGGGCTGCAGTAGCGGCAATGATTGAGCGGCTGCAGTACGTTCAGTTTGGCTTGGCATTTCGCAAGAAACGCGTCGTCACCCGCGGTGACAATGCGCCCCTGCTTAAGCGGGAGGTGCATGGCGCAGAGCTCGGATGGCGTGTTGATATCGACGCTCGACGCTTATCGAGCTTGTGAAGTCACTCACCAGTTGCCGGTTGATAAAGTTGGTGGCATCGTCAGCGAGTTCCATGAGCAATTCGTCCCCGAATTCGCTGCCGATGCGCTTGAACGTTTGTACGGTAGCTTATACGCCTCTTATATTCACGCGCGCCTGAGCGACTCGGCGCTGCCGATCCCTCACACTTGGGTGGGTTATCAGCATGGTGAGGTCGTGGGCGTGCTGCTGTTCCGG
>Ga0194130_10003442_pt1 | contig 21246 bp, 22 predicted proteins | sample TA2KigsurfametaG_FD_160084 | JGI IMG/M metagenome (GOLD analysis project Ga0194130, IMG submission 160084) | Freshwater microbial communities from Lake Tanganyika, Tanzania - TA2015050 Kigoma 12 surface | ecosystem: Environmental > Aquatic > Freshwater > Lake | place: Tanzania: Lake Tanganyika... | reverse complement strand
AGAAGCTAATCGAAATCAATCTTTTATACGCATCGTTTATCTTATTTTTCATATGAACAATAAATAATTATATGCGGGAAATTTAAAAAGAAAAAATTCCCCAAAGCCAAAGCCCGGGGAATTTAAGGAGAAAAGGAAGAGCATGTAAAAAATACAGAACTCAACCTCGTTTCAGACTACCCCCACTCTCTTTTTTTATCAAGGTAAAAATAGTCACAAAACCAATTGCACGCTATCTCTTTTCATCAATCTCAATGAGTTGCACAACGCCGGCAAAATCGGCAGGAACAAAAAACTGCAACGGTGTGGTCATAATAATTTGGGTCTTTGTCTCTCGAAGAATCTGCAGCACCTGATGAATTCTTCGCGCGTCAAAATCTGTCATAAAGTCATCGACTATAAAAATAGCCGTCTCTGGCCCAAGCAAATACAACTGCGCAACCTTAAGAAGTAAAATCACCAATTTCTGTTGACCGCGTGATGCAAAACGACGCATCAGCTTGTCAACAAACGAAATTGAAATATCGTCCAGCGCAAGTCCCCACAATCCACGCCCTTGTCTAATTTCTTCAGCCAACAGCGTTTGCACATACCGATCCCAAAATTCATTGAACGTTTCATCTTCTCTAAAAAATTCAGGTTCATAATTTAAAGTAATTTTTAAATGCTCCGAAGGACAATGTCGCTGCAATAATTCATTTACTTTTTGTTCAAGCAAAAAAAGCATCTCTTTAAATCGATATATTTCATCGCGCCCTTGTTCCCAGACGTTTTTTGTCCAAACATTCAACTGATGAGCATTTTGAACAGAAAGAGGTAAAAAGCTTCCTTTTAATGAAAAAAGTAACGCATTTCGTTGATTAATCGATCGCCGATAAACGCGCATTCGTTCAACAAAGTGCACGTCAAATAACATCTGAGCATGATTCAAGAACGTTCGGCGCTGCAAAGGTGCGCCTGAAATTAAATCCAAATCGCTTTCGGTCAGTCCAAGCACGCGATATTTTTCGAGTAAATCTTTATGGGCTTTAACATTTTTTCCATCAAACTTAATTACTTTTTTTTCACCATCACACCCAACAGAAATAGTGTGTGATTCATCTGTCTGTGTATCTGTTCCGGTAATTTCGATAAAGAAATGATTGCCGCCAAATGAAATCAAGTCTGCACTATGTGACGTTCGAAATGACTTTAAGTAGCATGCATAAAATACCGCTTCCAATAACGATGTTTTTCCTGCACCATTTGGTCCATGAAGCACAACAAATTGAGCTGTTGCATCAAACTCTTTTTTTATTGTGCCAGAAAAGTTTCGAAGTCCCGTGCATGCAAGTGAAGATATGCGCAGCATCGCTTCTATCTACCTTCGCGAGATACAGGCATTACCACATAGGTGTATTCATAGTTTTGTTGTTTTGATCGAACAATTAATGCAGAGCGTTTATCTTTTACAAAGCAACTTACAACATCATCGGTAATTGCGAGTAAACCTGACAGCAAATAGGGAGAATAAAATGCGGTATCCAAGATAAACTCAGAGGGAATTTCGCAAGAAATTAATTGTCGCAAAGAACCAATATCTTTGTTCTCCAAAGATATTTCACAACCATGCACAGAAAAAGAAAATTGTGATGCAATAAACTGACCAGCCAAAAGCGCTCCTGCGCGTCTAAGAGCCTTGATTAAGCTTTCGCGTGAAATTTGAACTTGGGTAAAATTATTGGTCGATAAAATTGGTTTGTACGTAGGAAATGGATCATTCAGCAAGCGAGTAAAGAAATTAAAATGAGTTCCCGAGAAAACTAATTGTCCTGCACAAGTTCCGATAAAAACAACATCAGTCGTTTGTTCAAGCAATTTTTTAACTTCAAGTAATGCTCGGCGAGGGATTAACCATTGTGTTTGTTCCGCCAACGAATATTGAGCGGTTTCAACGTATGCCAAAGAATGACCATCGGTACCAACAAATGCAACGCCCTGTGGTCCTGCTTCTAACAACATACCATTAAGCGCCTTTGTTGCATTATTTTGAGGAACAACGATGCCAACTTTATCAAGTAAGCTGAGTAAAAATGGACTTTCGCAATGCATTAAGTTTTCGATACGTTCAGGGAACGCTGGAAAATCCTGTGCATCTCGAACTGCAAGCGTAAACGCTACTCCTTCTCCCGCGGTTAATTGAATGCCCGCATCAATAAATGAAAACTCAAGCATTCCGCTTAACTCGCGAACAATCTCATAAATTCTTCGACCAGAAATCAAAAAAGATCGAACTTCTGACAAGGAGCTTTCTATTGGAAGACTCGATTGTAAGCTAATTTCTAAATCAGTAGCTTTAAGAATTAATTCACGATAACTCACTTGAAACAAAATTGATTCAGTAACATCAAGTGGTGATCGCTTAGAACAAATTGGTTGCATTGCGCTTAAATGAGTCAAGAGCGCATCTCGCTCCAAAGAAAATGAGTAGATCATAAAAAGTCTATCCAACTACGGCACTAATAATTATTAAACTTTATTTAGTTTAACCTGTTTTTAGAAAATCAGCAGTAGCAAAAAGCTGTTAAAAAAGAAAAAAAATTATTTTCGAGGATGACTTTTTTCATACACCGAACGCAATCCTGTCCGATCAACATGGGTATACACTTCAACCGTATCAACAGACTGATGTCCCAAAAAAACTTGCAAGCTTCGCACATCCATCCCACGCCCCAAAAAGTGTGTTGCTAACGAATGACGCAAACTATGCGGAGAAATTTGTTTAGTTATGCCAGATTTAAGTACAGCATCTTTGACAATATTCCAGCACTGCTGCCGAGTCAGAGGCTTTTGCGTAGATTCATTTGTAGTAAACAACCATTCATTTTTTTCATGTGTTCCAACAAATTGTTGCACAGCATCAAGCACTTGCGCTGGTAGCGGAACGGCACGTTGCGTTCCACGCTTACCAATAACTTCAACAAATCCGGTGTCAAATCGAAACGATGTCGGCTTTAATGAAAGTAATTCAGAAACTCTCAGCCCGGCTGAATACAATAAAATAATAATCAAATAATTTCTAAAACCTTTGTCACTCTGAATATTTGTTTGAATGTACACGAGCAATTGTTCAACTTCGGCTTCAGTTAAATACGTTGGCAACAATTGCTCGAGCTTAGGGGTAGAAATCTGAGCCATAATATTTTTGATTTTAAAGCAATCTTCAATGTATGAACCAAATAATTTAAGAACAACAACTTTACGGCACAAACTGGCCGCAGCAAGTTTTTTTAACTTAAGAAACGAAAGAAAGCTGAGCACGTCGTCTTTGGTGTATTTTTCCAAAGACAATTCGTGCTCTTCAAAAAAGTGTAGAAATTGTTCAACGTCAGCAATATACGCAGAAACTGTGTTATGAGAAAAACGTCGTTCGGTAATCAAATATGTTCTAAAACGAGTTACATATTGATTCATATTCACGATACGGTTCTCCCATTATTTTAATACGATTTTGCAATCAACACTTCACGCACAGATTTTTCGCGACAGAAAAAGCATGTTTCTGCTTTTTGTTCAGGAATAATACAACGAATAGAACATTGAATTGCCTTAAGTTCAAGCTCACACGATGTTTTTTCGCACCATCCGGTTTGGAAAAAACCAGGTTTTACTAAAACTTGCTCAACAATATCTTGATATGTTGCAACCTGGTGCCAAGAAGTATTACGACGATTCAATGCACGATTAAACATCGTTTGTTGAATTTGTTCTAGCATCTGAACTACGCGAGAAACAACTCCATCAAGAGAAATCACTTCTTTTGCAAGTCCTCCATCAACAATGACACGCGGAGCTGCAATACACGTTCCAGCTGCAATGTCTCGCATCCCGAGTTCTAGACGAAGCGGAACGCCACGCATTTCCCAATGATAATATTTTGCACCTGGACGACCTTCAGATTCATCGACAAACACACGAACCCCTGCGGCTGTTAATTGGGCTGCAAGTTCATGCGCTTTTGCCTTAGCTTGAATAAGATCGTCTTTAGCGCCGATTGGAATAATCACGACCTGAACAGAAGCTACTCGTGGTGGCAGCGCAAGACCTTTTTCATCACCATGCGTCATAACCAAAGCACCAATCAATCGAGTTGTAGCGCCCCAGCTAGTACACCATGGTGTTTTATTGGTGCCATCTTCCGCTTGAAATTTTACGCCAAAAGATGCAGGAAATGATTGTTGTAACAAATGTGATGTTCCCATCTGCAAAGCCTTACCATCACCCATCAATCCTTCAATGGTTGTGGTAATTTCGCCACCAGCAAAACGTTCATGTGCTGTTTTTTCGCCAACAACCACCGGGATTGCAAGTAAGTTTTCTGCAAGCTCTTTGTATTCATTGAGCATCGCATGAACCATCTTTAGCGCTTCCTCACGCGTTGCATGAGCTGTATGACCTTCTTGCCACAAAAATTCTGTTGTTCGTAAAAATGCTCGTGGACGCATTTCCCAGCGAACAACGTTTGCCCATTGATTGATATTGAGCGGCAAATCACGCCATGATTTTATCCAGCGTTCAAACATGTGATAAATAATTGTTTCAGAGGTTGGGCGAACAACATAACTCTCTTCAAGTTCTTTACCCCCAGCATGCGTAACAACAGCAAGTTCTGGAGAAAAACCTTCGATATGATCAGCTTCTTTTTTTAAAAAAGACTCAGGGATAAACAAAGGGAAATAAGCATTTTTAACAGAATGTTTTTTGATTCTGGCATCAAGATCTTTTTGAATAGCTTCCCACAGCGCATACCCATAGGGACGGATAACAAATGATCCACGGGTCGGGCTTTGATCAACAAGTTCAGAATCGAAAATAACTTGCTGATACCACTCTGGAAAATTTGTTTTAAATAATTGCGCCAAATCCATATGACTATCCTATAAAAATGTCTCTAAAAAACCGACCAGAATAAACTATACCACGCGAAAAAGAGCCCAACAAGATCAATATTATTATTTTGAAGAGATCGGACCTGATTCACTTGCAGATCGCAAGTGGCGTAGAAATAGTAACCCTCCACCCTCGTGCGGCTCTTGGGTCGAATCTTGCGCTAATGGTGTTGAAGACAGGAGTGGCTCGGGAGACGGTCCTACAAGTCCGGCCAATTCAGCAGAAGCAACTCTTCTCATCGAAAGAACTGTCGGGCGACTAATAACTTCAGTTGAGCAGCACTCACAAGCACCTTGATCATGAGAAAACAAAAATTGAATTTCACGACAAAAGTCTTCATCAAATTTGAGCTGCGTTTCTATCCCAAAAACGGCTATAAATAATGCTTTAAGGGTCTCGATAAAATCTTTACACGACATTTCATCATTAAAACTACGGACAACTCGTTCAAGATCTTCGGTTATCAAAAAATCATACGGAAGCGCAATCGACCATTCATCATTAATATTAAAAAGTTTTTTACATTCACTTCCTGCGGTTGAAACTACTATTGGTTCACCTGCAGAAAAAGAGGTTATTTGTTGTACCACAGAAATATATGTTTTCCCCACAGGAACAAGAGCTTCATCTTCTGTCAAATCCAATAGGCCGGCACCAAAAATTGGTTGACCTGCTATTTTTACTCCAATGGTATAAATATCCGCAGAGACAACCCGTAAAAAAGTAACCATAACAAGCAGTACAAATACTTTTGAAAAACGAACGTTCATAGTATTTCTCACAAAAAAATGTTCAACCGAGTGTGATACTTCCACAAATAAAATTAATTTTCAATAAAAAAAGTCTTTTTATTATTCTTTTATTTCTTCGCCCGAAATAAGTTCTACCGAACGAGATTTGTATCCTTCTAGCTTTCTTACATCCTGGAAATAAACTGTTATTTTCCACTCTTCAAGATCTTCTGCTGTTTTAAGAACAGCAAATGCATCATTAAAAAAAGATACACCTTCTTGGTAAATTGTTGTTGGCGCAGAAAAAACCGTCCAAGATGGTGTTCCATCTTCTGGATCGAGCTGACGCAAGCCATCCATAGATTGAAATGATTTCCGTTTAACCTCTGAGCGAATTATGGCTTTTGTTTCTATGGTTTCATCTCCGGCGGACAAGCCTTTGAGAGATGAAATCGAAATAAGATCTGATGGTTCTTTTTTCAAAATCGAAGCAAAGGTATTCGTTTCTATCTTTTGAATTGTCGTTTCACCACCTCCTTCGTGCGAGAAGCGAATAAATTCTTTTCCCCGCTCTGTGGGAATATCGCAAAATAAGGCAACCGGTAAGGTATTAAAAAAACGTTGTACATATTTTTCTAGAGGAAACTTTTCGTCTGATTCTTGGACATTTTCTGCAAGCATTTCAAGCTGACGCTTCAATCCATAACTTTGCCAATATTTATCGTTTTCGTGATTCCCCCGAATATAAAAAGCCTGATCTGGATTTTTTTGGATCAAACGCATCAAAATCATCATTGTTTCCATACTGTAGGCCGAACGGCTAACTGCATCGCCAAGAAAAATAATAAAATCTGTTTCGTTTTTTAATTTTAACTGATCATCAATCACTTCCATTTTTCTCCATTCCACAAGAGAACGTACCAACGAATGAAGCGCTCCCTGCAAATCACCAACGATAACAAAGCGTGCATTTTTAGGTGTTTTAAGATGAACAAGTGGATTATCTTTGTATTCTTTTTTTTCACGCTGCTCAATTAAACTTTTTAAAACATCGCTAAACGTTCTTGAGGACCACAAAAGCTGGGAACCGATCCCCATAAGACGCAAAAGATTTCCAAATGTTCTATTCAAAAATCCAACCTGGTTCGCGGTATAAAAAGTCTCAAACTCTGGTTTTACAATACTTTTATTATCTCGAGTGGGAGATTCTGGCATATTTTTTGTAAACTCTATCAACGCTGGAAGTGTTGAGAAAAGATCGGGAGATGATGCTTCAGGGGCAACTAACGCAATAATAGTTAACAGCAGAAACAAGCCTAAAACGCTTATTCCAGAAATCAGGAGTACTGAATTTTTTTGTTTTGCCATGAACTACCTCAACATCAGATAAAAAGTCAACCCAAGAACCAGTATGGCGATGATATAAAACGTAAAGCCATTAATTTTTTCGGCAAATACAATCCCTTCACCACGTTTATCTTCGGGTAGCTTATCAACAACTGTTGTGCAATACCGTCCAATAAACGTTTGCGCCACAAAAACAAGAAAACTTGCAACCAACAAAACCAAATATAAACTATCGGCAATCGTAAAATAACTCACATCTGGAATCATTTTGTCCAAAACAAATCGATACCCAAGTTCTGCAGTTACGCCAGCCGTTGCCAACGTTGCTCGCCCAACATAATTTGCTAAAGCCATTAAGAAAGAAAACAACGACAAAATCATAACCAAGAAAATAGGTAAGAAAATAACTAATACTTTACGAATACCGGTTTTTTGGACATTCATCGTAAAAATAGCTTTAGGATACGCTGATGCTTTATCCGCTTGCTTGGTATCAAGTCCCGGTTGAAAGTACCCAGAGTCAGTATTTAAACTTTTTATGTTCCAGTTCGAGATGTTCAGGTCTGGCGCTGTGTTGAATGTAGTGTTATCAACAATAAAAAACATTTCATAGGGTGTTACCGCATTGTTGGTAATAACAATCGAAAGTTTATGATCTTCAAAGGGGAATTTTACAAAATCTAAATTAGCTTTGCAGTCGATACGAATATCATAGGAGGCCAAAACAACATCTCCCACAACTTTAAGATCCGGAGCCGATTTGTTAATTACTTTGCCATTATCAACCGTAAATTTACTGATGTTTTCTAGCATTATTTCATTTGGATAAAACTCAAACCAAAGCAACGCATCAAAAATAAATTGATTATTGAGCACATCAAATTTTGTAAAATTCTTAATGTATAATCCCGTTTTAACTTTTACTGTAAATGCACCAAATTCTTTTTGTTTTTGAACATCAATAATCGAAAATTCTGGTGATTGATCTGTGGTATTAAACGAAGACAACGAATAAACAAACAGCAGAATAATCGAGAGCGGAACAATACAAAGCGTTGCTATTTTTGGCGTATTACTACGCATTAGCCAATCGAAAAATGATTTATTTGATTCAACATTTGCCATAATTTTTTACAACTCACTAAAAGAAGAATTCCAGTCTTCAGCTGCATTCCCCGTATTAATCCAAACGGTTGACGATAACTCCCGGGTTTCAGGATTAAAGTGTATCTTCAGACCACCAAAATCTTTTTTGGTTAATTTTTCAAAAAACTGCATGAGCTTTCCAAGCTGGTACGGAGGCTTAAGCTTTTTTAACGCCGAAACAACCAAAGACCCTACCACATATCCTTCAAGCGAATATTGTGATAATTCTCGTAACGGCAAAAATTTTGCCATATCTTTTCGATAAGCTTCAACAATAGCTAATTTGCTTTTTGAGGGACTTGGAACAACCGATGAGGTCGCGATCGTAACACCGCGTGATTTTTTGAGCAGCTGTTGCATGGGCGTTGCTGGCCCTAAACCCAAAAACAAGCAATGTTGAAATCCTTCATTCAAAACAAGCTGAATAAAATTATAGGTTGGACGATACGTGGAAATACACAACACAGCATCTGGTTTGCTTTTAATAATTTCAACAGAGGCAGCGGTTACCGCAATTGTATTTGTTGGGTAACTCGCTTTTGCGCACACAGAAATACCTAATTTTTTTAACAGTTCTTCTGCGATAGCAGCGCCGGCTTTACCCCACTGATTTTCTTCAAAAAAAAGCGCTATTTTTTTGCGATGTTGATTATTAATCGCGTAATTCAAAAGAGCGCGAATTTCTCTTTCCATCGACGGTCGAAAAAAGACGGTATTTGAATATTTATTTTTACGCATCTGAGCATCACCAACCGTTGGAAAAACCATTGCAACATGTTTTTTTTCTAACAATTCTTGAGCGGTTGAAAGCGCATGAGAGCCAAAATTACCCACAAAAATGGGTGATTCTTTTGCCGCTTTTTGAATGTTTTCTTTTGCGGTAGTCGACTGATATCGATCGTCGCTCACAAAGTATTTAATTAAATACTTTTTATTAAGGCCGCCGCTTCTATTTAGTTTATCAAAAACAAGATTAATTCCTTTTGCATAATCATCACCGACTAATGACATACTTCCCGTAATGGGCATAGTTGCATTAAATCTAATCTCGTTTCCATTGAGTAATGGCGTTTCGTCGGAAAGTTTTCCTAGTGAATCTATTTTTGATTTTGCGGTTGCATCATCTGCAGAACCAAGTGGCGCTGTAGCAGCTTGAGCAACAACAGAAGCAACATCATCGGCAGAAGAAATAACTACAGAAGCATCACTGCCAAAAAAACAACTCATGCAAAAAAAAGCTATTCCATAAAAAATAAAGTTCCGTGCGTTAAATCGTTTCACCACAGACCCTTGCTCAACACTTTTTGCAAATCTTACCGAATAAGTTACTCAGGGCTTGTGTGGTGAGTAAATGGTTAAACGCAATTGTCATTGCAAAAAAGAACTTCCCGGAGATTTTTTTTTAGGCAATACTAACCGCATACGGTACAACATACTCATGAGAAAATTATTGTGAACAACGTGCAATCTTCTGGGAGTTTATTTATTATCGCAGCTCCAACAGGTGCTGGAAAAACAACCCTCACTAATTTAATTATTAGTCGGCATACCGATATAAAACGTGCAGTAACGTACACAACACGTCCTGCTCGTCCCGGAGAAACACACGCCGTAGATTATTTTTTTGTGACCAACCAAGAGTTTTTAAATCTTAAAGACCAGGGCTTTTTTTTAGAAACAACAGTATACGATCAATCATGGTACGGCTCGCCCAGCGATATTCTGCAACATGTTAACAATGGAAAACAGTATATCATCATTACCGATTGGCCAGGCGCACGAACTATTTCACAAGAAATTAAAACTCAATATCCATCAGTAAAATTTGAATGCATATGGATAACCGTTCCCTCGCGAGAATTATTGGTTGAAAGATTAAAAGATCGCTACACACACGATTATGCAGCACTCGAAAGAAGACTCAAACTATTTGACGCGGAAATTGATAGAGAATTAAAAGAACGTTTTTTTAGACACACGGTTATAAATGAAGACCTTGAATCCTGCTATCAACAACTGTGCTCAATTATGAATATTGGTTTATCGCAATAAAAAAAGTAAGGTGCGATTTTTGATCACACCTTACTTTTTTAAAAACCATTAATAATGGATAATTACAATGAAAGGTTCCATTCTTGAGAGCAATTATCAATAATCTCTCTCAATGCGCGAGCTTTAGCTTCAAGTTGCCAAGGATTAAATGGAGCTTTACTATACCTAAGATCGCAAAATTCTGGACGAGCCTTAAGTTCATCATCAGTGTATTCTCTTGCGGCTAAAAGCATTTCTACATCGTTTTTAGCTTCTGCTAAAAAACCAAGTCGATGAACCACGTCACCTTCATCAGCCATAAGAACAAGATCCTGATAATACCTAGTAAAATCTACAGCACCGCTAGGCAATTTTGCGCCCGCAAATGATACAAAAAAAGCTACCACAAAAATAAACAACATTTTTTTCATGATTAATCTTCATTAATTTAATAAATCATAATAAAATTACTTTTAAGTTAAATTTAAGGTATCATGATAATTTACTTTTAAAGAATCCAAGCCATTTTAATTAAAAAAGCATTGTTTTTTTAAAAATAAATACAAAAAAGATTTTCCATATGAAAACATTTGGACTTTTAACAAAGTGAGTAGACCTCACCTAAGAAAAATTAAAAAAAAATTTTGTACAAAAGATTATACACTAAAAACAGCAAGTCCTTGGTCAAGTTGTCCTAGAAAATCCTCCAAATCATTTTCTGTTGCAAAAGCATTTATAACCTCAGAAAGATAATCTTTTCTTATGACTATCTCTTCTTCTGTAAGAGCAATTTTCGGTACATCTGCAGCATCATCTTTTGAATTTGAAACGATCCCTAGCTGTATTTTTTGTTCATCAGTGAAATGAGAAGTGCTTACTCGTATAAAGCCCGAGCGATACTGAAATAATGAATGTAAAGCTAACTTTTTATCTTGGTTCGCCTTTATTAGCTCAACTTGATCCTGAAATTCTTGATAGGTCAGGGCAGAAGTATATGTTATACAACTTAAAACAGTCATAATAATAAAAATTGAACTTTTCATTAGTTTCCCCGCGGACTCTTAATAAGACAAATGATACCTGTCTTTTTAAGAATACCCGATTTAAAAGTTTAATCTATTATAATCCACCCACAAAACTCTAGGTGTGTTTTTAGCCAATAAGTATAAAAATCCTAAAAAAAGCTCCCCAATAATAAAAATAGGTTTGGACCCATTAAGTTGATTCAAACCTATTAAATAATAAAAAATGCTTGCAATGGAAAAACCAATTAATCTAGTACAATTCCCCATCTAGATTGAGCTTGATTAAACACCTCTCTAAGAAAATCGCTTCGATTTAATAAATCATCATTCGTCAACGGAACCCCCGCCTCACCACACAAACCGGGATTAGCATCTTTGTCATCAAATGAATAGCCAACCGCCGTAAGAAGTTGTTGTTCATCTTCTCTAACGTCATTTAAAAAACCAATTTTTTGAACCACATCGGGACTCTGATCTGCAATCTGACCAAGATTTAGATAATGCATACCAAAATCATGTGCATTCTTCTCTTGAGGGAGCCGAGCTTGTACTGCTACTGCGCAAAATAATGTTACAACAAAAAATAATACTTTATTCATAATTTATCCTTCTTTAAAAACAAGGTTTACATAAAATAAACATACCACAATGAGTTAGGACTGGATTTTTAATGAAAACAAATACAAAAAAGAGCTGTTTTTTGTAAAAAAGCATGCTTTTATCAATCTACAAAGCCAAAATCAAGCAACCTTTAAAGGAAGACCTTGAATCCAGCTATCAACAACTGTGCTCAATTATGAATATTGGGTTATCGCAATAAAAAGAGGTTTGAACCAACTGAATGTGTTCAAACCTCTTAAATTTTTTAATCTCTTTGTCTGTATTTTTACGACGGCAATCCTCTTAACGCAATCCTCACATGAGTATCGTCAGCTGCAAATTCCTCTTCCGTGATATTCCATTCAGCGATTTTATTTGCAATTAAGTCTTCAAGAAAGGCAACTCGAGCTTCCAAATCAGCATCTGTGATAGGCTCTTCAACATGTGTCACGTGGTTATAAACTGTTAAATAGCCTTGAGCCATCTTTTCATCGTCTGACCATCCTTGAGCCTCTGCAAGCATTTGTTTGTCGCTTCTTGTTTCTTTTAAGAAAAAAACCCTCTCTTCTTGTGGTTTATCATTCAAACGATGAGCATCTTGATTATACCCACGTTTAAAGTCTCTTAAATTTATCAATCCAGGTATTGCACTCGCACCCGAGACAAACAATACCATTCCCAAAAGAATTAATTTATTTTTCATATTTTTTATTTTCCCAACTACAACTGAGTATTCTTTATTACCTTAACACAGGCATCAAAAAGGTTTTTTTTAAAAAAAAATAGACCAAAAAAGCCGTTTTTTTTAAAAAAACAGACGTAAAAAGACGTTAATCAATCATAAGTTGAGTAATTTAGAAGGTATCAAGCCGTTTTTTCATGCCTCGAACACCCAAAAATCCAATAATCAGAATTGAGCAGATAATAACCATCACGCAGGTTGCATAAGAAATATACTGATGGTGGCCCAAAATTGCAGATCGCGCGCCTTCCATGATGTACAAAAACGGATTGAGTAATAAAATTTTAGCTAAAAAAGGATAATTTTTTTGTACTAAAACCCAGGGAAACAATGCTCCACCCATCATCCACAAAGGGCTGACCATGCGTACCCACAAATCTTCGTAGTGAACCAAATTCTTGGTAAAAGAAGCCATCCACAACATAAAAACCCCAAAAAACAGGGATCCTAAAAAGAACATACTTAACAATTTGAGCAGAGAAAAGCTTACAAAGCTGCCTCGCGCATAGACCACCAGGAGAGCTACAGGAAGCGCACAGACCGTGTATACAAAACTTTTGATACTTGTTGAAAGTGCATAGCGAATAAATACCAACTCAGATGGCAAAGCAAGACCAAGCTGAAACGAAATCTGCTTATTTGAGCACAAATCATCGACCATAACACTCACATCGCTCATTGCAAGCATCACAAATTGCATAATCAAAATATTTGCGAGCATGAACTGTCCATAATTATACGCAGCGCCAAACGATGGCATAACAAACGTTTCGATTAATAACCACAAAACCACTTCAAAGAAAATATTAAGCCATATTTCAGAACGATGGGACCAAAATAAACGAAACTCTTTGAGCACCAATGCGGTAAAAATTTTTCCATATTGAGTTAATTGATTCATACAAAATCTAACCTTTTTTTAAGGCGATAAAATCCTTGGACAGCAAAAAACAACGTAAACATCAAAATAGACAATTCACAGGTCCAATAATTAATAAACGTAAATTGACCCAAAACCGATGCCCGGATTCCCTCCATGAGATAGGTAAATGGATTGAGTAAAAAAAGGGGTGCAAAAAAAGGAATTGCCTTTTTGAGCACACTCCATGAAAAGGTATAACAACCAAGTATCAACAAAGGATTTGCGATACGCATCCATGCATTTTCGTAATCGGGCATATTTTTGGTTCCAGCTGTCATGAACAACGAAAACGCACCAAAAAACATACCTTGACTGAAAACCATCAATGCTATTTTAGGCAGACTTGCGTAAGGAAAAGAAAAATCACCCCACATGATAAGTACCGCAGCAGGAAGTGCAAAAAAACTGCTCATTATGCCTTGAATCATAGTCGTGGTTGCATACCTTGCACACACAAGCCATGCAGGAATCGGCAACCCCAAGGCAAATAATATTTCACGATCCCCCACCAAATCGCTCACGCGAACGGCAACATCGGCCATGGATTGAAACAACATTTGTACCGTGATTGCACCAACGAGCATAAATTTACCGTATGCCGCTGGCAACCCAAGAAGCGGCATGATGTAATGATTGGCAAAAATCATCGCCGAAGACCACACAACTGTATTGATTATTTTTTTAGGTAAAATGTGCAAAACGATATACAAATCTCTGCGCAGTAGTTGAAAAAAGATAAGAAACTGTCGAACTGTTTGATTATTTAAATTCCATGAAATTCCAAACATCTTCAGACCCTTATTCTTCATCGTTTAATAAACGGATAAACACATCTTCTAAAGAATTTTCTCCATGTTGCTTCATTAGCTCTGCCGGTGTTCCAAGCTGTAAAACAGTTCCTTTTTCCAAGATGCAAACTCTATCAGAAAGCTCTTCTGCTTCATCAAGATAGTGCGTTGTCAAAATAACCGTCACACCATCAGATTTGAGCGTTTTTATAGATTCCCAAATTGCTCTTCGCACATGCGGATCGAGCGCAACTGTTGGCTCATCCAAAATAACAATCCGCGGGTTATGTACCAGCGCACGAGCAATTGACAATCGCTGACGATACCCACCAGAAAGATTTTCAACAAATGAATGTGCATATTTATCCAAGCTAAACCGATCCATCAATTCTGCAATTCGTTTTTTTGCTTCTTTTTCGGGTTGTAGATAATACCGAGCTGCAAACTCCAAATTTTCTTTGACAGTTAATTGCGAGTCAAGATTGGGACGCTGTGGACAAAACCCAAGCTGCATCCGATATGCATAAATATCATCAAAAATAGATTTGCCTTCAAATACTATCGATCCCGATGTTGGCGGATTGAATGTTGCAAGAAGCGAAGAAAGCGTCGTCTTACCCGCTCCGTTTGCGCCCAGCAAACCAAAGATCTCACCCTGGTAAATATCAAGAGAAACACCATCCAAAGCTCTTTTTCTACCAGCAGCGACAGAATATTCTTTAACTAAATTTTGAATCGAAAGAAGAACACCAGAAGAATTGGTTGTTTTTTTTTCACTCATGCTAAAATCCTAACTTCAAAAAATTACTCGTCATAGTATGCCGATGAATCATCAGATTGTTCATCAAAATAGAAAAGCATTAATCCAATAAAGACACACACCAATGCTATTACATACAACCACGAGAACGCTTCACCCATGAATAAATAGCCGTACAGCAAACCAAACAGCGGACACAAAAAACCGGTAAACGAAAGTAATGTTAATGAATAGGAATGAAGCAAATGACCATACATCGTGTATCCAATGACGTTAGAAATAAGTATTAAGCCAACCATACACAACAGCATCATGTTCCACGAAGTGACCAACGGAATCACCACGCCGCCAGAAGCCAGCAAGTAGGTAAACAAACACATGCAGCCACCAAGAAATGTCATCCCACCGTTAACCACCAGCATCGGAATCCCGCGGTCGAGTAATTTTTTTATGACAAACCAGGCATATGCAGCAGAAGCTACAGAAATAATAAGCCCCACATCATACGCAGACGTTGGCAAACAAGAAGTCAAGACAACATTCGAATCAAACGACAACGTAAGCAAGCCTAAAAAACCAATAAAAAGACCAATCACCTTTTTGTACGAAAGTTTTTGGTTATGGAAAATGTAGGCAAAAACAGCCGTCATGAAAGGCGAAAGTGAATAAAAAATATTCACTTTTATGGAAGACACAAATTGTATTGCCCAAAATTCACATCCAAAAGCCACAAATACACCAAAAAAACCTGCGGCTGCAAGGAGTAAAAAATCTTTAGCAGTTAACAGCAATCGCTTTGGAATAAGAAAAAAACTCGCCAAAATCATGCCAGCCCCAGCAAGAAGCATCCGAATACTCAAGAAAAAAAGTGGCGCATCTACGTAATTCATGGCAATTTTTGCAAGCGGAAACGTTGCCGCAAACAATGAATACATCAAAACAATCAATATCATGTAGATTTGTCCTAAATTTTTTGATCATCAATGATCGAAAAACGCTTGATATTAAGGGTTTTTCCAGTTGCGCGATCGATCTCCATGCTAACACCAGTAATCTGGTACGGCGGCACTACATCTACGACAAATTGTTGTGGAAGTTGCGTGATAAATCGTTGAATTATCGGTCCAGAAGTCATCCCCAAACACGAATGTACCGCACCAGAAGAACCCAAGTCGGTAATAAATCCCGTTCCTTGAGGTAAAATTCGCTCATCGGCCGTCTGAACGTGCGAATGAGTACCAACCATTCCAGAAATTTTGCCATCCAGGTATAAGCCCAAAGCAATTTTTTCCGAGGTCGCCTCTGCGTGAAAATCCACGAGCACAATAGGACTTTTCATACGTACGGTTGCAATAATTTCGTCGGCTTTTTTAAAGGGACAGGATAATGTTTCACGGAAAAACACGCGCCCCATTAAATTAATAATCGTAACCAGCGTTCCTTTAACCTCAACCTGAACAAATCCCTTTCCGGGAACTCCATCGGGAAAATTTGCAGGTCTGATCAGCAACGGTGTTTGATTAATGTAGGGATAAATTTCTTTTTGAGCCCAAATGTGATTGCCGGTTGTAATAACCTGCGCGCCAAGGGCAAATAACATATCTGCGTCTTTTGGGGTAATTCCGCGGCCTTTTCCTGCAATATTTTCGCCATTAACCACGATAAGATCTGCTTGTGTATCTTCTTTTATTTTAGCAATCCAGCGCTTAAGCATCGTAAAACCAACAACACCAACAAGATCGCCAATAAATGTAACTTTTATTCCAGCCATAGCTTTTTAGCATTCCTTTTTTCTAACAAAAGAGGGGCACGAATGCCCCTCTTCCGATTTGTATTTCATTTGATAGGTTATTTTGCGTACTCAATAGCACGTTTTTCACGAATCACAGTGACTTTTATCTGTCCTGGAAAATCAAGCTTTTCTTGTATTTTTAAAACGATATCACGGGCAAGAACCATAGAGTCCTCATCGCTCATCGAAATCTCATCTACAATAATACGAATTTCTCGGCCAGCTTGCAATGCGTACGCCTTTTTTATGCCATCAAAACTCATTGCGATGTTTTCTAGATCTTCAAGTCGTTTTACATAGCTGCCAAGTTTTTCCTTACGAGCACCAGGACGAGCCGCTGAAAGCGCATCGGCAAGATGTGTAATCATCGCATAGGGCGAAATTGGCGCCACCTCTTCGTGGTGAGCGGCAATTGCATTAACCACGATTGGATCTTCACCACATTTTTTAGCAAGATCACCACCAATAATTGCGTGAGGACCTTCAACGTCTGCAGAAAGGGCTTTACCAATATCATGAAGCAAGCCGCAGCGAGCTGCCAAGTTGCCATCCAATCCAAGCTCTTCTGCAATCATTCGGGCAAAATAAGCAACTTCTTTTGAATGCTCAAGGTTATTTTGCGTATAACTTGTTCTAAAATATAATTTCCCAAGAAGCGAAACCAATTCTTTGTGCATGCCAACACAATTAAACTCAAGAACCGTTTTATGTCCCATCTCTTCGGTGATCATATCAACTTCTTGCTGACACTTTTCGACAACTTCTTCGATACGAGCAGGATTGATTCGACCATCTTGAATCAACTTTAACAACGCTCTGCGAGCAACTTCTCTGCGAATAGGATTAAATCCAGAAATCGCAATTGTCTCGGGCGATTCGCCGATGACAAACTCCATTCCTGTAGCCATCTCAAGCGCTTTAATGTTTCGACCTTCTTTTCCGATAATTCGGCCCTTCATCTCTTCTGAAGGCAATTGCACAACCGTTGAGGTTGTATACACAATCTGGTCGGGAATACACCGCTGCATAGCGGTTGATAGAATTTTAATAGCCTTAGACTCGGCCTGCGAAACGGTTTCTTCTCGCGTTGCAACAAGCCATTTTGCACATTCATGCTTAACTTCGTTCTGCAATGATTCTGTGAGCATTTTACGTGCCTGATCGCGATTCATGCCCGCAAGCTGTTCAAGTTTTAAAATCAAAGAATCATATACTTTTTTTACTCGCGACTCGGATGCCAACAATTCATCGTTTCGCTTGCCCAAATCACGCTCTCTGGTATGCAGTTCACGTCGAATGGATTCAACCTCGCTCTCTCGCTGCTCAACATGTTCCGTTTTCTTCTGAATCCGATCTTCTGTTTTTTTGAGCTCAAAGCGAATTCGTTTTTGTTCTTCTTCAAACTCGTTGCGTTTGCGATTTATTTTGTTAAATGCATCCTGCTGTTCTACTTCAAGACGCTGTTGAGCCTCTTTTACTCGCACTTCAGCTGAATGTTCTAACCTTTTTAGTACATTTTTTCGGTATAAGAAATATACCAACCCGACAAGCACAGAAACGATTGTTCCCGATGCAAATCCGAGTAAAATTGAATTTATCATTATACATCTCTTTTCTAAAACCAATACAATAAGACACCAAACAAACTGTTACGTTTGTTATTCATCTCTTATACAGGAATCTGAAGAAAGAGTCAGCAAAAAGCCCTAAAGATTATTTTTATCCCTCAAGAATTGAGAACATTCAAAAAAACCGCCCTTAAAATGACGTAAAAAGCTGTCTTATTAAAAATATAACCAAAGGTGCCTGTTTCAACAGTGAATTCCTCCATACATTTCATGCTGAAAAAAGAAAATCAGCATTTTTTTACTTTTTTAGGGGGTATAAAGCCCATTAAAAAAAGCCACCAAAAAATGTTATTTTTGGCATACTCAAATAAATACCATAAAAATTATAGGAGCTTGATATATGTTTAAAAAAATATTTTTTTCAGTAGCCGTTTTGGCCATAGGTGTCGGAAATGTTCATTCTGAGGTGATTACTTTTAAAACACTTAGCGGAAGACGTATCTCGATTGAGATGGATACCATAGCCAATCTTGATGATCTAAAACAAGCCCTGGCTATGCAATTAGGCGTTACCCTAGACAGAGTGAGAATCATTTTCTACGGTGAAGACATTAGCGATGCCAATTTTGAAGAATCAAGAGCTAGATTTCCATATGCGGCTTCTGTGTACGTAGTTGTTTCACGAGAACCAGCAGCAGTAGCTGCACCAGCACCAGCACCAGAAGCACCCCGCAGAGAGCCAGCAGTAGTATCAGCACCAGCACCAGAAGCAACAGTCTTCTACTCGAAGGAAAATGCCTAAGTGAAGAAAATTTCGAATCACTTCGCCATAGCTTAAAAACAGAGGGGTTTGCGTATTTTGTACCTAAGAGAAAATAAAATTTCCACAATCAGGCCGAAACAGCATTTTTTTTAAACTGTCATCACCAAGCAAAAATCTGTCTTGGAACTGACAACCGAAGAGACAAATAAAACCTCTTGATAAAAAAGATTCCATCCTGAATTGAACTTGTAAAAAATAACGGAAGCGTAAAAAACTTCCGTTATTTTTTTATAAGTCTTCAGATCTTGCTCCGTCCAAATTAATAACATCAAATTTCATGCAGAAAAGAGAAAATCGGCATTTTTTTACTTTTTTAGAGGGTATAAAGCTTGCTAAAAAAGCCACCAAAAAATGTTTTATTTCTGGCATACTCAAATGAATACCACAAAAAGCATAGGAGCTTGATATATGTTAAGGAAAATATTTTTTTCAGTAGCCGTTTTGGCCATAGGTATGGGAAATGTTCATTCCGAGGTGATTACTTTTAAAATATTTAGCGGAAGACAGATCCCGATTGAGGTGGATACCATAGCCAATCTTAATGATCTAAAACAAGCCCTGGCTGATAAGCTAAACACAGATGTTGATCATGTTACCACAGACAGGGTGAGAGTCGAATTCAAGAAAAAAGACATTAACGATGGCAATTTTGAAGAATTAAAAGCTGGATTGCCACATACGGCTTCTACGAACGTCTATGTTTCATCAGCACCAGCACCAGCACATTCTACGAGGATTACTTTTATGGTAATCAGCACAAGACAGATCCCGATTGAGATGAATACCATAGCCAATCTTGATGGTCTAAAAAAAGCCCTGGCTAATAAGCTAAACAAAGATGTTGATCATGTTACCACAGACAGGGTGAAAGTCGCCTTAGAGTATAACTTAGAGCATAAAAAGATTTTAAAAGACATTACAGATGACAATTTTAAAGCATTAAAAGGTAAATTTTCACTTGCGGATAAATGTAGCGTCAATGTTTCACCAGCACCAGCACCAGCACCAGCACCAGCAGCACCAGTAGTAGTATCAGTACCAGTACCAACAGGACAAAGAAGAAATCCTCGTTCAATAGTACCAACAACACCACCAGCAAGATCGCGTTCTCTGGTTGATCGTAGAGCAGTAGCTGGACTTGCAGCAGTTGGATCAGCTTTTGTGATCGCTAAATTATTCAGTGGAAGCCAAGCTACCGCAAGAATCAAAACGGCCCAAGGAATGGTTGTAAAAGTTTCCTTTGATGCAAAAAAAGATTCGTTTATGACCTTTAAACAAAAAGTTGCAGCTCAATTAAAAATCCGTACCGATTCTTTTGGCTTAATGATCGCAGGCAACGAATTAACCACAAAAAACTTTAACAACTATCGCTCAGCTGTCACCAAGCAAGAATCTGTCTTGGAACTGACAACCGAAGAGGCAGATAAAACCTCTTTGTAAAAAAGAGTCCATCCTGAATTGAACTTGTAAAAAAATAACGGAAGCGTAAAAAACTTCCGTTATTTTTTTTAAAATTACTAAAAACTCATATAAAAAAATCATTTTTTTAAATTAACGGGTCTTGTGTTCGTTATTTTTGCAGGAGCTCAAGCTGACGTTAATTTAGTTATAGAAGCTCGATATATTCAAGTCATGGAAGGCGAATACCAACGGTTTCTTGCTAATACAAATCAAATAGTCGAACTCAACGCAAATCATCGAGTTGCAGAAGCAAGAATAAGTATTGATTGGATGATAAATACCATTAAAGCTTATGCAGCAGCAGAATGGATTTCACAAAACACTAAAGACGACTTTGTTGGTCGATACCAAGAATTAGATGGTATGCTCGCTAATTTATAATTTAGAAAATGTATAAAAAAAGAGCCCGGGAAATTTCCCTAGCCCTTTTTGGTTTAAAATATTTTTAAAAAATACTATCTACTTGAAACCACAGCTACAATCAAAGCAAAAACAAATATTGCTGGCAATGTACAAAATATATTTTTCATCAATCGCTTGCCACTCGCACTAGATGTTATGGTTGAAGCCTTAATCAATGC
>Ga0194130_10003439_pt1 | contig 21279 bp, 19 predicted proteins | sample TA2KigsurfametaG_FD_160084 | JGI IMG/M metagenome (GOLD analysis project Ga0194130, IMG submission 160084) | Freshwater microbial communities from Lake Tanganyika, Tanzania - TA2015050 Kigoma 12 surface | ecosystem: Environmental > Aquatic > Freshwater > Lake | place: Tanzania: Lake Tanganyika... | reverse complement strand
TTTTATCCATAATCCCCAGTTATTAACTGAATTATTATCTTGCATTTTACCAATAATACATTGTAACGTATTGTTAAATTTTTCTAAATTAAATTTGATAGATATATTCCAATTATTATTAGGATTAGAACCAAATACCTGATTATTAGGAACTTCTCTATATTTACCATTTTTAATACCATCAGGATCATTAGTACTACTAATTGGTTTAAATTGCTGTGTATCAACAGGTTTATCAGGTTGTTTTTCAGTTTTTCTAAAAAAAATAAAATACCCGACAACTATAACAATTAAACCAACTATAATTCCAAATATTGATTTTTTTAAAGGTGTATCAAGTAATTTATCCATTACAAATATATATATATATATATATATATATTAAAAATAGTTAAAAATTATATTTTATATATTATTTATATAATGAGCTTTACAACTTATGTTACAACATGGAATAATGATCCACTAATTCAAATACAAGATATGATAAATAAAAATGTTGTTCTAACAAATACACGTATTGTTTTGGCTTTTGCTAGTTTTAATTTTAATTCTACTGATTATATACCAGGCTTTGGGAGTATTTCTATGCAAGAAGTTCAACAAATAACAAATCTAGTTCATTCTCATGGTGCTAAAATTAGTTTGTCTGTAGGTGGTGCTACTTATCCATTTTATGGTTCAGATCTTTATCCTAGACCAGGTGATTTGGCAAATAATATAAATCAAGTTCTTATTAAATGTGGTTTTGATGGTGTTGATTTTGATATTGAAGATTACTATGGTAATGTGCCAAGTGATTTTGCTAATCAAGCAGGTTCTCTTATAAATACTCTTAGAAGTATCAATAATGGATTGTATATTTCTTTAACCACACCTGCACAAGCATGGGCGTCTGGTTGTTATCAACAACAACTTATTAATTTAACTATTGGTAATCTAAATGCTTGGCAACCAATGGAATATGATATTTGGGTACAGACGGGTTATACTTACGCTCAACAAATACAATACGACATTAATTATTATGTTAATAATTGGTATGTTAATCCATCTAAAATAATTTTAGGATTAATGCCTGGTAAAGATGATACTTCAAGAGATTTAACATTACAAGATGCACTTAATAGTACATCTTTTGCTATTGAAAATAAATTACAAGGTATTATGACATGGGACGCAGATTTAGATGCCCTTGGTATTGATGGCAACGCTCCCTATGCTTATTCGCTAGGTATTCAAAGTATGTTGTCAAAACATAATTATAGACTTTATTATATAACTTTTAGTTAAACAAAAAAATATATATGATTAAAAATTTTATTTATATTTTTTTGTAAAACTTTTTCTAATAAAACTATTTGATTATTATCTATCCATATGGTATATTTACCTTCTATTATGGTTATTTTAACTATATTAAATCCTCTGTATAATTTTATTATTTTATCTAGCATTTCTTCACTTATATTTATAGTTTCGTTAAATATAATATTGTCTTGTTTTATTTCTAAAATTTCTAATATATCTATATCATCCTTACTTATTATAGCATAGTTATTTATATCACTTTTGTTTGTTGTATAAAAAAATGAAACTAAATATATAAACGCCATATTATTACTATATAAAAAATATAAAAAAATAAATGTTTATTGTAAAAATTTTTTTGGTATATTATTCCATTTTTGTATTAAACTAGCTATTTGAGGACATTTGTATTGAAACGAAAAATTTCTATTAATTATGTTATCAATATTACTATTTAGATATTGTAAAACATCAATAACTGCTTTATCTGTATAATCAAGTTTAGTAAATATTTTATCAAAATTATTTTCAATCCAACATAATAAACAATAAATATAATAATTCTGATGTTCTATTATATTGACACAATTAACTAAATATTTAAAATTATTTATTTTCATTACTATCATATTTGAATAATATTTCTTCCATATATCATCCATTATTTCATCAGGTAAAATATCACTGTCATTCCCTATTTCTCTCCAATGTGGTTTATTTAATAAATCTTCAAAATGATATAAGTAGCAATAAACTCTATACAAATTTAGAGGATTTTTATAATTTGGAAAGTGTGTATAATAATGTGCATGAACTATCTTACCATATAAAGCATGATTGTCAGCTAATAAATGATGTTTCGTTTCATCGTATTGACTAGTAATAAATTGTAAAAGAGATTCATCATATTTATCTAATTTAATCCTAAAAATTGGCTCCCAATTTGAATCATGCAGACAAATAGTTCTTCCAAATTTTATTTGTTCTTGTATCCATTCTTCCATTATTTTATACAAATCAATTACTTTTTATATATATTATTGTGAATATTATAAATATTTTATAATAAATTCATTTTTTTTACATATATATAGAGCTTAAAATGATATAAAAAAATTGATTTTTTTTTTAAAAATAGATAAACATATTTAGAAGATGACAAATAATAATAATTTGACATATAAAAATTTTATGTATGGTTGGTTGGCTGGTGTTAATGCAGTAATTGTATCACATCCTATAGATACTATAAAAACAAATATACAAGAGAAGAAAGTTATAAATTATAATTTTAGATCGTTATACAAAGGTTTGAGTGCTCCACTTGTTGGTGTAGGTTTAGAAAAAGCAGTTGTTTTTGGTGTTTATGAAACCACTAGGAAATATACAGGTAGTGATGTTATTAGTGGTGCGCTAGCTGGAACGAGTGCTAGTTTTGTTGTTGCACCTTTTGAAAGAATTAAAATATTATTACAAACTAATCAAACTATTTCTAAAGCAAATTTAAATAGAAGCTATCTTTTTCAAGGATTAAGTGCTACATTTACAAGAGAAACACCTGGATTTGCTATATATTTTGCCACTTATAATAAATTGAAAAGTCTTCGTAATGATTGGTTGTCAGTTGATTATCTAAAAAAAGAAAATATTCCAAATATTTCTATGATTGAATCTTTTGCTTTTGGAGGATTGGCAGGAATTTCTTCTTGGATATTCATTTATCCACAAGATAGAATTAAGACTCATATGCAGGCGCTTAAAGATAGAAAAATATCATTTGGTGAAGGATTTAAAGAAATTTTACAAGATGGTGGATACAGAGGATTTTATAGAGGATTTCATTACGCACTTATGAGAGCTATACCACTTCATGCTACGGCATTTATGACAATGGAAATGTGTAAAAAGTATTGTTTGTAAATTTTTATAATTATTAAACTAGATTTATTAGTTTTACTTATTTTTAGGGGTTGTCGGAGGGCTTGTTAATGTTGGTTTGCCCATAGGTGTTTTAGGTTCTTCAATAATAGATTGGTTATATTGTCCAAAAGTACTCCAACTAAGACGAGCGCATCTAGGCATAAATTGCGATTGAGGAGACTTTATAGTCATTTCCTGCATGGAAGAAACAATTTTTTCATCAGAATTTGTTGGAAATTGATTCATCGCTTATATATTAATTATATTAAAAATATATTTCAATTTTTATATTTATTATATAAAAAAAGATTGCATTATTAAGTAAAATAACTAATAATAAATGTATATATAAAAATAACCACAGTCTTTTTGATCAACTGTGATTACAAACTTGGAACAAGTTCCAAACTTAGGAGCGTCTTGGTTTGCGCGGGGCTCCAGGAGCCTCCACCTCGTAATACGAGGTGCCGTCACGGCCTGGTGCTCTACAGGAGATCTGTGGTGGTTCGCAACCACGAGGGGTAGTTGGGTCTTTTGAGATGTTGGTTGGGTTCATCCTCTGGGATTGGTCTATCAAATAAAATATAAATTTCAACTTTTTATGTAATAAAATATGTTGGCTTTGCTCAACTTTTTTATATAATAAAAAATGTTGGCCTTTATATTTGGTATTTAGGCTAATAAATAATATATATACTACAATAGCCTATTTTTAAGTGATTCTACACTAAAATGTATATTATCAACAGGAACGAAATTATACATTAAATCAAATCTTTCTGGTTCCTTATCAAACAGTATATGTGCTTCCTTACCCATACCTATAGAATATCCTAATTCAAGATGTGCTGATTTACCTGCTGGCATTACCATTACCACTATATCTGCTGAATCTATATGTCTCTTATCAAAATCAAAATTATTTCTAGCAGCATCACATGTAAGAGCCTCCTTGTAATTCCAACCTCTTTTTTTAGCATATTCAAATAAATATTGGTCTGCATCTGGTCCTGGGGTTATCCATTGGTCAAAAGCATCATATTTTGGCCGTAATTCAGCAGCTATACTGGTTATTTCAGCGTTTTTTAGAGCACCTATTATATAAATCTTCTTTTTCATCATAATAATTATATATATGGATTAATCTTTATATATAATAAAAATTGAAATATATTAATATATGAATATCTATTCACCCCATGTCTAAGGCAGTTAAAATCCCTGAACCAAAGAATTGGTCGTCCCAAAAGGATGCCTACCTGTACGTAAGAAGGATTTTGGGGAAGGTGAGAAATGGCGAGAGTCTTACCCAAGCAGAAATCAACCATTTATGGTTGATTGATGCGAATCTCATGAATCGTAGTTATGAGAACCTTGCCCTTCATGTGCGGGAGGTCTATCATGACCTTGACACCCCAGGCTGCCAAGATGTCATTGGTAAGCTCAAACGGCTTTACAAAGTCCTGAAAAACGCCGATCGAAGACGCAAGGCAAAGCTTGCCCTTAAAAAGGCAGGCATTTCCAAGGCACAGTAGCCTCCCAACAGTAAAACTGTCGCCTTCGCTTAAAAATTGAAATTTTTATATTTTAAATATTCTATCCTCATCTTACACATGAAGTTGACAATTCCACCTGCATTGCTCCGCTTAGTGCGTGGAAAGACCTATGCTCAAGCGAAAGTTGGTCATCGTCGTGGAGGGAAAAAATTTCCTCCAACAAATTCCCAAATTTTTGCCATATACAAACGGCTCAGTGATGCCTACAAGAGAAATCGAAAACGTGATCTCTATTACATCGCAAGGGCAATACTGCACTTTGCTCGTTCTAGAAGCTTTACCAAGCTTGCTCACTTGGCATCATTTGAGAGACGCTTTGGTGATATGGCTCTTGGCTTTTCTCTTCAAGATGCTATTAATGCTCTTGGTGTTGGAGCAATGAGAAAGCTTGACTTTGATGGAGAGCAAATGTCATCTATTGTACCAAAGACTTGGAACCATTAGTTTGTTGCCAAGCAAAAGCTAGAATTATATTTTTATATACTTAAAAAAAATGAAAAAAAAATAAATAGAAGATAATATATATCCTCGTATTACTAATGGTTAAATTTATCATCAAAGACAAAAATAGGTGGCGCGATATTCTCTATCAAGAGAAAGAGGATGGAAAATACGATCCTCCTGACAACAAAGGTATTTGGACAATAATTAGTCCATCTATTGAAGTAAGAAATTTGTATCCAAAATGTGAAATAAGAACATATGGAGACAATGAATATTTGCTTAGCACTGAAGCAAGCAAAGTTATTCCGAGTATTGAAGACGCAGGTGGTTCTGCAGCAATTCTTACATTTATTGTAGCAGGAAATAGATATTTCTTGTGCACAATGGATGGTGGAAAAACAATCAAAAATGCCCAAGGTGGTGCTGATTATGGTGAAAGTCGTATTGATTGTCTCAAAAGAGAAATTATGGAAGAATTGAGAATTGAACTGAGAAATGAACAATGTAAAGAAATTGGATACTGGGTATTTCCAACTTACAATCAACTTGTAGGAACCAAATTTAGAAATAAGACTAATCTATTTTTGGTTGAATTGGAAATTGAACAAATTCGCCATTTGCTTGGTGATAGAGTTCTTAATGGAACTGAAGATATGATAGTTATTTCTGTGAATGAATATGATTTTGAATTGGATGAAACAAAATATGTTGTATTAGTTCCAACTAAACATATCAGTACTTTACCAGAAAAGTTTGAATTTATAGTTAATGATAAAACTATAAAAATTACTTGGAACGGACATCATAGAGAAGCACTACTTGCTCTTTTGGGAAAATCAAAATTCAAAACACAATATTTACTAGTATTTAGTGTGAATTATAGAATTTAATTGTTATATTTATTTATTATTTTACATTTTTTTATTGAAATTAATTATTATATTTATTTAATATTTTATATTTTTTTTTACCAGTTTTTTTTTGTGATGTAGATGATGATGAAGTTCTTTTTGGTGGAGGAGGAGGTGGTGGTGGAGGTATCGATGATGAAGTTCTTTTTGGTGGAGGCGGAGGTGGTGGGGGAGGTGGAGGTGTAGATGATGAAGTTCTTTTGGGTGGAGGCGGAGGTGGTGGTGGAGGTGGAGGTGTAGATGATGAAGTTCTTTTTGGTGGAGGCGGAGGTATCGATGATGAAGTTCTTTTTGGTGGAGGTGGTGGAGGTATCGATGATGAAGTTCTTTTTGGTGGAGGCGGAGGTGGTATAGGGGATGCTGATGGTGTAGATGTAGTTGATTGATTTGAAGAACTTTTTTTCTTTCTTTCACTTTGTTTTTGTTTTTGTTTATCCCTAATTATTTGTTGTTCTTCAGAAGATAATTGAGAAAAATTTTTCTTCATTGGTTTCTGTTGCGGTTGTTTTTGTTGCTGTTGTTTCTGTTGCGGTTGTTTTTGTTGCTGTTGTTTCTGTTGCGGTTGTTGCTGTTGTGGTTGTTTTTGTTGCTGTTGTTTTTGTTGTGATTGTTGTGGTTTTGGTGATTGAGAAGAAGTTAATGAAGTACTTGATGTTTCTTGTTCGCTTTTTTTTTTATCTCTTTCTGTTTTTTTCCTTTCTGCTCTTTGTTCACGTAATACTTTTTTTTTTTGTTCTATTTCATCTGATGATAAATCTTTAGTTTGACTTTTCCATTCTGTATCACTTTGTTGTTTTTTTAATTCATTTCCTTCTTTTCTTTTTATATTAGCATCTATGGCATCTTGATATTGTTGTCTTCTTTCTTCTTTTTTATTTTGTATTGCTTGTTTTTGTTGTGATTGTTGTTTTTGTTGTGGTTTTGGAGATTGAGAAGAAGTTAACGAGGTGTTTGATGTTTCTTGTTCACTTTTACGTTTCTCTCTTTCTGTTTTTTTTCTTTCTGCTCTTTGTTCACGTAATACTTTTTTTTTTTTTTTTTTTTGTTCTATTTGTTCTGGTGATAAATCTTTAGTTTGGCTTTCCCATTCTGCATCACTTTGTTGTTTCTTCAATTCATTTTGTTCTTTTTTTCTTATATTTGCATCTTGATATTGTTTTCTTCTTTCTTCTTTTATATTTTGTCTTTCTTGAATTTTTCTTTCTGAATCAGATGTTCTTTCTTCCTCAGTCATATTACGTCTATCTAATTTTCTTTGTTCTCTTACTTCTTTTTTTTCTAATTGTCTTTTAATTACAGCTGCTTTTTGTTCATCAGTTTCTAATTTATCCCATTTAGCACTTGATTTTGTAGATGATTCAGATGATCTTTCATTTCTTTTTTTCTCTACTTCAGCTACTAATTGTTTATCTATTTGTTTTTGTTTATCTACATCACTTTCTGAATCACTTTGAGTTTTTAAATCACTTAATCTTTGTTTTGTTTTTTGTCTTTCAATTTTGCGTTGAGTTAAATTAGAATTATTTGGCGGAGGTGCTTTTTCAAAAACTGAACCTTTATTTTGTGCTAGAGTATTTTTTTGTACTGGAGTATTTTTTTGTACTGGAGTATTTTTTTGTTCTGGAGTATTTTTTTGTGGTTCAATTGGTATATCATCTGGACTAACAGGGGTTTCAGAATCAATTGGTGTTTCATATATTGAATCATTATCATAATTGCTATAGTCACCACTATTATCGTAGTTATCAATGTTCTGATTATAAATAACATTATCATTATCTTCATTTGCAAATTCTATATCCTTTGATAGTAGTTGTGTATTACTTGAACTATCAAAACTTAAATTTTTAAAAAGTTTTCCTATATAGGGTTTTTCAGAATATTTTAAACATAATTGATTAAAAAAATCTGCAAATTGTTCTGGTGTTGCATCAGAATTTTTTTCATAAAATATTGCTAAATCTCTCATAAATTCTTTAAAAGTTTCTTTTAATATTACATCTAAATTATTTACAGTATATACATTATTATAAAAAGGTAAATATTTAAAGTTTATATCTAAAGAAAGATCATTATAAATTCCACTAAATGATAAAGAATTTTTTAAAATAAAACTAGTAATTTCTGCACTTAGAATATAACCTAATAAATCTATAATTGATTCGGTTAAGGCTTCTTCATCTATTGGATCTAATTTTCTTAAAACAAATTTAATTTTTTCTTTTAATGTTTTTTCTTTTTTAAGATTTTCCTGTATATCACTCCATGAAATTGAATAGATCATTAGATCAACAGGAAAAGAAATATCAAATATATTTATAAGAGATGATTTAACTTGATCAAATAAATTTTTATTGGCAAAAATAATTTTTAAAATATCACTAATATCTTCTGCTAATACTTCTATTACTTCTTCTTTTGTAGTTAATTCTGTTCTTTTAGGTTGATATTGTGTTGTTTCTACTAAACCTCCAACATGTTGATATATATTTTTTTTAATAATTTTGTATTTTTTATTTGAAATAATCATAATAAATATAATAAAGATATTATATTTATTTATAATATTTATAAAATATTTCTATATTTTTTATCTAAATTTATTAAAAATAATAAATTGTGTAGTTCCTGCTTTTCTCTTATAAGAAGATTTTTATGTAGAAATAATAAAAAAATACACTTTTAGTAATTATATATAAAACTAAATTGATATATCTTCCATTAATTCTAGATTTTCTATTTTATTATTTTTATTTTTACTTTTTATAGTATATTTTACTGGAAATATATTATTGCTTTTATCACTAAGATTTAGATTATTCATGACAAGCATTGCTTGTGTATACCAATAATTATCTGAATTTTCAGTTTCTTTAATATTAATATTTTCCATTATATATTATATAATATATACTTAATTTTAAATTATCAATTTTTATATTTATAAAAAATATGGTATTAAATCGTCATCTGGATTTTTGATAATATCATTATTTTTTTCTATATTATTAAAATTATATTTAATTTCATTTATAATATTTCCACAACATCCACAATGATCCATATTTGTAAGATATACTTTTCTATCTTGTATAGAACGTTCATAATCTAAACACCATCTACCATACATCTGTGATGTAGGTTTTGGCTTGGTTGAAATAAATCGATTAATTGTATTAAACAAGGTTTTCATATATATTAGTGATATAATAAATAATTATTATATAAATATCAATTTTTAATGTAATAATTTTAATATTTCAAACTGTAAAGCAAAAGTTAATGGAAATCTTAGTGCAAAATTTATATATAATGAAGAATAACCTCTATAAAAAGCTCTTAATTTACCCTCCTTATAAATAGATTTTGCAAGATTAAATAAAGAAAAATTATTATTATTATTATAATTTTCTAATAAATGATTTGTGTATCTAGCTCTAATAACATCAAACGGACTTGATAATATAGTTCCTGGTATGTTTAGCGCACTTGCTATAAAAAAGTTTTGAATAAAATTTGTATTTTTATTATCCATAAAATTATTTTTTATATAAAAATATCCACCTAAAACAGAACTAGTATAAACACCATTACGTAGTGCCATAGGAATCATTAGAGATACATAATTTTTTTTTATAATATCTATATAATTAATATTTTTTTTTATACTAGTTTCCATTTGCTTAAAGGATTGAATAGCTAATATAGGACCTAAAAAAGCACCATCTACAATACCAGCACAAAAAGCAGAAATCTGTTTATTATTAAAAATCTTATTAAAGTTATGAAAGCAAAAATATTTTATAGCCATTTGCGGTGCTATAGTTGATAATCCAATTAAACCACCGCTGAAATAGTATCTTGGTTTTGTATTTTGAATAATTGATGAAAAAGATTTATTATTCTGCATATGTTGTTTTATATAGTCTAATGGTAATGTAGAACAGTATCCAATAGCTCCAGCTAAAGAACCAGAAATTATTGCTTTTGCATTTTCTGAATGAAAATGGTTATTCATATCTATAATTATTATTATAAAAAAATAGTTATTTAATAAATAAATACCACAGAATTTACTTTTTGTGATGCATAAATTTTTTACTGTCTATACTCAGCAAAAGCTTCTTCCACGTTGGGCTCCGTCTGAGCCCAATCCTCGTAGCTCATGCTTTTGGTTTGATGTATCCAAGCCTTGAATGCGTCAAACTGAACCTTGACATCTTTTCCTTTGAAGCCAGCAGTGGTGATAACAGCTGATAGCTGCTGCTTAACTTTGGCCTGCCTTGCTTCTGCATCTTTGGAACGTTGCTCTTCAGCGACCAAAGCATGATACTCATCGGCCTTTCCAAAGAAAGCAAGCGCTTCTTCAATTGGGGGCAGGGGTCCACTACTCTTTGGTGTTGCTTGGCAGAATCTGATGAACTCAGACACCACAAAACGAGTCAAAAGCTTCTTTTGGTCTACAATAACCCTAGTTTGGTCATAAAACGGTGACTGTGCAAGCAGAGAAAAGAGTTCTTCAGGAGTAAGATCATTTTGAAGAATAGTCCTTGGAATTCCTAGGAAATCCAAGATCTTGAAATTGTCCTGAGACACACAAAATTTACCGCCAAGCGGTTTTTCAATGAGAAATCCAGCTGTTCCCAATGAGTATGGAGTTTGTTGTGCCATGAGATGAAATAACATCCCAAAGTTAACGGAGTAGAACAACTCCGCCGTGGGCAATTCATAGATGGATATAATATCCAATTGGAACCCGCCATAGACGAAAGACACACAACGATCGTTGATATTTTTAGGTTCACCAAAAATAGTGTGGACAGCACTCAGAGTTTTATCCATGGTTTCGTCGACATATATATCAACGTCTCCATAAGAAGACTTTCTTAAGAAAGAAATCCGTACTACCTCAAGCCTTGACTTGAGAAGTGCACAAACTTCATCCTTCAGTGAGGAATGTTGCTGAGCACTCATCCTAGCCAACTGCAGTTGACCAAGAGCTGAATTATATTTTTCACCTGAACTCATGGAAGGTATAGGACTACTAATTATTTAAAAATTCAACTTTTTTTATAGTTTCAATCTGTATTATTACATAAATTTACTTTTTCACATTGGTTTATCTATCAATTTGAAATTATTGTCATCAATCCATTTTTTAGCATATTTTTGTTTAGCATCGTACATATATTCAAATTTATCTCTATCAAATATTTTAGGATTGTCATAATAAAAATAAGATCTATTAAGATATTCTTCTTGCAAACGAATAAACATGTTTGAAAGTTCAGCCATTTCTTCAATAAATTTATCTGAAAAGTTATTAAAAAGTGATTTATCCATATCAATCTTTTCTAAAACATCAAATAATACTTTTTTATTATTTTCTGATAAATGATATTTTTTATTTATACCTATAATATAAACTTCAGAATTTGCTAAAGAACCACTTGCTGGTTTAATAACATAGATTTTTTCAAAATAGATCGTATAAATATAAAGTATGCTCAAACTTAATGGTTTTGTAAATGGAATGAATATTTTACAGATAGCAGTTCCTCCTATTCTTAAAATGAGTAATCCTAATAAAAGCTGACTGATACTTAGAAAACATAAACTACCTTCTTGTTCAAATTCTTCATTCGCTCCTAAACCACAATCAGATGTAAAGACATCTATTCCTTTATCCTTATACTTTTTTTCATAATATAATAAATTTTTTTTACTAGATATGTCACCAGTATTATCAGCACCCCAATCCCATCTATTTTTATATTTTTTTATAAAACCATAAGCATCATTAAATAACGCACTATATTTTTTTTTATTACTTTCATTAAAAGGATTTAATGAATTACCTGTCCAATCAAATTCTATACTACCATTACGAGATTTTATCCAATAATTAAAAGCATTAATAAAATGTCCTGGCACTTCACACGAATGAAATGTTTTTATTTTAGATTTAGTAAGATCAATAATAGGGAATTGGGATAATATATCATACATTTTACAAAAAGCTTTTGATACAGATATATTATATTTTTCTTTAATATATTTAGTTATATAATTTCGTATATTTATTATGGTTGATATTTTATACCATTTTTCAACATCTCTACATTCTATATAAAATTTAATTAAATTAATGTCGGAATTAATTTTATTAAGATTCTTTAACTGTTTATCAAGTTTTTCTGTTAATTTTATATATGTAAAATCTTCCATATCATTATTAGTTAATGTATAAGTTCGATTAAAATTTAGATTATAACTATAGGCCTTTAATTTATCATCAATACTTTTATTTTTATAAACAATATTAACATGTAATCCATTTTCTTCCAATAAATTTACATTATCTTGAATATTATTATTAAATGTTTTGGTTGCTAATTCTAATAATTTATCAATAGTAAAACATTTTTCAAATTTAGGACAAATTTCTTTTGCCTTTTCTTCAATCAGTTTTTGTAATTTAATATTAAAAATTTTATTTATAATAACTGTAAAAAATTTATTATAGGTTTCATCATACTTAAAATCAAATATATTTGTGATATCATAAAATTTATTTGTTATTATTTTTTTTTCATTTGAATTATATAAAAAATAACTATCTTTACTTTTTTTTTCTAAACTAGTTAAAATATTTTTTAAATATTCTTTTTTTTTATTAAAAATATCTTTATTAAAATTTGTTAAGAATATATCAACAGTATTATATTTAATTATAGTTTTATATTCAATATCAAAAAATAATGACAAAAAATATAATAAATTTTTAATTAATTCTCTATTATCATAATCAAAAGAATAAATGTCTAAAATACAACTACCACTATCTTCTAATAAATTTAATCCTAGATATAGTTTATATAATACCTCTATATGTCCGTAATCATTATAATCTAATTCATCAATTACATTCTTAAATAAAATTCTGGTTGAATTTATAAATAATAAATTATAACTATTTTTATTGCTAGATAATATTTTATCTATTATATCTAAATTTAATAAATTATCTTTGTATTGATTATTGTAATTAATTTTTTTTTTATACAATTTTTCTAATTTATTTTTTTCATAAATAAATCTACTATCAATACGAATATAATTATTATTAAATAAATATTTATCAACTGTAAAATTTAATTTTTTAAATAATAAAGCTTCTATTAATGCTGTAATTATACTTAAATCTAATAATTTGATATTTTTAATATTGGATAAATAATATTTATTTATAAGAAATATATGATATATAAACTTATCACTTATACTATTATAACTTAAAATATCATATTTTGTTAAATATAATTTATTTAATATAGGTTTATAATTTTCATTTTCATAATGTGGATATTTTGAAAGTATATCTTCTTTAAATTTTTGAAAATCTTCTTTATTAGAAGGTGAATTAATTATTAATTTATTATTAAAAAAAATATTAATATCAATTAAATGTTTTTTAGCTATTAAGAAATATTTATTAAATAAAATAGAAAATAATAAATAATCAATATTTTTCTTTTTATTTTTTATAGCATTTGTTATATTTTCTTTATATGTAATTTTTTCTTTTATAACTATATCTTTAATTTTATTAAATTCTATATTTTTTCCACCAATTATATTATTCATTATGTAATCTTAAATATAATAAAGTAATAAAAAAATATAATTATATTATATTTTTCTATGTATTATTTCACAAAATAACCTATTATGATATTCATTTAATTCAATAGGATTACTTAATAATTGTTCAGTTGTTTTTTGATATTCAGTTCTTGATTTAATAATCGCATCATTATAACTTTTAACTCGTTTTTCATGAGACTTATTTTTTTTACTAGTCGATTTTGTCCATGTATAATTAATAGTTAAAGTTTTAGTTTCTTTATAATTTAATAATTTATCGTCTTTACAATCATTATTATCATATTTTAAATTAACTTTATTATATTCAACATTATTCACATAACCAGTAATTTCAATATCAAATTTATAAATATTAAAAGTTAATTCATCAGTAAGTTTAAATTTATTCCAAATTATTTCAATACCATTTTTAAATCCTAAATTTTTAACAATAAAAAAAGGAACAGTAACATCTATATCTGGAATTATTATTTTATTAGATGATGAATAATATTGTTTATTATTAAGACCATATATAAATTTATAATTTGATGAATCAGGTAGAGTAATTTCAATATCGTATAAATCAGGATACGGAATTAATCCAATTAACCATAATGGTTTAACACGATAAGATAATGGATATTTATGATCTAATCCATGTTTACATTTATCTTCTTGTATTTCAGAAGGAGAACAAAATTTAGAAGTAGGTGGTATAAACACAGCATCATTTAATAATCTTGAATTATCAATAGTTTGTAAATTAATTGCAGTAATTTGAAAACCATCTCTAAAATATTTCATATTATTATAATTACCAGAAGCTATATAAAAAGCATGTGGAAAAATTCTTAATAAATTACGTTGCGAATTTACTATTGAAAATAAATTTGTATCAGTTTGATTATCTAATAATGATGAAAAACTTGATTCTGATATATTTTTAGAATCAACATATTTTAATGTAAAGTCTTTTTTAGCTTTATCAATGTGAACCCATTGATTTACATTACTACTAAATTTTTCAGTAACGCTATCTAGAGGACATAAATCATATCCTACATATTCTTTACTACAATCTTTATTTAAACTCCATCTAAATAGTATTTTATAAGATAAATCTATAATAGGAATTTCTGATAAATTAAAATTATCACGAATTTCTAAAACAGGAATTTCTTTTGGTAATAAATTTTGATATTCCTCAAATTTATTTCCCTTAAATAATTTTTCATAAATAGTTTTCCAAAAGATATTTTGCTCAGTCTTTGTTCTTAATGAATTTTTGGGACTATTATTATCAAAATTTATAATAAATGGTCCTGATTTAATTTCTCTTTTTTTTTTACTAATTAATGCTTCCATAATAATATCTAATATATCATCAAGATAAATAAATCCATTATTCATATGAGAAATTATTACTCGATCATCTTTGATGCCATATGTATCTATTTCAACACATCCACCAGCATAAACCATATATTGTAATCTATAATAACAAACACTTACTTTATCTATATTTTGGTCATGAGGTAAATAAGTATTATGTGATGAACTAATCCAATAATTAAATAAATTTAGTGATAAATAATTTTCATCAAGTTTAGAAGTCATATATTTGTCTTCAAAAATTAAACCTCCTAATTGTTTTTTTAAAGTTAAATATTTTGTTTTATATTTAGAAGCCTTCATTTTCCATATACTCATTAATATATATAAATTCATAATAAAAAAATAAAATACAATATAAATTATAATTTATCTTCATCTTTAATCGGTTTTATATTATTTTTTTCAATCCATAAATTATTTTTTTTATCAATAGACTCTTTTAATAATTTAAGATGTTCTTTACTTATATTTTTATTATTATTAATATAAAATAATTTTCTTTCAAAATAAAATAAATAATTATTAATTAGAGTTTCATATATAATATAAAATTGTTTAATAAAATCTTCTAAAAATTTTCTTTCTTTATCTTTTTCAATTTCATAGTTTATATATTGTTCTAATAAATAATCTAATTCTTTTTCTAAAACATTTCTATTATAACCAATACCAATTAAATAAAATTCTTTTGATAATGGATTTTGATTACCCTTATAAATATATAATTTGTCAAAACTTATATAATATTTATATAATAATTCATATTGAAATGTATATAGAAATGGTAAATTTAGTTTAATTAAACAATTACCTTTTTTAGGTAAATTATATAATACAAAAACAAGTTGCGCACAATGTAATTTAATAATATATTCTAAATTATCTTCTTCTCTTATACCACAATCTGATGTTATTAATTCTATATTTCTATCTAATGTAAATTCTCTATACCATCTTATGTTTTCTGGATCAGTAATATCTCCAATATTATTATAACCAAATTTCCATCTATCACTATATTTTTTTATATAATTAAAATCATCTTTAAATGATGTAAAATTATAAAGTTCTTTATTTGGATTTAATGTTTGTGCGTACCAATCATAATTTTTAATACTTGTTTCTGTTTTTAAGTAATGATTAATTGCTGAAATAAAATTACCAGGTGCTTCACATAAATGAAAAGTTTTGTAAATATTGCTATTAATACTTTTATTTATTTTTATTAAATTAAATAAATTAATAACTTCATACATTTTTAACCAATCAGTTGTAATATTTTTTTGATTAAATTCTTTTTCAATTAATTTTTCAAAAGTTTTATTTTTTGTATTAACATTTATTAAATTAAGAAATAAATTATTAGTTTTTTTATCAATATCAAAATCATCTGTTGTATTGATAATGTAAACAGACATTTCTAATTCCTTATTTAATTTATTAAATTTTTTTGTGTTTATTTCTATAAATTTATTATTTTTTGATTTTATAAAATTATAAGAATAACCATTATTATAATTAAAAATATCTTTTAAAATTAAATTGTCAAAATCTTTATTAAAACCTTTTTCAAAAGGAATAGTTTTAAATCCCCATTTTTGTGCGTAAAATAAAGCATTAATTAACTGTTCTTTTTTAAGATTTTTAAGATATTCTTCTTTATCCTTTTCATTCATATTAACATAATTATTTATGTTTTGCATATATAAACTTTTTAAAAAATAAATCTTTTTATTATAGGCTTTAATCTTATCATAAATTGGATTATCTATATCAACATCAAGTAGTGAATCCACATATTTATAATTTTTATCAATATATTCAGATGGTATTAATTTATTTTTATTAAAATTATAATCATTAATATTACTAGCAAATTTAAATTTAATTCCAGTATTATCTTCACTGAATAATTTGTAAAAAATTTCCTTTAATTTGTCAAATTTATTTATTATTAATGATTTGTAAATTACAAAAACAGTTGAAAATTTAAATTTATCATGGATTTCAGGTGTATATAGTTCATAACTTGTAAAATACGAACTTATTAATAATACTAAATCTGCTATTTTTTTATTTCTAATTTGTAAAACAGGAAATACTAGATGTCCTCCCATATTTAATCTTAAAAGAGCATAATATAATTGATATACGTATAAATTAAAATTAATAATATCACCATTAACTATAGATATATTATGATCTCTATAATTTAAAGTAGTAAATATTAAATCATATGTATTAGATATATTTAAAAACATATCATCAGTAAAATAGGTTGTAATCCTATTAATTTTAATATTTTTAATATGTTGATTATAATATTCTAAATATTTTTTTTCTGTATCTAAAAAATTTTTACTACTATATTTTAAAAATAAATCAACAGTATAAACTGATCTATTGATATTATTTTTTTTATTTTTTTCATAATAATAGCATGCTTCAAATACATTTGGTAAATTTGTAATTTCTAAAATAGAATTTGATTTATATTTATCAATTAATTTAAATTTAATAATTTCTTCATATATTTCAAAAAATAATGATAAAAAAGATTGATATTGTAAAATTGAAATATTATTTATATTTAATAAATGATTAATTCTATATAATTTATATTTTGTTATAATAAATTTATATTCTTCATCTTGATTGCGATCATATTTTTTATTTATATATAAATATGGATCCAATAATGATAATTCTTTCCATAATTGTTCTAATTGTTTAATATATTTATTAAAAATTGTAAAATATTTATTTATATATTCATAATAATATTCAGATAATATATTTTTTGATAAATATTTCATATTATAATATATAATTATTTTATAAATTTATTATAATATATAATTATTTTATAAATTTATTATAATATTAAATGTTAGAATTAAAAAATAATATTAAATTAACTCAAGATATGTGTAAAGAATTAGATAATATTACAGAAATATATAAAAAGAATTATCCAGATTATAATGAATGGGGTAAGAAAAAAAAAAGTGATTTTTTTGATAAGGAAAATAATGTTAGAATAAATCTTAATTTATATGAAAATAATGTAGGTAATGTCAATATTGGATATTTAAAAAATATATGTAATTTTATAATATTGGATGATAATTTTATAAAATTAATGTTTATTAGAATAAATGGATTAAAAAGTTGTATATGTAATCAAGAATTATATTTAAATGAAAATAAAATAGAAGATACATGTAATGAACAAAAATATTTAGATTTTTATAATAAAGAATTAAAAGAATTAGAAAGTTTATATTTTGAATATGAACAAAATATGGTTGAAATTGAAAAAAATAAAGAAAAAAAAATACAATTTGTTAAAAAAATATGTTATACAATAAATTGGGGATTTGAAGATAATTTTTCTACATGTAATGATTTAAAAAAAAAAGAAGATTTACATCCTAAAACTTATGAACCTTATAAACAACGTGTATTAGGTAGTATTGATAGTGATTTTGCTAAATTTAGATTATGTAATAAATATTTTGAAGGCATAATGTTAAGAGATTATGAAAATAAAGCAAATTATAAAAATGGCATTTTGACAAATTGTGATAAAACAGTAGAATGGAGTATATTATTAAATAAATATGCAGTATTATCTTCATATTATAAAAAAGCACCATTTATACGATTTTTATTATTAAATGAATTAATAATGCCATATAGAAGATTTCCACCAGTTAAACAAGAAGATAAAAAAGGTGATTATATAGGGGACTTAATAATAGGTCCATATGAATATCAAATTTATAAAGAAAAAGAACAACTATCATATGAAAAAAAAAGAGTTTTATTTAAATATTTTACATTATATGATAAAAATAATTTTAAAATTATTCCTCCACTATTACGCTCATCAATAACAATAACCTATACTGAATTTAGAGATTTATTATGTTATCTTAATCTTCCTGTATTCCGTTCAACTAAAAATAGAGATATTTTATTTTTTCCAAATTATGATTTACATCAGAGATTATTAGAGATACAAGGTTTACCTAGAAATTATGGTACTTATACTGGTGAATCTATGGATTGGAAATGGTTTAAACAAGGTGAAACAGCAGCAAAAGAAGCTATTAAATGTTTTTGCGAGGAATACGAAGAAGCTCCTGGTTATGGCATAAAACCAGTTGAATATGTTTGGTATGATATTGAATATCCTGATACTCATAATATAAAAAAATTTATTTTCCTAGTTGTTCCATTTGAAGAATTAGATCATTATACTGGTTCTGATATATATAAAAGAGACAGAAAATATTATATTTGTAATAAAGATGAAGTTCCAGCACATATGGTGCCTCAATTAAAAAGTCAAAAAGGGTTAGAACATGTTGATTATATATGGTATGAAAAATACCTTTTTTTAGTTATTCCTTTTACAGAAGCAATTAAATATGGAGATAAAATAACTCCTTTTACAAATAAAGATAAAAAAATATATTACAGCACTAAACCTTATTCTCAAGATGTAGTGTTGGGATTAACAAAAGTAAAACAAAGAACATATAGTGAAAAATATCTTAAATATAAAATTAAATATCTTAATCTTAAAAAACTTTTACAGAAAATGAATAATAATATGTTAAAAAGTTGAGTCCAGTAGGCCAACTTTTATAAAAAGTTGAGTCCAGTAGGCCAACTTTATTAAAAAGTTGAGTCCAGTAGGCCAACTTTATTAAAAAGTTGAGTCCAGTAGGCCAACTTTATTAAAAAGTTGAAATTTTATATATAATAAATAACCATTCTGAAATTCATGTCTATCCCTCCTGTCCCTCCTGCCCCTTCTGCTGATCGTGTTGTTGTTTTTACCAGTTCTCAAGTCAATTTTATCTCTCACTATTTAAAAATTGTGGGCCGCCCTGGTAAAGAACATGTCGAACCTGGAAATGTTAGGCGTGCTTTACAGGCTCTACAGCGAAAGGCTTATGATATGGGGATTCCTTGTGTTGTTACTTTTGCCATGCAGATCTCACCCGATCATCATCATTGCACCGTGTGCTTTGTAGAACAGAAATTTTCTGAGGAGATGATTGACAACCTCGAAAACTATCTTGCCAATTGGAAGAGACATCCTTTTGAGATTGTGGCAAAAGGGCTTGCTCAATTCGGGAGAAAGAAGGTAATTTTGCTTGAATTTACATCAGCAGAATACAACCAGCTTTTTCAAGCCACTAGTCAAATGGGCACACCTGAAGGTGGTGCTGTAGTTCGAGTGCCTCATGTGACCTACTTTGACACAGATACCGGTAAAGGTAGGGCCTTTATATGGAAAATACTTTCTCAGTTGAGTTAAGTCATCTTTCCTACATTTATATAATACACAACACATTCAAAGAAAATATTTTTTTTACTTATAAAAATTAAATTTTTAAATATATTCTACCGTTAATCCTGATGGTAATTTATTTATATCTAAAATTTGATTAAATTCGCCATCTTTTTTAAAAGTAATATGTTTTAATTCGCTTTTACCGTTTTCTGGGTTAAAAACTAATAAATTATCAATTGGCTTATTAAAACGATTTCCAAAACTAATTTTTTCTATTCCTTTTGGTAAATTATCAATTGGTTGATTAAAATAATCTCCAAAACCAAGATTTTGTATTCCTTTTGGTAAATTATTTATTGGTTGATTGAAATAAAATCCAAACTCTAAATATTTTAAGCCTAAAGGTAAATTATCTACTGACTTGTCAAAATAACTTCCAAATACAAGTTTTTTTAATCCTGTTGGTAAATAATCAACACTACAATTAAATTTTTCACCAACATATAGTTCTTCTAATGAAGCTGGTAAATTATCTATTGTTGTATCAAAATACCATCCAAATGAAAGATATTTAAGATTAGGAGGTAAAGAATCTACAGACTGCTGAAATTCACCACCTAATTTTAATATTTCTAATGAAGATGGTAATTTATCAATTGGATGATTAAAAAATCTACACATACTCATATCAAGTTCAACAAGTCCTTCAGGTAAATTATCTATTGTCTGAACGAATTTATTATTAGCTCTAAAATAAATATATTTTATAGTAGAAGGTAGA
>Ga0194130_10003438_pt1 | contig 21288 bp, 19 predicted proteins | sample TA2KigsurfametaG_FD_160084 | JGI IMG/M metagenome (GOLD analysis project Ga0194130, IMG submission 160084) | Freshwater microbial communities from Lake Tanganyika, Tanzania - TA2015050 Kigoma 12 surface | ecosystem: Environmental > Aquatic > Freshwater > Lake | place: Tanzania: Lake Tanganyika... | reverse complement strand
TCCAGCAACTCCATGGCTTTCAGCCTGCGCGTTTCCGCGTCTTTTCGTTTTCCGCTGTATGGCATGCATGGGGTATCGGCCACCCGGCCCATCGGCCATGAATCTTTTTTTCAAGCGTCAATAGCCCCTGCGGGGCATGGTGTTCTGACGAGGAGCCCGTGCGTCAACCGGACACTACTGAGCACGCGTGGTGAACCCGGCCCGCGGCTTCGCGTCGCTGCCGGTGGCGGTATTCTCACTCCCATCATGATTGGCAGCGTGCCTGGGACAGCCCGTGACCCGGCGGTCGTCGATTTCGGCATCGACGAGCGGGGCCACGGCCGTCGGCTCGAGCGGCTCGGCGGCGTGCTCGTCGACCGGCCGCTTCCGCAGTCCACCGACCGGCGCCGGCAGCCCAGCCTCTGGCACAAGGCGGTGGCCACCTACACCGCCGGCACGGGAACCCCCGCCGAGAGCCGCGGTGCGTGGCACTTCGCGAGCCCGCCCCCGGACCCGTGGCAGGCCATCGTGCCGATCGCCGGGCACGCGGTCGTGCTCGAGGTGCATCCAGCGCCCTCCGGCCAGGTGGGCGTGTTTCTGGAGCAGGTCGCCCAGTGGGAGTGGCTCCACCGGGCGACACGGCTCGGCATGCCGATCCTCTCGCTGTTCGCCCATTCCGGGGCCGCGAGCCTCGCCGCCGCAACTGCGGGAGCCGAGGTGGTGCACGTCGATGCCTCGCGGCAGGCCATCGCGCTGGCCCGCCGCAACGCCGGAGCCTCGGGCCTCGACCACCTCCCGATCTCGTGGGTCTGCGAGGATGCCGCGACCTACGTGGCGCGATGCGGGAAGCGCGGCCGTCGGTTTGCCGGCGTCGTGCTCGACCCGCCGTCATGGGGCCACGGGCCCAGGGGACAGCCGTTTTCGATCGATCGGCACCTCGAAGGCCTCGTCGCCGACGTCGCCCGCCTGCTCGATCCGGCCGCGGTTGGACCGGTGCTCCTCACCTGCCACTCGCCCGGCTGGCATCCGGCGCGGCTGCGGGACACACTGGCCGAGTCGCTTGCGGCCGCGGACCGGCCGCCGGACGGCCGCATCGAGTGCGGCACGCTCGATCTCGTCGACGACACCGGTCGCCCGCTCACCCTCGGCGGATTCTCCCGCCGTGACCCCGCGTCATGATCAGCGCTGAATCGATCACGAGCCCCGCCAACCCGCGCATCAAGCGGGCGGCGGCGCTGCGCGACGCCGACGGACGCCGGACGACCGGGCTGACGCTCGTGGACGGCCGCCGCGAACTCGCCCGGGCCGCCGCCGCCGGCATCGAGATCGTCGAGGTGTTCGTCGACGCCCGCCGGCTCGCGGACGCCGCCGCCGGTGACTTCGGCACGCCGCTCGCCGACTGGCTGGCGACGCTCGCAGCCGGTGGAACGCAGGTGGCGACGGCATCGGAGCGGGCCTTCGCCCGGGTCGCGTTCGGGGGCCGCAACGAAGGCGTCGTGGGCGTCGTCCGGTTCGGCCCGCGGCCGCTGGCTGCCGTGAGCCTCGCCGTCGATCGCCCGATGTTCGTGATCGAGGGGGTCGAGAAGCCCGGCAACCTGGGCGCGATCCTCCGCACGGCCGACGCCGCCGGCCTTGGCGGCGTGATGGTCTGCGATGCCCGCACCGACGTGGCCAATCCGGCGGTGATCCGGGCGAGCCTGGGCACCGCATTCTCCATGCCGCTGGCGACCTGCTCGACGGCCGAGGCGATCGACTGGTGTCGGCGTCACGGCCGGCAGGTCGTGGCGGCGATGCCGAACGGAGCACGGCTCTGGCATGAGGCCGACTTCGGGAGCGGACCGGCGCTCCTGCTGGGCAGCGAGGCGCACGGGATCTCGGGGGCGTGGTCGGCGGCGGCGCGGGCCGGGGCGATCCGGATGGAGAGCGTCCGGCTGCCGATGCGCGGGATCGCCGACAGCCTCAACCTCTCCGCCACGGCGGCGGTGCTCGCCTACGAGGCGGTCCGGCGGATGGAGGCGGGCCGATGAGCGGTGGCACACGCTTCGACGAGCTCGAGCGCACCATCGCGACCTCCGGCTCCGCTGCCATGCTCGACGAACTCGCCGCGTCGCTCGCCGCCCGGGGGCGGTGGCACGGCCTGTTCGACGTGCGGATCATCCAGGCCCGGCTCGCGATCGGCCTGCCACCGGTGGGTTCCCCCGGGGACGTGCCCGCGGCGCACCGCGATGCCTTCGACGAGCGGTCGCTCGCCGCATGCCGCGAGGCGGGCTGGCCGCTGCTCGACCAGGGGCAGGTCGCCGCCTCCTGGATGTATCTGCGGGCGGCGGCCGAGCCCGCCGAGGTGTCGGCGCGCCTCGAGCGCATCGTCCGACCACTGATCGCCTCGGCGCCCAGCGACGCCGAATCGGACCGTATCCTCGAGGAGGCGCTCGGCGTCGTCCTCTGGGACGCGGCCGATCCGGCACTCGGCATCGAGCTCGTGCTCGGCATGCAGGGCACCTGCAACGCGATCACGGCCTACGAGCAGGCCGTGGCCCGGCTGCCGGCCGTGCGGCAACGTCCGGCGGCCGCCGTGCTCGTAACGCACCTGCACGACGAGCTGCGGTCGAACCTCGCCCGGGACGTCGAGTCGCGGGGCGTGGTCCTGCCGGCGGCACCGACGATCCCGGCTCTGCTCGATGCCGTGGGCGAGGCGGACGTCGGGCTGCACGTCGATGCCTCCCACCTGCAGTCGGTTCTGCGGATCGCCCGGATCTGCGACGACGAGCCGACCATCCGCCGCGGCCACGACCTGGCATGCTACGCCTGCCGGCTGCCTGGCGAGGTCGTCTACCCGGGAGAGCCCCGTTCGAGAACGTCGGCGAAGCCTCGCGACTGTTCTACGGCTGCCAGCTCGGCATCGACGTCGAGCGTGCCCTCCGCTTCTTTCGTGGCGCGGCGGCGACGGCCGAGCCGGAAGCCGGACCGCTTCCCCACGACGTGCTCGTGCTGCTGCTCGCGCGGCTCGGGCGGCCCGGCGAGGCGCTGCACGCGGCCCTCACGCGGCCCCGCGATGGCACCGCGATGCCGAGCCCGCTGCAGGCCGCGGCGGCGTTGCCCGCGCTGGTCGACCTGGCGGCCGCGTCCGGCGAGTGGGAACTGCTCCGCCGCGCCTGCCGTGACCGCGACGACGAGATCACGTTCGCCGCCACGCTCGTCGCCGAGCGTCAGAAGACCCAGGGAAACTGCGGGCCGCACGGATTGCAGCTGCCGCAGGGCGCCGCTCGGTAGCCGACGGCCTGGCCGCTCTGGAAGCCGCGACCCGGCGGCAGCTGCCAGGGGGCCAACTTCTCGGGCATCTGTTTCACGCCGTTGCAGCCCCGCCACCGGGCGCACGCGTCGCACGGATCCGGAGCCCAACACTCGTCGTGCTTCGCGCCGCAGGAGCGCGGGCCGCAGCCGGTGTCGCCGTAGGGGGTCTCGTCGCCCGCGGCGGTCCGCTTGCAGTGGCTGCAATGCCCGCACGGCTCGCCGGCACGGGCTGTCGAGACGAGAGCGAGCAGTGCCAGGCCGAGGACGGTGCGGAGCATGGGAGAGGTATCGGTCGCAACGGTTCGTCCGCCCCCCCGCCGCCGCCACGCCCCGCACGGTCCCGCGCACCTTGCCCCGATTGCCACCGGCGGGACAGCCCATCCTGCTGGCGGCTCCCGGGCCGTCGCGGTGCGGGACCATCCGGAGCACGGGTTTTCAATCCGTGCCGCACACTGGCGCGAAGATCGCTCAGGTTGGAAACCTGAGCTACTTCCCGCAGCCGGCGCAGCACCAGGGGCCAGGATGTGTCCCGGCCTGGGTGCCACGGGTCACGTCCGGCAGATTCGCTCGAAGAGCCGCAGGTATTCGCGGCCGCTCGCCTGCCACGACCAGTCCTGCCGCATCGCGTTGCCGACGAGCATCCTCCAGAGCGGCTTGTCCGCATGGGCTGCCAGGGCCCGCCCCAGGCCGTGCTCGAGGCCCGCCGCATCGAAGCCCTCGAACACGAACCCCGTGGCCGACCCGTCGCGGATGGTCGTCGGGGTGGCATTCACCACCGTGTCCACGAGGCCGCCGGTCGCCCGGACGACCGGGATCGATCCATACCGTTGGGCATAGAGCTGCGTCAGGCCGCAGGGCTCGAAGCGGCTGGGCACGAGCGTGATGTCGGCGGCCGCCTGGATGAGGTGCGCGAGGCCTTCGTCGAAGCCGATCACGACGTCGACCGTGCCGGGGAACGCCGCGGCCGCCTGCCGGAGGGCGTGCTCCTCCTCCGCTCCGCCCGTGCCCAAGACCACGAAGTGCGCCCGGCCCGTGCCGGCGAGCCGAGCGATCACCTCGAGGACGAGCGACACGCCCTTCTGCTCGACGAGCCGGCCGACGAACGCCACCAGCGGCCTGGCATCGGGGGCCACGTGTCCCAGCCGCGCTGCCAGCGCCGCCCGGGCCGCGTACTTGCCGGGGTCGAAGTCGGCCTCCCCGTACGGCCGGGGCAGGTGCGGATCCCGGCCCGGATCCCAGGCGGTCGTGTCGATGCCGTTGACGATGCCGGCGAGCGCGTCACGACGTGCCGCGAGCAACCCCTCGAGCCCGCAGCCGCCCGGCGCCGACTGGATTTCGCGGGCGTAGGTCGGGCTCACGGTGCTCACCGCGTCCGCGAACACGATGCCGGTCTTGAGCAGGCTGAGCTGGCCGTGAAACTCCATCTCCCGCCAGGTGAAGTGGCTCCAGTCGATGCCGGTGAGCAGCATGTCCCAGTGCCAGAAGAGCCCCTGGTAGGCGAGGTTGTGGATCGTCATCACCGTGCTCGATCGCGCGACTGCGGGGTGCGCCCCGGAGAGCAGCCGGCGGTAGGCGGGCACCAGTCCCGTCTGCCAGTCGTGGCAGTGGAGCACGTCCCACGGCCCGCCCAGGCGGCAGGCGAGTTCGACCGCGGCCCGCGAAAAGAAGATGAACCGCTCGGCGTTGTCGGGATAGTCGCGGGCGCCGCCGTAGAGGGTGGGCCGGCCGAAGAGGTCGTCGTTGGCGACGAGGTACACCGCGGCCCGGCCGCCCGGGCGCGGGCAGCGGAGGATCCGGGCGGGTCGGACACGACTGCCGATCGGCACGTCGAACTCGATTCCCGTCGGCTCGACCGGCAGCCCCTTGCCGAGCGCCTCGGCGTGGGCCGGGATCACCAGCGACACGTCGCAGCCAAGGCCGGCCAGGGCGTCCGGCAGCGCGCCGGCCACGTCGGCGAGGCCGCCGGTCTTGGCGAAGGGAACCGCCTCGCTGGCGATTTCGAGAACCCGCATCCGTCACGATCCGCATCTGGTGCGGCGGGTGGCCAGCCCGCCGGCACTGCTACTATAGGACACGCCCGCCGCACCGGTCGTCGTTCCCCGACCGTCATAATCCCACCTTCGGCGTCCCCTCGCGATGAGCCCGCTGGTCAACCCCGCGTCGCTGTTCAAGTTCCGGCTGCGCTGCCCGCGGCGCGACGTGCTCTGGCCTCCCGCGCGGTGGGCGGTCGACGAGGCCTGCCGGCTGCCGTCCTTCGCCGATGTGGCCGGCGTGCCGGATGTGCTCGATCTCTGGCTGGCGTGGAACCCGGCAGGTCTCGCCGTCAGGGCCGTCGCCCGGGGCGTCGGCACCTCGCGGTGGTGCCATACCACTCGGCCCGAGGACAGTGACGGCCTGCACCTCTGGATCGCCACCCGGCCGACCGGCGACAGCCATCGGGCCGGCCGCTTCTGCCGCCGGCTCGCGCTGCTGCCGACGGGCGGCGGCCGGCTTGCCGACAAGCCCGCGGCCGTGGCCGCGGCCATCCCGCGGACGAGCGAGGTGCCCGCGGAACTCCCCGCCGACGCGATCTCGATCGAGTCGGCCCCAACGGCCGACGGCTGGCGGATCGACGCCTTCCTCTCCGCCGCCGCCCTGCCGGGCTGGGACCCGGCGGAGGTGCCGACGCTCGGCTTCTTCGCGGCCCTGGTTGATCGCCGCCTCGGCAAGGTCCCGTGTTTCGCGCCGCCGGAGTATCCGTGGGACGGCGACCCGACGACATGGGCCGAGCTGCATCTCACCGCGTGAGCGGCCGGCGCCGGCCGCACCGCTGCCGGCGGCGCGGCGGTGCATCGGGATGCATGCTCAACCGACCGCTCGGGGCTGCCCGTGCCCCGGGAGCCGGGCTCGGCGGCCAGCGGAGCCAGGATGGCGGAGCGCCAGCCGTCGTGCAGAGAGCGGCGGACACGATGCCCGCCGCGAGCGTCCGGCGACGGGGCACGGGCAGCCCCGAGCGATCGCGCGATCGAGTGTGCGGGTGAGCGACCAGCTGATCAGGTGATCAACCGGCCTCGTCCGCGAAGGGCTCGATCTCGACCGCGGCCGGCGGGAGGCTCTCGAGAAACACCTTGCCATAGGGCTTCGTGAGCATCCGCGGATCGAGGATCACGACCGTGCCGCGATCGGTGTGCGTGCGGATCAGCCGCCCGAAGCCCTGCTTGAGCTTGAGCACCGCCTCGGGAAGCTGGTATTCGGCGAACGCGTTTCCGCCGGCCTCTTTGATCGCCTCGATCCGCGCCGCCACCAACGGCCGGTCGGGCACGGCGAACGGCAGCTTCGTGATGATCACGGTCACCAGGCAGTCGCCCGGCAGGTCGATGCCCTGCCAGAACCCGTCGGTCCCCAGGAGCACGCTCGCCGGTCCCTCGCGAAACATCTCCAGCATCCGCGACCGCGGCAGGTTGTCGGCCTGGCTCACGAGCCGGTAGTTCCGCCGCACGCACCAGCCGGCGAGTTCCGTTGACGCCTTGGCGAGCGACGCGTGGCTCGTGAACAGCACCATCGCCCGCCCCTCGCTTCGGGCCACGTAGCGGCGGATCATCCGCACCACGGCCGCGTCGTAGGCGTCGCGGCTCGCCGGATCGGGCAGCCGGTCCACGAGCACGAGCTTCGCCTGTCGCGGATAGTCGAACGGGCTGCCGAGCCGCCGGGCGAGCGCCGTGTCGGGAATCCCGAGCCGGCGCCGCTGGAAGGCGAAGGCTTCCGCGTCCACCGCCCCGCCATGCGGCGCGTCGCCATCCCACGCCTCGTCGTCGCGACGGCTGTTCACAGCCTGCACGGCGAGCGTGGCGCTGGCGAGCACGACGGTGCCCATCCGGCCGAAGAGTTCGCGGCGGAGCGTCTCGCCCACGTCGATCGGGGCGCTGGCCAGCGTGATCCGCTCTCGGCCGCGGCGCGACCGCTGGGCCTCCACCCACCACACGCTCCCGGGATCCTTCTGGCCGAGCCAGGTCTCGACCGCGCCGGCGTGGGCGTCGAGCCGGTCGGCGAGCGCGGTGAAGTCGTGCCGCTCCGCGGGGTTGCCGATGCCGTCGGCCGCGGCACGGAGCTTCCGCGCGAGCGACTGGAGGTGCACGCCGACGGAGTTCGGCACGAGGCCGGGCCGCGCGATCCGCCACGGGGGCTCGCCCCGGTCGTCGACCGCCTCGCGCACCGCGCCGAAGAACTCCTCGGCCGCCCGCCGCGCCCGGCGGACGTCGATCTCGAGTTCGTGCATCTTGTAGTGGACGAGCAGGCCGCGGTGCGTCCGCTCGCTGTGGAGCTTCGAGAGCACGCGTTCGACGCCGCCGCTCGACACGCCGATCCCGAGATGTTCGCTGGCCACGGCCTCGATGGTGTGCGCCTCGTCGAAGATCACGATGTCGTGGGGCGGCAGCAGGCTGGCCCCCGAGCGCCGCACCGCCAGGTCGGCGAAGTACAGGGCGTGGTTGACGACCAGCACCTGCGCATGGCCCATCCGCCGCCGGGCGGCGTAGTAGTGGCACTCCTGGTACCGCGGGCAGGCGCGGCCCATGCAGTTGCCGGAGTCGCTGGCGATCTCGTCCCAGACGCCGTCGCTGGGCATGACGGGCAGGTCGGCGCGGGAGCCGTCGCCCGTCCGCCGCGCCCAGGCGGCGAGCTCGAGCAGTTCGGCCCGCTCCCCCTCCTCGGGAAACAGGCTGCCGGCCCGTTCGACCGCCAGCTCGAGCCGCCGCAGGCTCACGTAGTTGCTGCGGCCCTTGACGAGCACCGCCGAAAACTCCCGCGGCATGACGGCGGCCACGAGGGGGATGTCCTTGTCGACGAGCTGCTCCTGCAGCGCGATCGTGTGCGTCGAGATCACGACCCGCCGCGGCCGCTGGGCTTCCGGGGCCGGTGCGGGTCCGTCGTCCCAGTCGGGCTCGACCTCCGCGGCCGGTTCCGCCTGATCGGACGTGGCCGCGAGCACCGCCGGCACGAGGTACGCGAGGCTCTTGCCCACCCCGGTGCCGGCCTCGACGATCGCGTGCCGTCGGCCGGCGATCGCGTCGGCGACGAGCCGCGCCATCTCGAGCTGCTGCGGCCGCGACTCCCACCCGGCCAGCCGCGCGGCGAGCCGCCCGCCGGGCGCCAGAAACTCCTCGGGTGAGGTCATGCGGGAAGTGTAGCGGCCCTCCGCGTGACGCGAGTTCCCCGCCTGAGTGCCGGGAGGGTAAGGTTTCGTGATCGCGGCCCCTCCGGAAGACCGACCCGTGTCCGAAGCCGACAACCCATCCCCATCGCCGAGCCCGCACCAGAAGGCCTGGGGGGGCGTGTTCCGCGAGCCCACCGACAAGCGGGTCGAGCTGTTCTCGGAGAGCGTGTCGTTCGACAAGCGGCTCGCCGACGACGACATCGACGGCTCGATCGCGCACGCCCGGATGCTCGCCCACTGCGGGCTGCTCACGGTCCAGGAAGCCGACGCCATCACGCACGTGCTGGAGGAGATCCGCGGCGAGATCCACGCCGGCCGGTTCGAGTACAGCGTGTCGAAGGAAGACATCCACCTCCACGTGGAATCCGCGCTCACGGCCCGGCTCGGCGACGCCGGCCGCAAGATCCACACCGCGCGGAGCCGCAACGACCAGGTGGCCACGGACCTGAGGCTCTTCTGCCGGCGGGCGATCGACCGGCTCGACGCCGGCCTCGCCGACCTCCAGCGGGCCTTCCTCGGCTTCGCGGAGCGCGAGGCGGCGGTCGTGATCCCGGCCTACACGCACCTGCGGCGGGCCCAGCCGGTGCTCGCGGCCCACCAGCTGCTCGCCTGGTGCGAGAAGTTCGCCCGCGACCGCGACCGGCTGGCCGACTGCCGGCGGCGGACCAACGTGCTGCCCCTCGGCTCGGGCGCCGTGGCGGGGTCGAGCCTGCCGATCGACCGCGAGCACGTCCGCGAGTCGCTCGGCTTCGGGGCGGTGGCCGCCAACAGCCTCGACGCCGCCAGCGACCGCGACTTCGCCGTCGAGCTCGCCTTCGTGATCGCGCTGGCGATGGTCCACCTCTCGCAATGGGCCGAGGAGTGGATCCTGTACAGCACGCAGGAGTTCGGGTTCCTGAAGCTGCCGGAGACGTTCTGCACGGGCAGTTCGATCATGCCGCAGAAGATCAATCCCGACGTGCTCGAGCTCGTCCGCGGCAAGAGCGCGCGGGCGATCGGCAACGTGCAGGCGCTGCTGGTGCTCCTCAAGGGACTGCCGACGGCCTACAACCGCGACCTGCAGGAGGACAAGGAGACCCTGTTCGATTCGATCGACACCCTCGAGGCCGCGCTCGGCGTCGCGGCGCCGCTCGTGGCGGGCACGTCGTTCGACCGCGGACGGATCGCCGCCACGATCGACCAGGGACACCTCGACGCCACCAGCCTGATGGAGGCGCTGATCGCCCAGGGCGTGCCGCAGCGGACGGCCCACGAGACGGTCGGGCGGCTCGTCCGCCTGGCGATGACCCGCGGGCTGGCCCTGGCAGACCTTGCCGACGAGGAGTTCTCGCGGGAATACGCCGGCTGGAACGCCGCCCTGCGCGGGGCCCTGGGGGCCTCCCGGGCAGTTGAGCGGATGGCGAGTTTCGGCTCCACGGCGCCTTCGTCGGTGGCCGAACAGATTGCCGGCTGGCGACAGCGGCTGGGAGCCGCGGCCACGCCGTAGCGCGCCCCGTCCGGCAGTCTCATGGCAGGAAGTCCGCGGCCCGCCTCGCGCCGCCCGTTTGGTCGCGGCCTGCGCGTTGCCCTCGTGGCAGCAGCGACGGTGGCAGCAGCTGCGCTGGCGAGGGCCCGGGCCGACGAGGCGGCCGACGCACCGCTGGATCCCCTGCAGCGGGCGGTGGTCGACTCGCTCCAGTCCGCGCCGCGGACCACGCCCGAGGCGCTCCTCGAGGCTGCGGTGCGGGCCGCCGACATCGGAGCCGTGGCCGCCGCGAGCGACTGGTTCGGCAAGCTGTCGGAGGCTCTCGACGGCGCCGGCGACCGCCGCCCGGAGGCGCTGGCGGATCTCGGCGACTCGCCGGCTGCGGAAGGCCTCGGGCGCGTGGAACGGCTCCTCGCGCCGCGCGCTCCGGCGGCGGTCGAACTCGTTCGCGAGATCCGCCAGGCGGCCCGCGATCGCCGTCGCGATCCCGACCGGCTCGCGGCCGCGGTCGCCGAGTTGCGGAGCCCGCACCCCGAAGAGCGGGCCGCCGCCGTCGAGCGGCTCGTGCAGGGGCACGTCGATGCCCTGCCGGTGCTCGTGCCACTCCTCCAGTCCGCTGCTCCGGCGGAGGCCGGCCTCCGGGACACGGCCCGCCGCATCATCGGCATGCTCGGGGAGGACGCCCGCCAGCCCCTGCTCTCCTGGCTCGCCTCCGACGACGTGGACAGCTGGCCGGGGATCTGCGAGGCGCTCGACGCCAGCGGTGCAGCCGACGTCGATCTCGCGATGGTCGCGCCCGCCATCGTCGGCGACCTGCCCGCCGACGTGCGCCAGGCCGCCGCCGAGGTGCTCCGCCGCCGCGCCGACCGGCGGGCCGCAGCGGATCGGCCGCTCCAGGCGGTGCCCGACCGGGCGACCGCAGAGCGGCTCCTCGCCGACCGGCTCGATCGCGTGCTCTCGCCCGAGGGACTGCCGGAGCCCGACTGCCTGCTCCTGGAGCCGATCCGCGACCCTGCGCAGGCCGCAGCCGCGTTCGGCGGCGGACTCGAAGGCCTCGTCGAGCGGCCGGTCTGGAACCCAACGACCCGCAGGTTCGATCGCAGGTCGATGCCGCCGCGCACGGCGCGGGCCTTCGACGCGGCGCACCTCGCCCGCGATCTCGCCGCCATCGGACCGCGCGAGCCCCGCAGCCTCGCCCGCGTGCTGCTGGCGCAGGAGGAACGCCTGCTCGTGGAGCGCGGCGCGGCGCTCGACGTTCCGCCGGCGGACCTGCGGAAGGCCCTCGCGGGGCCGGATGGATTCACCGCCGACGTGACGGCCGACGTGCTCGACGCGGCGGTGACGCACGGCCTCTGGGAGGCGGCCGCGGGAGCCGCCGCCGCGCTGCCGCCGCCGCGGGACGCCGACCCGCCGGTCCGGCTCGCACCGCACCTCCGCAAGGCTCTCGTGCGCACGCTCGAGGTGCCCAACTCGGCCGTCCAGTTCGCGGCCGCCCGCACGCTCGCCCTGGCGGCCGGCCCGCCGCCGTTCGCCGGATCGAGCCGCGTGCTCGACGTGCTCCTCCACGCCGCCACCGCCCGAGGCGTCGACCGGGCCGTGGTCGCCCACCCCGACTCTGCCGTCGTCGACGCCCTGGCCACCGGCATCTCGCGGTTCGGCTACGAGCCCGTCCGCGTGTCGACCGGTCGCGAGGCGGTGTTCTCCGCCCGGGCGACCGCCGACACCGCGCTGGTGATGGTCGCGGCCCGGATCAACACCCCCTCGGCCTACGAGACCGTCCAGTACCTGCAACGCCAGCCGCTTGGCGACGTGCCGCCGGTGCTGGTGGTGGTCGATCCGCTCGACGACGACGCCCGCGGGCGCTTCCTCTCCCGCCTGATCGCCGACTTCTCGGGAGTGCATGGCGTCACGCTCGTCGACCGGCTCGACAGCTTCTTCGCCCCGACGCTCGACGCCCGCACCGGCGACGACGCCGCGGCCGCGCGGTTCCCCGACGCGCTCGCCCAGGCGGTAGGACCGCGATCGGTCGATCCTGCCGCGCGAGCCGCCGCCCGCAGCCAGCGGCTTGCCCGGGGCCGGGAAGCCTTGCGCCTGCTGGCCGACATGTCGCAGCGCGGCTGGGACGTGCGGCCGGCCTCGGCGACCGCCCTCGATGCCCTGTCGACGGCCGAACTCTACGCGCCCGCCGTCAGGCTGCTGGCCGTGCTCGGCCGGCCCGAGGCCCAGGCGGCGCTGGCCGCGGAGGCCGAGCGGGCCGACCTGCCCGATGGTCTGCGCGGCGCCGCCGTCGAGGCGTTTGCGGCGAGCGTGGCCGGCCATGGCGTGCTGCTCGATTGCGGTCACCTCCGCTCGATCGCCGCGAGGTACAATCCGGCGCACGCACCGTCGCGAGCCGCGTCCGGCGATGTCCTCGACGTGCTCGAGGCGGCCGGCCGCCCTCACCGCCTGACTCCCCGCGATGCTCCGCCCCCACGGCCAACACCCTGATCCCGCCCCGATCGCCGGCCTGATCGGCACGAGCGGCGCGATGCTCGACGTCTATGCCACCACGCGGAAGGTGGCGGCCTCCAACGCCTCCGTGCTGCTGCTCGGCGAGACCGGCACCGGCAAGGAACTCGTGGCCCGCGCCATCCACGAGCTGTCCCCGCGGGGCACCGGCCCCTTCGTGAGGGTCAACTGCGGCGCGCTGTCGGAGAGCCTCCTGGAGAGCGAGCTCTTCGGACACGTCCGCGGCGCCTTCACCGGGGCCGTGTCCAACCGGGCGGGACGGTTCGAGGCGGCCCACACCGGCACGATTTTCCTCGACGAGATCAACTCCACCACGCCGAAGCTCCAGGTGAAGCTGCTCCGCGTGCTCCAGGAGCGGGAGTTCGAACGGGTCGGCGACACCGAGACGATCAGCGTCGACACCCGCGTGATCGCGGCCAGCAATCGCGACCTCCTCGACGAGGTCGCCAAGGAGACCTTTCGCGAGGATCTCTACTACCGCCTCAACGTCGTGCCGATCGTGCTCCCGCCGCTCCGCTCCCGCCGCGACGACATCCCGCTGCTGGTCGGCCACTTCCTGGCCCACTACAACCTGGAGAACGACCGCGGTGTCGCGACCATCCACAAGGATGCCGCGGAGGCGATGGTCCGCTACCACTGGCCGGGCAACGTCCGCGAGCTCCAGAACGTGGTCGAGCGGTGCGTCGTGATGGCGCCCGGCGACGAGCTCACCGCCGACCTGCTGCCGCCGGCGGTCCGCGGTGACCGGGCCAGCGTGCCGCTGCCCGGCCGCGGCGGCGACCTCGACAGCCTCGCCAGGGACCTGGTCGAGCAGGGCATGACGACGTCCGGGCCCGACGACGACAACCTCTTCGACCGGATCGTCAGCCGGGTCGAACGGGAACTGATCTCGCAGATGCTGGCGGCCTGCGGCGGCGTGCAGCTCAAGGCCGCCGCCCGGCTGGGCATCAACCGCAACACGCTCCGCAAGAAACTGCTCGAGCATGGCCTCGAAGGGGGCGACGACGCGGCATGAACCGCCGCACGCTCCTCCAGGCGCTGGCCATGCCCGGCCTCGCGGTGCTGGGGTTGCCGCGTCGGTCGGCGACGGCCGGGGCCGACGACTCCCCGGCCGCCGCGCTCGAGGCCGACGCCGCCTTCGATCCCTTCCGCGACGTGACGTCGAAGAAGGGCCTCCAGGTGCAGATGGCCGACGACGCGATCGCCCTTGGCGTGCGGCACGCGACCCTGAACGTCGATCTCTGCGGGCTGATCGCCCCCGCGACCGCCGCCGACTCCGACGTGATCGTCCACCGCTGCGACGGCCACGAGTTCCGGTTCCGGCGGGCTGCCGTCCTGGAGCATGACCGACAGATCCGGCAGCTGTCGGACCACGGGGTGCTGGTCTACCTGATCCTGCTCGCCTACCGCCATGCCGACGAGCGGGTGAACCGGCTGCTGATCCACCCGCGGTACGATCCGGCGGCGCCGAACCGACTCGGAGCCTTCAACACCGTGACGGTCGAGGGCCGGACGTGGCTCGCGGCCCTCGGCGACTTTCTCGCCGGCCGCTGGAGCCTCGCCCACGGACCGCACGGCCGCGTGGTGGGCTACATCGTCGGCAACGAGGTGAACTCGCACTGGTACTGGAGCAACCGGGGCCGGGCGTCGTTGGCGGAGTTCGCGGCCGACTACGAGCCGGCGGTGCGGCTGGTGCACGCGGCCGTGCGGCGGCATGCGGTCTGGCCGCGGGTCTATCTCTCGCTCGAGCACCACTGGACCATGCGCTTCGCGGCGGCCGACGACGACCAGGCTTTTCCGGCGCGGCCCTTCCTCCACGAGTTCGCCCGCCTGGCACGGGAGCGGGGCGACTACGACTGGCACGTCGCCTTCCACCCGTACCCGGAAAACCTGTTCGAGCCGCGATTCTGGCTGGACCGCACCGCGACCGACGCCGACGACACGCCGCGGATCACGCTGCGGAACCTGCCCGTGCTCGTCCGCTTCCTCGAGCGTGAGGAGATGCTCCATCAGGGACGACGGCGACGCGTGATCCTGAGCGAGCAGGGCTTCCACACTTCCGACGACCCGACCGGCGAGGAGGTGCAGGCGGCGGCCTACTGCCTCGCGCACCGGCTCGTCCGCAACGACCCGGGCATCGACGCCTTCATCCTCCACCGCCACGTCGACCATGCGGAGGAGGGGGGCTTGCGGCTGGGACTCTGGACGCGGCGTTCCGACAGCATCGCGACGCCGGATCGGCCCAAGCGCAGCCACGCGTGCTTTCGGGCCGCCGACACGCCGGCAGAAAACGACGCCTTCGCCTTCGCACCGCCGATCGTCGGCCACGACGCATGGGCCGCGGCCGACTGACGGCGGCGGGGCGTCAGGCGACGCGGCCGTCCTCCGCCATCTCGCGGGCGTGGTAGCTCGACCGCACGAGCGGCCCGCTGGCCACCCTCCGGAACCCGATGCCGCGGGCGAGCGTGCCGAGTTCCTCGAACTCGTCGGGGTGAACGTACCGCTCCACCGGCAGGGAGTCGGCGGTGGGCTGCAGGTACTGGCCGAGGGTCAGGCAATCGACGCCGTGTTCGAGCAGATCGGCGAACACGTCGAGGAGTTCGTCCCGCGTCTCGCCGAGGCCGAGCATCAGGCCGCTCTTGGTGCGGGTCGTGGGCACGAGCCGCTTGGCGTCGGCGAGCAGCTGCAGCGTCCACGCATAGACGCTCTTGCGGCCGCGGACGGTGCGGTAGAGCCGCGGCACCGTCTCCGTGTTGTGGTTGAAGACGTCCGGCCGGGACTGCATCACCAGCTCCAGCGCACCGTCCTTGCCGATGAAGTCGGGCACGAGCACCTCGACGGTGGCCGACGTCGCCGCCCGCACCGCATCGACGGTGCGCCGGAAGTGGTCCGCACCGCCGTCGGGCAGGTCGTCGCGGGTCACGCTGGTGATCACGACGTGCGCGAGCCCCAGCCGTCGCGCCGCCTCCGCCACCCGCTGGGGCTCGTCGGCCTCGAGTTCCTCGGTCTTGCCCTTGGGCACGGAGCAGAAGCCGCACGGCCGCGTGCAGACGTTGCCGAGGATCATGAAGGTGGCGGTCCGCTGCGACCAGCACTCGAGCCGGTTGGGGCACTTGGCCGACGAACAGACCGTCTCGAGGCCGAGTTCGGAGATCAGGTGGGCCGTTTCGGCATGGCCGCCTCCCGGCGCGAGGTTCTGTCGCAGCCAGGGCGGCAGCCGCCTGGGCTGCCGGGCCGCAAAGGGCTGCGGAACCTCCAGGATCGGCAGCGCGACGCCGCTGGCGAACGATCTCGAGTCATCCGACACGGCTGACGAACTCCGACTGGGTGGGGGGCTGGAGGCGGATCGGAAACCCGGCGTTGACGTGCGTCCGCGGAAACCCAAAGGCGTCGGTGAACCCCTGCACGACGGCGGTGCGGGCGTCCTGCAGACGCACCCGCCGCTGCACGTCGGCCTCGAGGGAGCCCATCGTCGCCGGCAGCCGCAGGCCCGCGGGCTTCAGCCGCTCCGGAATCGTATCCACCCGGTGAAACAGGTCGAGCGCCGGACAGACGTTGAGAAACGCCCCGTGGCAGGCCACTCCCCGCCGAAACGCCAGGCCGACGGCGGCGAGCAGCCCGGTGCGGCCGAAGATCCCGTGCACGCCCTCGGCCACGGTGCCGCTGCCGCAGTCGACCGCGGTGATCGCCGCGGCAAGCCCCCCCTGAAGCCTGTCGACGAACGCGCCCGCAGCGTGCGATCCGAGCCCCAGATCGTCGAGCCTCGCGAACAGCGCCGCCACCACCTGCCCCGGGCCGTGGAGCACCGCGCCGCCCCCCCGCCCGACGAACCTCACGGGCAGCCGCCGGAGCCGCAGTTCGTCGTCGGCAAGCCGCACGTCGGCTCGGGAGCCCGCCCGGCCGATCGAGATGCAGGGCTCGAACTCACAGACGACCAACGTCGGGCTGCGGCCGGCCGGATCGGCCATCTCACCCGCCAACCGTTCGGCCATGGCGAGGTAGTCGTCGAGGCCGATCGTGCCGGCAAGCCAGACCGCCAGCGGCTTCCGCGGCGCGGCGTTCGGCACGTTGGTGACTGCCCCGGTCGGTGAATGCATACCGGAGTTGTAGCACGCCTGCCCGGCTCAGGCGTGGACGGCGGCATCGAGCTGCGGCTGGAGCACCACCAGTCGCTTGTGGCGGGCATACATCCGGTCGAAGGTGGCGGCTGCCGATGGCCGTGGAACGAACCGCCGCGCGCCTGCCACTGCGTGCCCGGCGAGGAACGACTGCCAGTCGCCCCGCCGGCCCGCGAGGCACTCGTCGCGATACTTCGCCATCAGCGCGGCGCCCCAGGCCGTGCCCTCCGCCGCGCCGGTGAGGATGGTGACGGGCACGTCGAAGGCGTCGGCCAGCAGCTGGGCGAGTTCGGGAGTCTTGGTGATGCCGCCGGAGAGCACGATCTCCCGCCGCGGAAAGCCCTGCTTGTCGAGGCCCTCGCTCCCCATCCGCAGATTGAAGATCGTGGCCAGGAGCATCGCCTTGGCGACGTTGCCGGCGGTGGCGTTCCGTTCGTTGAGGCCGATCACCAGGGCCGTGCCGCCCCGCGACACGCCGGCCCCCGGCTCGTCCTCCATGAAGGAGAGGGCCTGCAGGCCGCCGCAGTCGTCGGCCGCCGCGAGCACCTGCGGCATCACCGCCGCGAAGGCCTCCCCCCGGCGGTCACCGTGCGTCCCGCCGACCATCTCGACGGCCGCGTTCATCGCCGTCGTGCCGTTCCGCAGCCAGACCATGTTGATCGGCTTGCCGTCCGGAGCACAGAAGTGATCGACCGCCCGGTCGACGCCCCGGAAGGCCCGGTCGCCGACCGAGTTGGCGACGACGCTCGTGCCGAAGCTCATCGACACCGTCCCCGCCGCCGCGATCAGCGACCCGGTGAGGGCGGCGGGCTGGTCCCCCTCCGCGGCCGCCACCGGGATGCCCTGTGGCAGGCCGAGCAGCGCCGCACCGCGGGCGGACAGCGTGCCGCCGTCCTCTCCGGCGCGCCGCACCTCGGGCAGGAGGTCGCGGAGCGGCTTCACGGTCGATTCACCGCAGGTGCGGGCGACGAGGGCGTCGTAGTCGGCGAGCAGGCGGGCATCGAAGTCGAGCGTGGCCTGATCGATCGGAAACATGCCGGCCGCATCGCCGATGCCGAGCGCGAATCCGCCGGTGAGCACGTGGGCGATCCAGCCGGCCGGCGTGGTGATGCGCGCGGTCCGGGCCGCCTTCTCCGGCTGATGACGGATCGTCCACAGCCAGCGGGCGGCGGTCATCCTCTTGGGCACCTTGGTGTCGAGCGCCTGCGTCAGTTCATGCCCCTCGGCCTCGTTGCGGCCATCGCACCACAGCCGCGCAGCCGCCAGCGGCACACCCGCGGAGTCGACGAGCACCTCGCCGTGCATCTGCCCCGAAATACCGATCGCCCGGACCGCGGGGTCGACGCGGATGGCCGCCAGCCGCTCCCGGAGTTCCCGCACCGCCGCACCGAGCGCCCGCTCCCAGTCGGCGGGCTGCTGCTCCTGGCACTCCGGCGGCTGCCCGGCCACCATCGCGTAGTCGCCCGACCCCGTGGCGAGGATCCGCATCTCCTCGTCGGTGAAGATCACCGACAAGCCCTGCGTGCCGATGTCGATCCCGAGGTAGCCGTTGGTCTTCATGCCGCGCGTCTCCGGCGCTGGTTCGCGTTTGAACCAGTCACCAGGGGGCAGGATAGCCGAAGCCGCAGGGGCTCGAGACCCTCGATTCGGCTGCCGAAAGAGTACGGGTTTCAACGCGTCCGGGCCGGTGCCGCGGGCGGGAAACCCGTGCTCCTCGTCGGAAATCTGCACTTCTCCTGGAAACCCGCGACGCGACGTCAGCGATTCGGGCGGCGACGGAGAAACACCGGGATCATGGCGCACGCACCGGCACCGACGATCAGGACCGCATGGGGCTCGGGAACGGCGGCGATCTCGAGGTTGTTGAATCCGAAGTTCTGGCCTCCGCCCTGCCCGCTCGAATAAAAGCCCACTTCGTTGATCGCACTGGAGACGGGGCTGCCACCGGAGCGGAACGTGCCCGTCATGGTCTGCGTCGTCGCGTCCTGGGCCAAAGCCAGGGAGTAGCCGTTGGTCGAAAGCCGGACCAAATCCTGGCTCACCGAGCCGAAAGGAATCGATGTCGAGATCGCTCCATTGCCGTCGTTCCACGACCAGAACGAACTGCCGCCCGAAAAGAACAGCACACCACGCTCGACACTGTTATCGAAGAATGGGACGCCGTTCGAGCCCCCTTTCTGGATGCTCGTCGTACCGATGTCAACCGAAAAGGTGCTGCTGACGACCAGCGCGTTGTTGAACTGCCGGTACGCGGTGAACGAGTTGCCGACCCCACCACCGGCATAGACGCCGAATAACGGGTTCCCGAGGCCGGTGCCGCCCAGGTAGGAGCCCCCTCCGCCGGTGGCATTCGAGGTCCACGTCTGAAATCCCGTCCCGCCGTTGACCGTGATGAAGGAACCGCCGGAGTAGTTGGCCGCCGAGTCACTGGCGATGATCGTGGCCCGAGACGTCGCGGTCTGAAGCGATGCAGCCACCACGCACACGCCAACCACGATGCGAAATGCCGACGCCCACGGTTTGTCGCTGCCGTGCAACGAACGGGTCGACGATGCTCGATTCACGACTGCCTTCATGGTGTGCCTCCTGATCTCGATCTCGCTGCGTCCGGAAAAGGGGGTCGTTGGTTGAACCACTCTGGCGGGCGCAAATGCCGTGCCATGCTCTCCCTGAGTTGCGGGCAGGGCCTGCCTCCAGGTCGTCATGAAGCCGAATTCTTCGACGCCGACTCCATTTTCAATCCGCGTTTCTCAAGGCCGGCGGGCGCAGCGTGGCCGCCGGCAGGTGGGGCGATTCGCTCCACCCCGTCCGGTGCGGTGGGGCGATTCGCATCAGGGCCTCTCAAAGGCCCGAACACCCAGGGAGCCTCGGGCGTATCCTCGGACTCGGCGGCGAGACTCCCGCAGCCCCGTGCGGGCGATTCATGCTTTCGAGCGTGAGCGCGACATCCCCTGATCGAACCCACCATCGCATGAACCCCTTGATGAAACCCGTGGCGATCTCGCGCTGGCTGGCCCGCGAAGTCGACGCCCTCGTGTTCCGCCCGCCCACGGCCTGCACGTACAACCCGCTCCTCTACGCCCGCAAGCCGCACGAGGCCTTCCTCACCCGCTACGCGCGACAGGGAGTCGAGGCCATCCTCCTGGGCATGAACCCCGGGCCGTGGGGCATGGCCCAGACGGGCGTGCCCTTCGGCGAGGTGACGCTCGTCCGCGACTTCCTCGGCATCGAGGATCGGGTCGGCCAGCCGCCACGGCTGCATCCCGCGCGGCCGATCCAGGGCTTCGCCTGCACGCGCCGCGAGGTGAGCGGGCAACGCTTCTGGGGATGGGTGAAGGATCGCTTCGGCTCGGCGGATGCGTTCAGCGACCGGTTCCTGGTCGCCAACTACTGCCCCCTGGTGTTCATGGAACCGTCGGGCAAGAACCGCACGCCCGACAAGCTCCCGGCCACGGAGCGGGAACCGCTGTTCGAGGCCTGCGACGAGGCCCTGCGACGGCTGGTGGCCTGGAGCGGCGCCGGGCTCGTGATCGGCGTGGGCGGCTTCGCCGCAGGTCGAGCCCGGGCGGCCCTGGAGTCGGCGTGTCGCGGCCTCCCGATCGCGAGCATCCTCCATCCGAGCCCCGCCAGCCCCGCCGCCAACCGCGGCTGGGTGACGCATGTGGAGCGACAGTTGCGGGCGCACGGCGTCGAGTTGCCGCGGGGCCCGCGCGGCGGGCGACCAGGTCGCGGGGCTGTGCGCCGCCTGCGCGAGCCGTGACAATCTCCCCGACGTTCGGCCGATGGTCGGCCCGAACATGACCTGGTGGATGCACGATGGCCCAGCTCTACTTCTATTACTCCGCGATGAACGCCGGGAAGAGCACCACGCTGCTCCAGTCGGCGCACAACTACGAGGAGCGGGGCATGCGGACCCTGCTCTACACGCCCGCCATCGACGACCGCGGCGGCGCCCACCTGATCCACTCCCGCATCGGCCTGACGGCGGAGGCGATCGCGTTCGGCGCGGACTACGACTTCCACGACGCCGTGGCGCGTGCCCTGCAGGCCGGGGCGGTGCACTGCGTGCTGATCGACGAATCGCAGTTCCTCACGCCGCTGCAGGTCCTGCAGCTGACGCAGGTCTGCGACCGGCTGGGCGTGCCCGTGCTCTGCTACGGGATCCGCACCGACTTCCAGGGGGAGCCCTTCGAGGGGAGCAAGTACCTGCTCGCCTGGGCCGACAACATCATCGAGATCAAGACCATCTGCCGCAGCGGCAAGAAGGCCACGATGAACGCCCGGCTGGACGAGCACGGACAGCGGGTCACGGAAGGCGCGCAGATCGACATCGGCCACCACTACGAGGCCATGAGCCGCAAGGAGTTCCGCCTCGAGGACGTCTCGCCGGTCAGCCATCGCCGGGCGCCCTGATCCCGGCACCCGCCGCGGGGCCGCCCGTGCCCCCTCGCTGGACGCTCGCCTCGGGCTTCCCGTCTGTGGAGATCAGGATCAGCATGCAGACGATCATGGCGCACCACGCCCGGATCTCCACGCCGTTGTGATCGCAGGAGAACAGATGCCGGCAGCCGAGGAGTTCCTTGAACGTGCGGAAGAACATCTCGATGATCGGTTCTTCGGGACTTTTAGTGGCACTGCAGCCGGGGCCTGAGATCCAGTTTGCCGCAAAAGAACAGGATTCGGGTGCGGTAATTCGGGAATGAGCGGAAGCCCCGAGCCGCGTATTTCAGGGCCTG
>Ga0194130_10003430_pt1 | contig 21312 bp, 17 predicted proteins | sample TA2KigsurfametaG_FD_160084 | JGI IMG/M metagenome (GOLD analysis project Ga0194130, IMG submission 160084) | Freshwater microbial communities from Lake Tanganyika, Tanzania - TA2015050 Kigoma 12 surface | ecosystem: Environmental > Aquatic > Freshwater > Lake | place: Tanzania: Lake Tanganyika... | reverse complement strand
CGGGAAATGGCGGCGTCGAGATCGCGGGCTCCCAGCGCGGATCGATGACGCGCCGGATGTAGGTGCGCGGACGGATGGTCATCTCACGGTACTTGTAGCCCCACGCCGCGATGAACGCATCGGCCACGGCGACCGTGGCGCCGAGCACCACGCCCGCCGCCGCGGGCGCGGTCAGTCCTCGGGCGGCGGACGCCGCGCTCGCGATCGCGGCCCAGTGGCCCGCCGGCGTCCCACTCTCCCCGGCGTTGTCCGCCCAGTAGAGCGCCGTCGCACGCTGCGCCTCGGTGAGCGTCCGCTGCGTCACCACCACCGACTCCGCGGCGGCGCGGAGCGCCGACCCCGCGGTGGTCGCGTACGGCGGCGGCGGGGGGACCGGGCAGGCATCCCATCCCGTGAGGGCGAAGGGACGGAGCGTCCCCCAGAATGGCTCGCTCGCCCCCGCCATATTCACCGCCGGGAGGGTGCGCCGATCGGTGGATTTGGGACGACTGAGCACCAGCGCCCGGTCGCTCGTGCTGCCGGGACGTAGGGTGTTGGCCGGATCGTCGAGCTGCACCATCTCGCTCGCGCCGGAGGTCTTCTGCGTTGCGAACACCGTCGTGGGGGCATCGTTCACCCAACGCCCGGGTCCCACTGGCGGTGTGTAGGCGCGCCCCCGGGTGGCCGCGAAGCCATCGGCGCGCGCCCAGCCGACGATCGCCAGCCCGATCGCCGACCCGTGCGTCTCGGATCGGGTGCGCACCGCCCCGGCACCACGCAGGCGCCCGAGCGACGCGACACGCGCCGTCGCGAGTGAGTCGGCCAGGCGGCGCAACGCCGCACGCGTTGTGGGGAGCGCCTCGACGAGCAGACTCTCCGAGACCACCCGCACGGCCTCGACGGCGGTCAGCGTGCCATCGATCACCCCATCGGCGTGCGGGAGCTCGGGGAAGTCGTTCAATCGCCCGCGGAGGATTCGCGCGGTGTCCGCCGCGGTGAGCCCGGTGAAGAGCGCCGTCGCGTGGTACGCGAGGAGGCGGGACGTCACCGGTGGAGAGAGGCGCTCGACACGCGCGACGCCGTACCAGGCGCGGACCATCGTCGGGACCACCCGCGGATCGTCCGGCGCCGGCGCGCGACAGGCGGCGCAGAGCGTCAGGAGGACGAGCCAGCGGCGGTGCATAGGCGCGACGTGGTCACCGGTGGGGGAAGCGACGCGCGTCAAGCGGACCGCGTGTCGGCAGCGTAAATATACGACCATCCTCCCCACGCTCCCGAGGCGACGCTATGCGCTCCCTGCTGGTGTGCCCGCTGGTGCTCACCCTCCTCGCCTGCGCCTCGACCGGTCGCGGCCCGAACGGCACCGCGGGCCGCGGCTCGGCGGGGAGCGCCGCGCCCGCACCATCCACGATGCGCGTCTCCACGCCCGGCGGGAATCTCAACATCCGGGTGCGCCCCGATGAGATGCGCTCCTCGTTCATCGTCGCGGCCTCCATCGACCGGGTCTGGCGAGCCCTGCCGGCGGCCTTCGACTCGCTTGGCATCCCCAGTGGTGTCGTGGACGCCGCCGCCCGCCAGTTCGGGAGCGCGGGGTTCCGCGTGCGCCGCCGGCTCGGCACGGTGCCGCTGAGCCGGTACTTCGACTGCGGCCAGACGCAGATCGGCGACAACGCCGACGAGTACGACGTGCAGCTGCAGGTCATCGCCACGCTCAAGACCGGCACCGCGGGGACGACAAACGTCGAGATGTTCCTCGACGCGCTCGCGCGGCCAGTCGCCTTTTCGCAGGGCTATCAGGCGTGCAGCACGCGTGGCACACTGGATGTGCGTCTGGTCGAGCGGATTCGCGCGGAAATCACCCGCCCGTAGCGGCGCAGACCTCGGCTCGCCGGCACGGGGCGTCAGGGTCCACCGGGCGCATCGCGGACCGCGTCGGGCTCCGTGATCGTGAGCGGACCGACCGCCGTCGGGGCGGGCACCATCTGGCGCGTCCCCGAGGGCCAGCGCACCTCGATTCCCTGCACCTTCGCCGTAGGTCCGAGACCGAAGGTGAGGGGGAGGCGGCTCTGGCCGAGGTACCCTGACTTCCCGTCCATCGGCTTCGTGAGCACCCGACCATCGGAGAGCGTCACCCCCACGATGGCGCCGAGGCCATCGCGATTGGAGCGTGTCCCGACGAGGCGGATGGGAAGCGAACGGACCCTCCCGCGCTGCGCGAGGTCGCTGATCAGGATCTGCGGCGGTGCGTTGAATTCGGCGAGCACGAGATCGAGGTCGCCGTCGGCATCGAGGTCAGCGATGACACTACTCCGCGATCCGCGCGTCCCCATCACCACCTGACGCGCGGTGCCCGGCTCGGCACGACAGCGACTCGGCGCCCCGTTCGGCCGCGTGCACGCCGTGCACGCGGGGGTGCCCGCATCGGCCCCACCGACCCCGCAGTCGATGGTGAACCAGGGTTGCTCGGTGGCGCCACGCGCGCGCGGCTCGACCCCGAGGAGGAACTCCGCGGGAAGGAAGCGCTTCCCGGCCTCGTTCAAGAGCACCGTGTTCGGCGCATAGCGGAACGGATAGTTCATCCCCGCGGTGATGACGAGGTCGTCCCAGCCGTCGGCGTTCAGGTCGTCCGCGCTCGGCCCCCACGGCCAATAGCTCTCGACGCCGGCGCGGTCCGAGCTCTCCTCGAAGCCACCGCCCACCGTATCGCGCGCGGTGAACAGCGCGTTTCCGAAGAGGAGGCGGTCGGTCCCGCGTGGGAAGAGGGGGGGCGGCATCTTCGCCGGGTCGGACTTCCGCCCCTCCCCCATCACATCATCGGGTGCGAGGTCGTCGAACATATCTGAGTGCATATCGGTGACGAAGAGGTCGAGGCGCCCATCCCCGTTCCAATCGAGCACCTCGACCCCCATCGATCCGAATGGGGACCGTGGGATGTAGCGCGCAGACACCTCCTCGAACCGGCGGCCATCGCGATTCCGGTAGACGCGATCCTCTCCCTGCATATTCGCGAGGTAGAGGTCGAGCCACCCATCGCCGTCCACGTCGAGCGGGACGACCTCACCGCTCCAGCCATCGTCCCCGAGCCCCACGGCGCGCGTGACATCCCGGAATCGGTTCCCGCCGAGGTTGCGGTAGAGGATCCCGTCCTCACGTCGGTCCGGCAGCACGTGCGCGTAGAACGCGCCGTCCATCCCGACGTGCGCGCCGCCCGTGCCTACGGTATCGGTCGTGTAGCGCCCGACGTTGGCGACGTAGAGGTCGACCCGACCATCCCGGTCGTAATCGAAGAAGAGGGCACCCGACGAGTGGCCCTGGTGTCCGACGCCCGCCGCGGCGGTGATGTCGGTGAAGCGTCCCGTCCCGTCGTTCTGGTAAAGGCGATCCCCCTTTCGGACCGTCGTCACGAAGAGGTCAGCGTCCCCGTCGTTGTCGATGTCGGCGAACGAGGCGCCGACGCCGATCGGATCGTCGACCGCCAGCCCGGCGGCGACGGTCGCATCCGTGAAGGTGCCATCGCCCCGCCCACGCCAGAGCTCGCTTCGACCGAGTTGGCTCACGAAGTAGAGATCGAGGTGCCCATCCCCATCGACGTCGGCCGCGGCGACGGCGGTGCCGTGATCGTAGTGGACCGCCTTGTAGCGGCGACCGGCGTCATCGACGATCCGGTGCACAAAGGTGATCCCGCTCGCGTCGAGGCGGTCGGTGAAGGTGAAGTCGTGCCGGGCGACGGTCGTGGCGGCACCCGCCTGCTGCAGCCGCGCGCGGGCTCGGAGCCACTCCGGCGCCCCAGAGTCGCGGTCGGGAGGGGTCTCCGGCTCGCCACCCGTGCAGGCTATCACGTTCGCGGCGAGCAGGAGCGCCACGGTCCATCGGCGGTGAGCGCGGTCGAGTTCGGGGATCGGCATCGGGGATGATGGCTCGCGGGATGGGGCCGACGCGCGAGGGGGGCCGGACGATCGCTCGCCGGCCCCCCTCGATCGATCGTCAGCGGAGACGATCAGGGATTCACGTACGGGGGGCGCCGGTCCCAGATGGTCGTCGCAGCCGGCACCGCGAAGGCGGTGGTCTGCGGCGTCCGCGCGCCGGCGGTCGAGCGCGGGAAGACGATGAGCGTGACGACCGACCCAGCCGCGGCCGTGCCCGGGAGGGCCTCGATATCAATCTTCCCACCGTTCCCCGCCGTCGAGAACGGGACCTGCCCGACGAGGAAGAAGCCATCGGCGAAGAGCGCCGTGCCGCCACCGGCTGGCTGCACGTTGTAGCGGTAGACACCGGTGTCCACGGCCGCGTAGGTCGAGACGCTGAGCGGCGCGACGTTCGCCCAGCTCGCGGCCACCGGCGGCGTCGTGCCGTTCTTGTATCGCCGCACGTCGATCGCGGCGCTGGTGGTGTTGATGACGCGGAGCGCGACCCCACTCGTCGGGCTCTGCTCCGTCTCCTCGAAGAAGACTAACTTAAGCGCCGGGGTCGCACCGGTGCGGGTCTGCCCCATCAGGAGGGCGGTGTAGTTCTTCCCGGCGACGAGGTTCACCGTGGTGTCCTTGATGACGATCTGCGCATTCGCCTGCAGCGAGTCATCGAGGAAGATCCGGAAGCGGCGCTGGCCGGCCTGGGCGGGCTTGTACTGGATGCCGACGGAGCCGACCGTCGAGAAGTTCACCGCGGACGCCGGGCAAGGGGACGACGTCCCGGTGATGACCGCGACGGTGCAGGGATAGAGCTGCGCCGACGAGGTCGGGCCGTTCCGGAAGTTCTGCCGGAAGTGCGCGTTATTTTCGACGAGATCGACGAAGCGCAAATCCATCCCGTACGCGCCCGCGGTATCAGGTACGGCGTTGATGAACCGGACGCCGGCCACCTGCGGCACGGCGGTCGGATACTCCTCCGTCAGATCGGCGCACGCGGTCAGGAGCGCGGCGAAGACGAACAGGGAAGCCTGTGAAAGACGTCGCATGGACCACTCCATGGGAGGTTGAGCCGCCATCGGATCCCTCACGGGAGGACGAGGCGGAGGGAAGCCGAGAGGCTGTCCCGGGGTGACGTCGAGGGATCGCTACCGAGCGCGAATCCGTCGATGCCCCGGGTGAGGATGAGGGCGAGGGCGCCGACACCGCCCGCGACCGCGATCGCGGTGCGGCGTCGGCTGTAGCGCTGGATGCTGAGGCCGCTGACGTGTCGATCCTCCAGACGGACCGGTTCCCCGGCCCACACCTGGAGTGACCCACGGCTTCGCCGCACCTCGCTGACCGCGACGAGGTAGCCGCTCGCATCACGGGAGAGAACTCGGCCCTGGATGCGCTCGAGGCCGTCTCCCATCACGAGACCAAGCGCGGCGCGCCCCTGGTCGTTCAGCTGGAACGACATTCGCGTCCCGATCTCCGGCACGACGCCCACCGTGGCGGGCTCAGCCGCATAACAGCCAGCCGCCGCGATGAGCGACGCAACGAGGAGGGGACGGGCCAGCAGCGGCATCAGTTTCACCAGCCGTAGCTGCCACGGGCGGCCGATGAGTTCGGCGCGTTCCCGACGCCCGGGCCGGTGCCGTAGATCGCCGAACTCGGCTTCCCACGGGCCTGGACGTCCTGATACGGCGTCGCGACGAAGAGCGGTGTGGTCTCGGGGAGGTCACCCCATCCACGCGAGTCGAGATACCATGGCGCGAAGTGGGTGAAGGCCGTCTCGATGCGCTTCTCGTACTTGAGCGCCTCCCAGAGATTCCCGCATCCGATGGTGTTGAACGTGGGCGGCCGCGGCACCTTCGGCACGCAGGCGTTGCCACCCGGGACGGGGGTCGACGCGTCGAAGACCGTAATGGCGGTGAGCCCGTTGCGGACGCGCGTGGTGTTCACGATCGCACCGGCGGCGGCGTAGTTGCCGGCTCGATACAGCCCTTCCGCCTTCAGGAGCTGAAGCTCCTCGAGCGTGAATAGCGGCGTCCGCCCATTGCGCGCCTGACCGGCGTCGCCGGCGATGTTCCAGCCGTAGAAGCGGACGAAATCGAACTGCGACAGCCCCCAGCCCTCACCCGTGGTCTGGTCCTGGGTCGTCGGCCGGTTCACAAAGTACCGCGGGCACGCGGTGTTCGCCGTGGAGCAATCGCGGGCGATCGCGAAGTCCGCCTGCTGCGCAGCGCGCGACGCCCCCTGCGGGAAGCGGCGGTCGGGCGTCGCCATGCCGAAGGGATTGCCGCCCGCAGTCGCGCGATTCCCAACCGGCGCGGCGATCCATGAAGCGTAGCTCCCCGACGTATCCGCCATCCCGATGATGAACGGCGTCATCTGATGCCACAGGCCGAAGGTCGAGTACTGCCCGCGCCACGCGATCGCCGGGCCCGTGACGGTATTCGTCGTGATGTTGTGCGTCGCGGTGAGGCCACCATCGGCATCAGCGACGATCGCGGCCCAATCGACGGCCGCGCGCTCCGCCGGGGTGCGCGGCACGTTCGCCCGAATGCGGGCGCGATAGGCCCGCACGAGCTTGACGAACTCCACCGCGGTGAAGGTCGTCGGCGACGGGATCCAGGTCGCCGGGAGCGGGAAACCGTTCGCGCCCCCCGAGAGTGGGTTCTGCGCCGCCGCGATGGCCCGGCCGAACGCCGCCATTGCCGAGTCGCGCACCACTGTGTAGTGATAGAGCGGCCCCGCGTCCTCGGCATCGGTCCCCGCGCCGACGATCCCCGCCGAGTCATACACCATCGCGATGTAGCCGAGGGAGAGGCCGTTCAGGAACTCGGCGAGGGCAATGGCGCGCAGGTCGCGCGCCGGTGTGCCAAGGGTGAACGTCGATCCGGGCTGGAGCTTCGCGAGGAAGCTCGACGCCACGCGATTGACCTCGGAGCCGATCGAGTACAGCCGGTACTTGTTCGCCTGGCAGGTGTTGCCGGGATTGTTGGTGAACCCCGCCCCAGAGAACGGCGCGTGCGAGTTCATGCACTCGTTCGCGAGACTGCCGTACGTCTGGAACGCGAAGATGTTCATCATGCTTTCCATCGAGGAGATGGAGCCGTACACGCCGGAATGCCAACGCTTGTAATAGCTGCCGAGGAGGTTCTCGGCATCCGCCGGTGTGGCGAGCACCTTGTCGGTGTTGCCGCTGTTCGGGTTCTCGATGACGAGCTGGTCCTGACAGGCCGCGAAGGTCACGACGGCCGACGCGAGCGCGGCCCATCGGAGAGAGGTGCGAATCATATGGTCGGCTCCTAGAAGCGGGTGGAGACCGCGAAGGTGAAGGTGCGCAGCGTCGGGAAGCCGAACGCGTCGACCTGATTGATGAAGCCCGAACCCGCCTGACCACCCTGGACACCGACTTCCGGATCCATCCCGGTGTAGTTGGTGATCGTCAGCAGGTTACGGCCGATGACGGAGAGCGTCCAGTCGCCCACACCGGCCACCGGGCCGAGCTTGTACGAGAGGGTCGCCTCTCGGAGCTTCACGTAGCTGCCGTCTTCGACGTTGTAGCTGTTCGGGCCGAGGATGTCATAGAGCCCACCGGTGCCCGCCCCTTCGGGGGAACCGACGCGCCAGCTGTAGCCAACCGGCTTCGCCGTCTCGACGGTGGCGGCCGTCTGCGGCCCCTGGTCCATCGACTGCGCGTTGTAGTCGAAGATGCCCCACCCCTCGGCCTGGTTGTTGATCTCGTGGCCGAAGGTGCCGTCGAAGAGGGCGTACAACGTGAAGCGCTTGTACGTGAGATTGCTCGTCAGGCCGAGCCGGAAGTCGGGGAGCGTGTTCCCGATGACCTGCAGCTTGCCCTGGGCCTCGCCCGGCTGCCCACGGAGCGGGCGGTCGATGATCGGGTGCCCGAAGAAGAGCGGCGTGTTCCAGGGCGAGCTCGCCGACGGAAGCTTGGTCTGCCAGAGGTTCTTGGTGATGCCGTCGCGCCAAGTGTTCCCTTCGCCGACCCAGACCACATAGCCGCGGTCATTGACCTGGAAGGCCTTGCCGTCGCCACACTGTGCCTGCACGTCCGCCGGCAGCGACGAGCACCCGGTGTAGAAGCGCCGGCCCCAGATGTTGCCGATCCGGTTCAGCGCGTAGCCGTTGCTCTTCTCCGTCCGGGCCGAGACAAAGAAGAAGCTGCCCACGCCGCTGCCGAGGTTCGCGCTCGCGAAGTACTCGGGCATGTTCAACTCGGTGATCGTCGACCGGATGCGGTCATACGACATCCGCAGGTCCCAGGTGAGGTCGCGGGAGCTGATGAGCGGCACGTTGAACGCCGCCTCGAGAGTCTGGTTGCGGAGCGTCCCCGCGTTCTTCCACTGCGTCGAGAACCCAAGGTTCGACGGGGTCGGGACGTTGAGGATCTGGTCGCGGGTATCGGAGGTCGCGCTGGTCAGCTCGAATCCGAAGCGATCGAAGAGGGTGAAATCCATCCCGACTTCGGTCTCAGTCGTCGTCTCGGGCCGGAGCTGCGAGTTCCCAGCCTGACCGAGCGAGCACCCGGTGGCGCTGCAGGAGTAGGTCTCGTACTGCGCCGTGAAGTTCGGGGTATTGCCCGCGGTACCGCGCGAGGCACGGATGCGGAACTCGGAGACCCCCGGGACATCCCACCACGGCTCATCCGACGCGAGCCAGACGAGAGAGGCACGACCGAAGGGCGCCCACCGACGGCCGGGACCGAAAAGCGAGCTCCCGTCGTACCGGTACGTCCCCTCGAGGATGTAGCGCCCCTTGTACTCAAGGTTGACACCGCCCACCGCCCCGAGGTTGACGATCGAGGAGCGGCTGGACGTCGAGTAGAAGTTCGCGGTAGTGTTGCTCAGCGTGTTGATCCCCGCCACGACGTACTGCTCACCGCCGGTGCCGTACGACCAGTCGTCGGACCGCTCATAGATGGTCCGGACGCTGGCCTTCGCATTGAGGTCAGACGAGAGCTGCTTGCGGCCGGTGACCGAGAAGTTCGCGGTCATCGCCTCGCTGATGCCAGCGCCAAAGGTCTGCTGGCCGAAGTTCACCGCGTTCGAGATGGTGTTCGTGCGGTACCCCTTCACATACCAGCTGTCGTTCGCGCTGTTGCGCCGGTCGAACGACACGGTGCCCTCGACGGTCAGGAAGTCCGCCGGGGTATAGGTGGCCGAGACAGAGCCGAGGAACCGGGAGGCGTTGTTCTCCGACCAGTAGTTGTTGTTGTCCTGATCGTAGAGGTAGGTGCCGGCGCCGTTGCCCGAGCCACGGAGCGGCCCGCCGCCCGCGCGGATGATGGGGCGGCCCAGGGTGTCGCGCGCGAGGTAGTCGGTGCCGCCGGTCGAGCCGCGGAGGAGCTGGCCGAAAATCGAGCCGTTGGATGACCCGCCCGACCGGTTGTCGGTCGTGGCGCGGTCGAAGAGGGTGCTGACGGAGATCCGCAGATCGCGCCGCGCATCATAGTCGAGGTTCACGCGGGCCCGGCGCTGCTGCTGGCCGTTGAGGCCCTGCACCGCACCGCGGTCATCGGTAAACTGCCCGCTCACGAAATACCGGACGCCACCCACTCGTCCGCTCGCGTCGAGTGAGTTGAGCATCACCGGGTTCCGCGTCGCGACCTGCGCGAAAGCGTCGTACCGCGCCTGCGGCCAGAGGTTCGACTGGAAGACGTTGGTAAGCGTGCCGTCCGCATTCGACATCGCGTTGAACTGGACGCTCTGCGGGATGCGGGTGGTGTCGGAGTTCACGCCGTTGATGCGCTGGATCTCGTTCATCCAGACGAAGGAGCGCGAGCAGGCGCCATAGGCGCCGGTGCCGGAGACGCAGAACCGGGTTCCCGTCTCGTCGAGCTGCAGGTGGTGATTGAGCGGCGGGTCGTAGTTGATGCTGGCGAGATCGCTCGTGCCGAACTCCGACCGGAAGTTCCACGTGATGCCATCGCGGTTGGCGCCGCGCTTCGTCTTAATGATGATGACGCCGTTGGCCGCCGTGGTGCCGTACAGCGAGGCGCCGGCGGCGCCCTTCACGACCTCGACCGACTCGATGTCGAGGGCGCCGATGTCATTCAGGTTGCCGACGCGCAGGATCGCGCCGTCGACGATGATCAGCGGCTGCTGCGAGCGGCCCGAGGCGTTGATCGAGGTCGGCCCGCGGAGCTGGATCTCGGGGCTCGCACCCGGGCGGCCGCTCGTCTGGGCGATGCGCAGCCCGGGCACCTTCCCCGAGAGCGTCCGCATCGGATCGAGCGACGGGACGGGGAGCTCTTCGGCCGTCACGCGCGCGATGGCGAAGGGCACCTTGGCGCGCTCGGTGCCCTCGATCGACCCCGTCACCGTGACCTCGGTGAGGCGATTGATGTCGCGGACGAGCTTGAAGTCCACGGTCTGGCTCCCCGTGCGCAGCGTCAGCGGCTGCACCCCGGGCTTGTACCCGATCGCGCGGGCCCGCAGCTGGACCGCCTGACCGGTCGCCCGGGCCGACGGCAGCGTGATCGTGTAGACGCCGGCGTCGTTCGTCGCCACCGAGACCGACAACTCGGCGATGAAGACGTTCGCCAGCGACAGCGGCTGGCCCGCCTCGCTCAAGACCTTGCCCGTGATCACCGCCGTCTGCTGCGCCTCAGCCGACGCCGGACCGATGAGGGCCAGCGCCAGGCCGGCGACCAACGCCGGGATCCGGTGGAACCGCGTGCTACCATTCATCTCGATTTCCCTCGCTCTCGTGGAGGACTGAGCTACCGCCGCAACGCATACAACGAGTTCCGGCCGAACCCGCGGTGCACGGGTCGGTCGGGAACCTGACACGCGTTAGGGTGTAGCTCGCCAGACGATCCCGCAAGGGGGGCGTCCGATGCCCCGACGGCGGCGCCACCGGCGATGTTAGCTTGTCCCGATGCGACTCCCTGTCTCGGACCACGCCGCCGCCGCTCGATTCCCCCTCTGGTGGCGCGCGACGCGACGCGACGGCCGCCGGACGCACCCGCTCCTCCTCGCCCTAGTCCTCGCGACGGCTGGGCTCGGCGCCCAGGCCCCGGCGGGGACCCCGGCGGCGGCCCCCGCCGACGCGCCCCGACCCGCCGACGAGACCCGCGAGACCCGCGAGACCCGCGAGACCCGACTCGCCCGCGCCGATCGCGCCCGGATCCGCGGACGCGCCGACGCCCCCGTCTGGATCGTCGTCATCTCCGACTACCAGTGCCCGTTTTGCAAGCGCTGGCACGACGAGACGGAACCGTTGATCGACCGCGACTACATCCGGACGGGGAAGGCACAGATCGCCTACCTCAATTTCCCGATCATCTCGTCGCACCCGAACGCGCAGCCCGCGCACGAGCTCGCGATGTGTGCCGCCGAGCAGGAGCGCTTCTGGCCGGTCTCGGACGCGCTCTTCCGCACGCAGGGGGAGTGGAAGGGCCTGCGCACCCCGCGGATCTTTTTCGACTCGCTCGCGCGATCCCTCCCGCTCGATCAGCCGCGGCTGCAGCGCTGCCTCACCGCCGGCGAGGTGCGAGAACTCATCGCGGCGGACCTCGACCGGGCGCAGCGGATCGGCGTGGGGTCGACCCCGACCTTCCTGATCGGTGGTCGGCTCGTCATCGGCGCGCAGCCCTACGAGGCGTTCCGCCGTGCGATCGACGCCGCCATCGCCGCCGCCCCCGCGCGGCCCTGATACCGCGGCGCCCGCGCCCTCCCTGCTCCGCGTCGTCCGACCGATGCACGCCGCCCTCACCCCGGCCTACGCGCTCCTGACCGGCGCGGCGACCCTCGCCGCGCACCTCCCGTGGCCCGGCGACGGCAAGCTCGCGCGCAGCCTCCGCGCCCGACGCAATGCTATAGCGCATCTCCTCGCCTGGGCCGAGTCCCACCGCGACCGCGACCGACCGCTCCTCTGGATGCACGCGGCCTCCGTAGGGGAAGGGCTGATGGCGCGCCCGGTGCTCGAGCGGCTCCGGGCCCGCCATCCCGAGTGGCAGATCGTCTACTCGTACTTCTCACCGAGTGCGGAGCATTTCGCAGGCGCCCTTCCCGTCGACGTCGCGGGGTACCTGCCATTCGATACGGCCGGTGCCGCCGCGCGCCTGCTCGACGCCCTCCGCCCGACCGCCCTCGTCGCGGCGAAGGTCGACCTCTGGCCCATCCTCTGGGAGTCCGCTGCCCGACGTGGAGTCCGCACCGGCCTGATCTCCGCCGCGCTCCGGGCGCACTCCGGCCGGACGGGCGTCCTGGCCCGCGCGCTCTCCCACGATGCCTATGCCGCCCTCGACGCGGTCGGCGCGGTCGACTCCGCCGACGGGGATCGCCTCGCAGCGCTCGGCGTCCGACCGGACCGGATCGAAGTCACCGGCGACACGCGCTACGACCAGGTGGTGGCACGCCTCGAGGCTCTCGACCGCACCACCGGTCCCGTCGCGGCCCTTGCCGACGAGCGACCCACTCTCGTGGCGGGCTCCACCTGGCCCGCCGATGAGCGGATCCTCTGCCGTGCGTGGGAGCAGGTCGTGCATCAGGTGCCGGCGGCCCGACTCATCGTCGCCCCGCACGAGCCGACCCCCGCTCACCTCGAGCCGCTCGCCTCGTGGGCCAGCCTGTCGGGGCTCGACGCGACCGCGCTGCCGCACGCGACGATCGACACCGATGTGGTCCTCGTCGACCGCGTCGGGCTGCTCGCGGACCTCTACGCCCTCGCTGACGTCGCCTACGTCGGCGGGGGCTTCCACGCCGCCGGCCTGCACTCGGTGGTGGAACCCGCGGCCCTCGGCATCCCGGTGCTAATCGGGCCACGGCACGCGGGGAGCCGCGATGCGGCACTCCTCCTCGCCGCGCAGGCGGCGATGGCGGCGGGGGATGTCGACGCCCTGACCCGGGCAATCATCATCGCCCTCACGGAACCGGAGACGCGGGCGCGCGCCGGCGCGGCGGCGCGCGCGGTCGTCGCGACGGAACTCGGCGCGGCCGACCGCTCGACGGCGCTCGTGGAACGTCTGATGGCGTGAACGCGACCGGGGGGCGTCCGCTGGACGCCCCCCGGTGGGTCGACCCGCTCCGACATCCGCCCCGATGCACTCGGTGCGGACGCGTGGGACTACTTCTTCAAGCCCTTCGGCGTGAGCGCCAAACCGAGCGCGAAGGCGTTGTTGTCCCCGATGATCGCGGCGACGCGCATCGCGACCATCGGCGTGAACTCCACCGTGGCGCCGAGGTCCACCTCGATATCGGTGTCCGTGGTCGTCGTGCCGCCCCCACCGATCCGGTTCCAGCTGATCCGGGGCGCGATGAACGGGGAGACGGCGACCCGCTCATCGAGCGCGAAGCGGTGCCCGACGGTCGCGCCGAAGGGGATGCGGGTGGTCGTCGCCTCGCCCGTCGCGATCCCGATCCCGCCGCCGATGACGACGTCGAATGGGAGGTCGGCGGTGGCGGTCATCGCCTGGTACGCGAGCCCCGCGCCGATGGCGAGCTGGGTGGCGCTCCCCGGGATGTCGGCGTCGACGATCCCGCCGTCCATCGTGAGCTGGAGCCCGGGGCGACCGAGCCCCTCACGCCATTGGAAGACGAGCGCCGTCCCGCCGCCGCTCAGGTCGGCGACGGCGAAGGTGTACTCCCGCACCGCGATCCGGCTGGGCTGGAGGGCGGGGTAAAAAGCCGCCTGCGCCCCGAGGGGCGCGGCGGCCGCGCACACGAGGAGGAGGAAGCGGCGCATCAGGCGCGACTCGCCTTCTCGGTGACGACCCGGACGACGTCGTCGACCACCTGCAGAAACCCACCCTCGACCTGGAACCGCGCCGTGCCCTCCCCGATGCGGAGCTCGCCCGTCCCGAGCACCGTCACCATCGGCGCGTGCTGCGGAAGGATGCCGACCTCGCCGTCGAAGGCGGGCGCCGTGACGGACGGCGCCTCGCCCTCGAACAGGGTGGCCTCGGGGGAGATGACGGAGACCTTGAGCATCCCGCTCACTTCTGCAGCGCCTTCGCGTTCTCGACGACGTCCTCGATCCCGCCGGCCATGAAGAAGGCCTGCTCCGGCAGGTGGTCGAACTCGCCGGCGACGAGGCGCTCGATCGAGCTCACCGTCTCCTCGAGCTTCACATACTTGCCCGGGCGGCCGGTGAACTGCTCGGCGACGTGGAAGGGCTGCGACATGAAGCGCTGGATGCGGCGGGCGCGCCCGACGATCTTCTTGTCGTCCTCGCTGAGCTCGTCCATCCCGAGGATCGCGATGATGTCCTGGAGCTCCTTGTAGCGCTGCAGGATGCGCTGCACCGACGTCGCCGCCTTGTAGTGGCGCTCGCCGACGAACTGCGGGTCGAGGATGCGCGAGCCGGACGCGAGCGGATCCACCGCGGGGTAGATGCCGAGCTCGGTGATGGCGCGCGAGAGCACGACCGTCGCGTCGAGGTGGGCGAAAGCCGTGGCCGGCGCCGGGTCGGTGATGTCGTCGGCGGGGACGTAGATGGCCTGCACCGAGGTGATCGAGCCGTCGCGCGTCGAGGTGATGCGCTCCTGGAGCTCACCCATCTCGGTGGCCAGCGTCGGCTGGTAGCCCACGGCGCTCGGCATCCGGCCGAGGAGCGCGGAGACCTCCGAGCCCGCCTGCGTGAAGCGGAAGATGTTGTCGATGAAGACGAGCACGTCCGCCTTCTCCTGGTCGCGGAAGTACTCGGCGACCGTGAGGCCGGAGAGACCGACGCGGAGGCGCGCACCCGGCGGCTCGTTCATCTGCCCGTAGATCAGGGCGACCTTATCGATGACGCCCGACTCCTTCATCTCGAGGAAGAGGTCGTTCCCCTCGCGGGTGCGCTCACCCACGCCGCAGAACACCGACTTGCCGCCGTGGCCCTTGGCGACGTTGTTGATGAGCTCCATGATGACGACGGTCTTGCCGACGCCGGCGCCGCCGAAGAGCCCGATCTTGCCACCCTTCACGAAGGGCGCGAAGAGGTCGATGACCTTGATGCCCGTCTCGAAGACCTCGGTCTTCGGCTCGAGCGCGACGAACTCGGGGCGCTTGCGGTGGATGGGCCAGCGCGGCGTGGCCGCCGGGATGTCGGCGCCGTTGTCGACCGGCTCACCGAGCACGTTCAGGATGCGGCCGAGGGCGGCGGTGCCGACCGGGACGCTGATCGGCGCGCCGGTGTCCGTCACGGGCATCCCGCGCACGACGGCGTCGGTGGTGCTCATCGCGACGGCGCGGACCTGATTGCGCCCGATGTGCTGCTGCACCTCGGCGGCGACGCGGACCGTCTGGCCGCTGTCGGTGGTGGCCGCGATCTCGAGCGCGTTGTAGAGCTCGGGGAGCTCGCCCGAGGCGAACTCGACGTCGAGGACGGGTCCGATGACCTGGACGATCTTGCCGGTGGTCGTGGTGGTGGTCGTCATAGTTGGGATCAGCCCTGAAGCGCGGAGGCACCGCCGACAATCTCGGCGATCTCCTGCGTGATCTGCGCCTGGCGGGCGCGGTTGTAGGTGCGACGGAGGAGGGTGAGCATCTCGCCGGCGTTGTCGGTGGCGCTCTTCATCGCCGTCCGGCGTGCGGCCTGCTCGGCGGCCGCGGTCTCGACGAGCGCGCGGTAGACCGCATTGCGCACGTACGAGGGGAGGAGCTCGGTGAGGATGGCCTCGGCCGAGGGGAAGAGGAGGTAGTCCTTGGTGCCGGCGGCCCCGGCGGGGGGCTGCACCGGGAGCACGCGCTCCGCGGTCGGCGGAGTGGAGAGGACGGAATTGAAGCGCGAGCCGACGACGTAGACGGCGTCGAGGGCGCCGTCGACGAAGCGCGTCATCAGGCCGTCGACGAGCGAGGCTGCGTCGGCGGCGGTGGGGCGATCGGTGATGTCCGCGCGCTCGGTCTGCATCGCGCGGCCGACGTAGCGGAAGTAGCCGGCGCCCTTCTTGCCGACCACGTGCAGCTCGACGGCCGTCCCGGCGGCCTCGAGGCGGGCGAGCAACGCGCGCGCCTCCTTGATGAGGTTCGCGTTGAAGGCGCCCGCGAGCCCGCGGTTCGAGGTGAGGAGCACGACCGCGGCGCGCGCCTCCTGCGCCGGCTGCCGCAGGAGCGGGAAGCGCTCCGCGAGCTCCGGGGCATAGAGGCTGGCGATCACGTCGGCGAGCGCGCGCGCGTACGGCCTTGCGGCGACGACGCGGTCCTGCGCCCGCTTCATCTTCGAGGTCGCGACCATCTCCATCGTGCGCGTGATCTTGCGCGTGTTCTCGACGGACTTGATGCGGCCTTTGAGTTCTCTGCCTTTAGCCATGCGTCAGGGGTCAGGGGTCAGGGGTCAGGGATCAGGGGTGCGGGGTCAGGGATCAGGGATACACGCCCTGTCACCTGAGACCTGTCACCTGCGCCCTGTTACCTGCTCGCCTTGTACAGGTCGATCGCCCGCCGCAGCTCGGCCTCGGTCTCCTTCGAGACCGCCTTGTCCTTCTTGATGGCCTCACCGACGTTCGGGAACTGCGCCTTCATGTACGCGTGGAAGCCCGCCTCCCACTCGCGGACCTTCGCCACCTCGACGTCGTCGATGAAGCCGTTGGTCACGGCGAAGATGATCATCACCTGCTGCTCGACGGGCATCGGCTGGTACTGGCCCTGCTTGAGGATCTCCACCGTCCGGGCGCCTCGCTCGAGTTGCTTCTTGGTGGCGGCATCGAGGTCCGACGCGAACGCCGAGAAGGCCTCGAGCTCCCGGTACTGCGCGAGGTCGAGCCGGAGGCGGCCGGCGACCGACTTCATCGCCTTGATCTGCGCCGAGCCGCCCACGCGCGACACCGAGATGCCGACGTTGATGGCGGGGCGGACCCCCGCGAAGAAGAGGTCAGCCTCGAGGAAGATCTGGCCGTCAGTGATCGAGATGACGTTCGTCGGGATGTAGGCCGACACGTCGCCGGCCTGCGTCTCGATGATCGGGAGCGCGGTCAGCGAGCCGCCCGGCGCGAAGATCGTCTTGCCATCCACGACCGAGGGGTCGTTGGAGAGCTTGGCGGCGCGCTCGAGGAGACGGCTGTGGAGGTAGAACACGTCGCCTGGGAACGCCTCGCGGCCCGGCGGGCGGCGGAGCACCAGCGAGAGCTGGCGGTACGCGGCGGCCTGCTTGGTGAGGTCATCGTAGACGGCGAGGGTCGGCTTCCCCTCGTGGTACATGAAGTACTCGGCCATCGCCACGCCCGAGTAGGGGGCGATGTACTGCATCGGGGCCGGGTCGGATGCGGAGGCGACGACGACGATGGAGTACTCCATCGCGCCGGCCTCCTTCAGCCGCTCCACGACACTCGCCACGGTCGAGGCCTTCTGGCCGATCGCGACGTAGACGCAGATGACGCCCTGGCCCTTCTGGTTGATGATCGTGTCGATCGCGATGGCGGTCTTGCCGGTGCCGCGGTCGCCGATGATGAGCTCGCGCTGGCCGCGGCCGATCGGGATCATCGCGTCGACGGCCTTGAGGCCGGTCTGCATCGGCTCGCCGACGGGCTGACGGACGATGATGCCGGGCGCCTCGGACTCGACCTTGCGGGACATCGTCGTGGTGATCGGCCCCTGCCCGTCGATCGGGCGACCGAGCGCGTCGACGACGCGACCGATCATCGCCGGACCCACCGGGACCTCGAGCACGCGGGCGGTGCGACGGACCTCGTCGCCCTCCTTCAGCTTGAGGTAGTCGCCGAGCACGACGGCGCCGATGTTGTCCTCTTCGAGGTTGAGGGCGAGCGCGGTGATGGTCTCACCGGTCTCGGAGGACTGGATCTCGAGCATCTCGCCGGCCATCGCCTTCTGGAGGCCGTAGATGCGGGCGATGCCGTCCTTCACCTCGAGGACGGAACCGACCTCTTCGACGTCGAGGGCGTTGAGGTCGGCGGCCTCGATCTCGCGAAGGAGGATGTCCTTGATCTCGCCGGGACGCAGGGCGGTCTGGGAAGCCATGAGAGAGTTCGGGAAGGGTCGAGAGGGAGCGTGAGGCGGCGGCCGCCCCCGAGTCACATCATCGGGGAGCTGTTTTGCCGCAGCTTGTGAAAATAATCACAAGAGCTCGGCCGGAGCAACTCCGGCGCGCCCGCGGGACCGGGATCCCCCCGAGGCCAGGAACCGCTCGATCAGGTCCTGCGACCGGAGCCGCGCCAACGACAGCGATCGGATCCCCACGACCCGCTGGCACGCCGCCGAGAGATGCGACGGCGAGGCGAATCCGAGCACCCGCGCGATGTCGGGGAGGTCGTGCCCCATATCCTTGGCCAGCTCCGCGGCCCCGAGGATCCGCACGAGATCGACGACCCGCTTCAGGTTGGGTGCGCCCCCGGCCGAGAACTGTCGGCTCAGATGCTCCCGGGTAAGCCCCACCTCCGCGGCCAGCGCGCTCGTCTGGACCCCGCGGCCCCCGTGCCGGAGGATTGCCGCCCAGACCGACTGCTGCAGCGGGGTCCGCAGCCCGAGCGGCTCCGCCGCCGGCGTCAGCGCCGCGACGAACCGCGTGGTGAAGGCCAACGCGGTCAGCAGCTCCGCCGCGACCCCCTCCTCCCCACCCTCGACGATGACGTCGGCGAACTCCATCGGCCCACAGGCCTTCGCGACCCCGATGACGTCCGTCGATCGCACCGCCGACAAGGCGAGGAACGGCACACTGGGGAACTCGCGCGCCACGGTCGCCGCCTCCCAGGCCCCATCATTCCCGGAGGCGAGATCGACGACCGCCGCATCGATGAACCGCTCGGCGAAGGTCGCCCGCAACTCCTCGGCGTTCCGCACCACGAGGCAGCTCCCGACGCGGCGCGGGACGAGCCGGCGGAGGGTCGCTCGCCCACGCTCCCGCGCGCTGCACCCGACGACGCTGAGCGGCATCGCGCCTTACGAGGCCAGGGCGTCCGGCGGGGCCGACGCGTCCGCCTCGGCAGCGGTCCCTTCGAGGACGGCCCGGGCCTGCCGGAGCACGCCGCGCGCGTTGTCGTAGGCGAGCATCCGATCCGCCTGTTCGAAGGTCGCCCAGCGGCAGGCGGTGATCCCCTCGGCGCGTTGCGGGGCCGTCCGGCGATGGCGCGTCTCGATGAGGAAGAAGTGACACGTCTTATGGACGCGCCGTCCGCGGAAGCGGAACTCCCAATCGATGGTATCGACCTGCGCGTGGACGGAGAGCGCCCCGAGCCCCGTCTCCTCGCCGACTTCCCGGAGCGCGGCCTGCGCCGGCGCCTCGCCCGCCTCGACGTGGCCCTTCGGGAAACCCCAATGGCGATACGCGTCACGGATCAGGAGGACGAGCGTGCGCTCCCCGTCGCGCCGGAAGACGACGCCGCCGGCGGAGACCTCCTCGTGCACGCGCGGCGCCTCGCTCATCGGGGTACGCCGCCGACGACGTGGGCGCCGGACTCGAGTTCGGCGCGCCCTTCGATGAACTGCCGGATGATGGGATCGGTGCTCTGCTGGATCTCCTCCACCGTCCCGACCTGACGGACGCGCCCTTCGTAGAGCATCGCGATTCGGGTCCCGACGGTGTAGGCGCTCCGCATATCGTGTGTGATCACGATGCCGGTGACGCCGAGTTGCCGCTGCATCCGGACCATCAGGTCGTCGATGATCGCGCTGGTCACGGGGTCGAGCCCGGTGGTCGGCTCATCGTAGAGCAGGTACTTCGGCCGAATCGCGATCGCGCGCGCGATGCCGACGCGCTTCCGCATCCCGCCGGAGAGCTCCGACGGGAGCTTGTCGCCGACGGCGTCATCGAGGTCGACGAGGCGGAGTGACTCGCGTACGCGCTCGGCGATCTGCGTCTCGGTGAGCTCCCCCTGCTTGCGGAGCCCCATCGCGACGTTCTCGGCGATGGTGAGGGAATCGAAGAGGGCGGCGAACTGAAAGACGTAACCGATCTTCGAGCGGAGGCGATACAGGTCGCGGCGGGTCAGTGCCCCGACGGTGACGCCGTCGACTTCGACGTGGCCCTCGTCGGGCTCGAGGAGCCCGACGATGTGCTTGATGGCGACCGACTTGCCGGTCCCCGAGTAGCCGATGATGACCATCGTCTCTCCCTCTCGGACCTCGAGGGAGAACCCGCGCAGGACCTCGTTCTCGCCGAACGCCTTATGGACGTTGTCGAAGCGGATCACGGCGGCGGCGCGGCGGCTTACGCCGCGAAGCTGCCGAGCGCGCGGCCGACATCGCCCTCGCGGAGGCGCTTGAGCGCGCGATCGCGGAGCTGACGGACGCGTTCCCGGGTGACGCCGAGCATCGACCCGATCTCCTCGAGCGTGTGTTCCCGACCGCCTTCGAGCCCGAAGTAGAGGCGGAGGACCTTCGCGTCGCGGGGCGGCAGGGTGCCGAGGGCGTGCTCGATCTCGTCGTTGAGGAAGCGGTTCATCGCCTCCTCCTCGGTGTCGGGCATCTCGTCGGCGACGAAGCGCTCGATGAGGGAGCGATCGCCGTCCGGATCCATCGGTGCGTCGAGGCGGACATCGCCCGTATTGAGCGCGGCGAGGGACTGCACGACGTCGACGGAGAGGCCGGTGAGCTGCGAGAGCTCCTCGGGGGTGGGCTCGCGGCGGAGCTTCTGCCGGAGGATCTCCGAGGCCTTGATGATGCGGGAGAGGTCGGCGGTGCGGTTGAGCGGGACGCGGACGGTGCGGCCCTGCCGCGCGAGCGACGAGAGAATCGCCTGACGGATCCACCAGACGGCGTACGAGATGAACTTCACGCCCTGGTCGGGATCGAACTTCCGCGCGGCGGTGAGGAGGCCAACGTTCCCTTCGCCGATGAGGTCGATGAGGGGGAGGCCGCGGTTCTGATACTTCTTGGCGACGGAGATGACGAAGCGCAGGTTGCGCTTCACGAGCTCCTGCAGGGCGTCTTGGTCGCCGGCGCGGATCTTCCGGGCGACCTCGATCTCCTCGTTCCCCTTGAGGAGCGGGTAGGTGGAGACCTCATAGAGGTATTGATCGAGGATGTCGCGCTCGGGCTCGGCGGGGGCGATGCCGGCGGGCGCGGTGCGCCGCTTGCGGCGCTTGGTGTCGGTGGCCATGGCTATGAGGTCCTCGGCGGCCGGTCCGGCGCCGGTGGAATCAGGGGTTGGACTTCCGGACCAAAGATACCGGTCCGCGGAGAAACCGCTAGATATCTCCTTGACCCCTAGCATACGTCTGGATAGGTTTTTTGGTTCCTGTCGGGACGCAGGGCGAGGTCCTGCGCGGGGGCGTAGCTCAGTTGGGAGAGCGCTTGAATGGCATTCAAGAGGTCAGGGGTTCGATTCCCCTCGCCTCCACTGCCGGACCGGAGCGGGAACCCGGGGCGGTGTGGATCGTAGGTCGGTTGGACGCGACGGGGCAGGTCGGCTCGTCCCTGCGGGAATAGCTCAGTTGGTAGAGCACAACCTTGCCAAGGTTGGGGTCGCGGGTTCGAGTCCCGTTTCCCGCTCTCGGGCGGTTAGCTCAGTTGGTTAGAGCGCCACGTTGACATCGTGGAGGTCA
>Ga0194130_10003429_pt1 | contig 21324 bp, 19 predicted proteins | sample TA2KigsurfametaG_FD_160084 | JGI IMG/M metagenome (GOLD analysis project Ga0194130, IMG submission 160084) | Freshwater microbial communities from Lake Tanganyika, Tanzania - TA2015050 Kigoma 12 surface | ecosystem: Environmental > Aquatic > Freshwater > Lake | place: Tanzania: Lake Tanganyika... | reverse complement strand
TGACCTGCGCTTAAAAACTGATCCAGCATGAGTGAGAGAAACTGGGTGTTTTTATCATTCGAAAAGATTAATTTATGCCAAAAAGTGTTCGATTGAAGCCCGAGCAAGTCGTGGCTAAGTTGCGCGAGACTTTCTCCAGGCCCCTCGGCTACTATGGCCCGACCTTCAGTAGGTTTTTAGGCGTCCGCTACCATTAGAAGCTGTTTAAAGAAGGAAGTTTTATGCAGCAAATCCTAGGTCTAGTTATTGCCCTTTCCGCCGCCTCTGCCCTCGCGCACGGTTGCCCTGGTGAGATGAAGGCCATCGATGCCAAAATGCCCGCGACCAAGTTGTCTGATGCTCAGATGGCCAAGGTCAAGGAGCTGCGCGCCAAGGGCGAACAGCTACACAAGGACGGCAAGCACGCCGAATCGATGGCGGCCCTCGCTGAAGCCAAGAAATTGCTTGGACTGTGATCCCCTGGAGCCGGCCTGGCACAAGCGAGGTGGTAGTGCATCTCACAGATGTGGCTCCGCTTGTCTGAACAGTTTTACCCCAAGAGATAAAGAGACAGCGGGCGGGTTGAACAGGTGCAGAGTTGTCCACGGCGCCGTTTGCCGGAGGCATTGTCGGCGGTAAGGACCAGCTAGTGACACATCTTTGCGCGCGCGCGCAATCGAGATTTTACTGTCTGATGGCTACACAGTGGCTACACGTAATCATCTAGGGCATTAAAAGTTAGCGAACGCTTCTCTTTTAATGCTTGAAAATATTGGTGCCGGAGAGATGAATCGAACACCCGACCTTCTCATTACGAATGAGCTGCTCTACCGACTGAGCTACACCGGCTACGCTTGATATTTTATATCGATCGCTCGCGCTGAAAGCTGGGTCAGCTGCTGCGGTGATAGGCAGTTACTCGTTCGACCTCGTTCTTGCTGCCGAGCACCACGCTGACGCGCTCATGCAGCTGGCGCGGTTGGAGGTCAAGGATACGCTCGCGGGCATTTGTGGCGGCGCCGGCGGCCTGTTCGACCAGCCAGGCCATCGGATTGGCCTCGTACATCAGGCGCAATTTGCCGGCTTTTTCGGGCTCTCGCCTGTCCCAGGGATACATGAAGAGCCCGCCGCGGGTGAGGATGCGGTGTACATCGGCCACCATGGAGGCGATCCATCGCATGTTGAAGTCTTTGCCGCGCGGGCCTTCCTTGCCCTGCAGACATTCGTCGATGTAGCGGCGCACCGCTGGATCCCAATGGCGCATATTGCTCATGTTGATCGCAAATTCCTGCGTGTCTGCGGGTATCCGAACCTGCTCTTGGGTGAGTACAAAAGAACCTTGCTCCCGGTCCAGGGTGAACATCGACACACCTTCGCCCACGGTCAGCACCAAAGTGGTTTGTGGACCATAGATGCAATAACCGGCGGCGACCTGGTGTCGCCCGGCCTGTAAGAAATCCTGCTCGGTGACCGCGCTGGGGCCTTCGGGTTTTTTGAGTACGCTGAAGATGGTGCCAATGCTCACATTGACATCGATATTGCTCGATCCGTCCAGCGGATCGAAGAGCAGCAGGTACTCGCCCTGAGGATAGCGATTGGGCACGACATAGATACCGTCCATTTCCTCGGAGGCCATGGCCGCCAGGTGTCCGCCCCATTCGTTGGCCTCGATCAGCACTTCGTTCGCAATGAGGTCGAGCTTTTTTTGCACCTCGCCCTGTATGTTCTCGCTGCCGGCCGATCCCAGCACACCGCCCAAAGCCCCTTTGTTGACGGCCTGGCTGATCCCTTTGCAGGCACGCGCCACCACCTCCAGCAGTAATCGCAGTTGGGCCGGGATGCGGCCGTGGTCACGCTGTTGCTCCACCAGGTAGCGCGTGAGTGAAATCTTGTTCATGCTGACTCCAGCCTCGGGCGTTATGGGGAATTTCAGTCGACGAGGGCGCGGTCGACCACTTCGCGTACATCCTTACTAAGCTCGGGCTTGGCGGCCACACGAGCAAGCGCCTCCCGGGCTGCGCTGCGGTAGGGCTCGGCCAGCTTCTTCCAGCGATCCAGGGCGCGCGCCAGCCGCGCCGCGACCTGGGGATTGAAGGCGTCCAGTTCAAGGACCCGCTCTCCCCAGAAAACATAGCCGGCCGCGTCGCTGCGGTGAAAGGCGCCAGGGTTGGCTTGACAGAAGGTACTGATGACACTGCGTGCCCGATTCGGGTTGCGCAAGTTGAAGTCAGGGTGACGAATGAGCTGACGCACGATGGGCAGCACATGTCCGTTGTGGTCGGGCGCCCCGGCCTGCAGACTGAACCATTTATCGATCACCAGAGCCTCTTGCCTGAACAGGCCATGGAAGTGATCGAGAGCCGTAGCGGCCAATTCGTGGCCGCTGATCACCAGGGCGGACAATGCGTTGAAGCGATCGGTCATATTGGCCGCGGCCTTGAAATGCTGCAGGGCGATCCTTGGCCAATGGTTTTGTCGCTCGGCGACATCGGCCAGGCACAAATGCAGGAGGGCCATGCCGGCCAGCGCACGGCGACCGCTGGCATGGGCATCGGGGCTGTAGCTGCCGGTATCCCGGTTGTTGATCCAGGCCTGCTCCCAGTCTGCGCGCAAGGCCAAAGCCATTTGCAGTCGCATGGACTGGCGCACCGCGTGAATGCGCTGCGGGTCGACCACCTCCACCTGCTCAGCCAGATAGGTTTCCGAGGGCAGGGTGAGAACCAGCTCCTTGAATGCAGCGTCCAGCTTTGGATGGCGCAGTATTTGTCCCATGGCGCGCAGATAGTCGTCGCTGAGCAATTCGTCGGTGTTGTCGTGGGCCAGAGCTTGCAAGGCTTGGCGTACGCCCAGGCGCTGACCTGCCTCCCAGCGGTTGAAGGGGTCGCTGTCGTGGGCCAGCAGATGCAGCCATTGCGCATCAGGCAGGTCCAGTTCTAGGATCACCGGGGCGCTGAAGCCGCGCAGCAGCGAGGGCACGGGTTCGCTGGACACCCGCTGGAAAACCCACTGCTGATGGCTGCCCTCGAGCACCAGAGTGCGCGAGCAGGGACTCTGGCCGTCGCCCAAATCCAGGGGAAGATCGCTGCCATCGGCCCCCACCAGGCCGATATTGACCGGAATCACGAAGGGCTGCTTGTCGCTTTGCCCAGGCGTGGGTGGGCAGGTCTGCGAGAGGCTGAGGGTGTAGGTTTGGGCTGCCGCGTCGTAGTGTCCCGCAGCGCGCAGTCGCGGCGTGCCGGCCTGGCTGTACCAATGCTTGAAGGCGGTGAGCAGTCGGGCCAGATCTGAGCTTGGATTGGCGTCGGCTATGGCTTGCGCGAAATCGTCGCAGGTCACGGCCTGTCCGTCGTGGCGCTCGAAGTAGAGGCTCATGCCGCGCGAAAAACCCTGGCGGCCGACCAGCGTTTGCATCATGCGCACCACCTCAGCCCCTTTTTCGTAGATGGTGACGGTGTAGAAGTTGTTGATCTCCAGGTAGCTGTCGGGCCGCACCGGGTGCGCCATCGGGCCGGCATCTTCCGGGAACTGCGCCGTGCGCAGCACCCGGACATCCTCAATACGCTTAACGGCCCGGGCTGAGGCATCGCCACAGAGATCCTGCGAGAACTCCTGGTCGCGGAAAACCGTCAGGCCTTCCTTGAGTGAGAGCTGAAACCAGTCGCGGCAGGTGACGCGATTGCCCGTCCAGTTGTGGAAATACTCATGACCGACCACGCTTTCGACATTGGCAAAGTCGGTATCGGTGGCCGTAGCTTGGCTGGCTAGAACATACTTGGTGTTGAAGATGTTCAGGCCCTTGTTTTCCATAGCGCCCATGTTGAAGTCACTGGTGGCCACGATCATGAAGCGCTCGAGGTCCAGGGGCAATCCGAAGCGCGCCTCGTCCCAGGCCACAGAGGCCATCAGGCAGCGCATAGCGTGTTCGGTTTTGTCCAGATCGCCCGCACGCACATAGACCTGCAGCAGATGCTCGCTGCCGGATCGAGACCGGATGCGCTGCTCTCGGCAGACCATTTGTCCGGCCACCAACGCGAACAGATAGCAGGGCTTGCGGTGCGGATCAACCCAGCGGGCAAAATGCCGGCCGTCGTCCAGGTCGCCTTGCTCGACCAGATTGCCATTGGACAGCAGCACCGGGTAACGGGCCTTGTCAGCCCGCAGCGTGACGCTGTAGCTGGCCATCACATCGGGCCGGTCCAGGAAGTAGGTGATACGCCGAAAGCCTTCGGCCTCGCATTGGGTGAAGAACGACTCATTGCTGACATACAGGCCCATGAGTTGGGTGTTCTTGGCCGGGTTGCAGGTGGTGAAGATCTCCAATTCGAACGGCTCGGGGCCGGCGGGAAGGTTTTCAAGGACAAGCTGACCTTGGTCCATCTTGAAGGAGGTGCCCTGGCCGTTGACCAGCACACGGGCCAGGTTGAGCTCTTCACCATCGAGGCGCAGGCTCTGCGGCGACAGCGTGGTATTGCGCCGCACGCTCATGCGGTTGAGCACCCGGGTTTTGGCAGGGTCGAGATCGAAGATCAGGTCGACGCTGTCGATCCAGAAAGCCGGGGCTTGATAGTCGGCGCGTAAAGTGGCGCGGGCGAGGGACTGTCCGTCACGCATGGTCAAACTCCTTGGGGCCTCAGACGCCTTGCTTGAGAGAGGCCTCGATAAAGGCATCGAGGTCGCCGTCAAGCACTTTTTGGGTGGCCGAGGTTTCGTGGTTGGTGCGCAAATCCTTGATGCGGCTCTGGTCGAGCACATAGCTGCGGATCTGGTGGCCCCACCCCACATCGGTCTTGCTCTCCTCGAGCTTTTGTTGCTCGGCCTGGCGCTTGCGTAGTTCGTGGTCGTACAGACGCGAGCGCAACCGCTTCCAGGCCACATCACGGTTGCTGTGCTGAGAGCGGCCGTCCTGGCACTGCACCACGATGCCGGTGGGAATGTGCGTCAGGCGCACGGCCGAGTCGGTCTTGTTGATGTGCTGGCCTCCTGCGCCGGAGGCGCGGAAGGTGTCGGTGCGGACATCGGCCGGGTTGATCTCGATTTCGATGGAGTCATCGATCTCGGGGTATACGAACACAGAGGCAAATGAGGTGTGGCGGCCGCCCGAGGAGTCAAACGGCGATTTGCGCACCAGGCGGTGCACACCGGTTTCGGTGCGCAGCAGGCCAAAGGCGTAGTCGCCGTCGATCTTGATGGTGGCGCTCTTGATGCCAGCGGTGTCACCGGCGGTCTCATCCTCGACCGTGGCCTTGAAGCCCTTGCGCTCGGCGTACTTGAGGTACTGCCGCAGCAGCATGCTGGCCCAATCGCAGGCTTCGGTGCCGCCAGCACCGGCCTGAATGTCCAGAAAGGCATTGAGTGGATCGGCCTGATTGCTGAACATGCGCCGAAATTCGAGTTTTTCGACCTCGGCTTGTATCTTGTGGGCCTCGGTCTCAATCGTGCCCAGACCTGCTTCGTCGCCGTCGTCGCGGGACATTTCAAACAGCGCAAGATTGTCCTCGGCGTCCTGGCCCAGCCGGTCGAGTGCCAGCACCACATCTTCAAGGGACTTTTTTTCCTTGCTCAGCTCCTGCGCGCGTTTGGGCTGGTCCCAGACCTTGGGGTCTTCCAGCGCAGCGTTTACTTCATGCAGTTTTCGGGACTTGGCAGGGTAGTCAAAGATACCCCCGTAGTTCGTCGACCCGGCGGCGCAGGTCTTGCAGGGTGTTGCCGATGAGGTTGATGTGTTCTGCGTCCATGACGGTGCGGTTTCCTGTGGAGTGGGGCGCCTGCGCTGAGCAGGGGTGCTCACGAGCGCCGATAGCCTGATTTTCTCATGCCAGGAATGTTTCGATGGCCTGGGCCAATACTTGCGGTTGGTCGTGGTGCAGCATGTGGCCCGCGTCTTCGATGCGTACGCAGCGAACCTGCGTGATGTTTTTCAGCCGTTCGTGGTAGTCGGCCAGGGTGTAGCTGCCTTTCCACCACTGGTTCAGTGAGTCGTCGCCGGCCACCACCGAGAGAACCGGCGCTGTGATGCGCTTCCAGATTTCCTGCATTTCGTCCCAACGGTAAAGGTAGGGATTCTTGATTTTGTGGGCGGCCTCACCCAGGATGTGCCAAAGGCCTTGTGCATCTGGCCGGGCCCAGTGCAGGGCCAGCCACTGGGCTTTGTCTTGACTCAGCCGCGGGTTGGTCTTCATCAGCCGACCCGCTACGGCCTGCGCATCGGGGTAGCTGCGCAGGCCAAGTTCTCCCGCGTACAGGCTCTTGATCTCGTCCATCCACTGGCCATATCGTCCTGGCGCCTGGCTCGGCCGGCTCGCGGCCAGGCCAAAGCCCTCCAGGTTGACGGCTCGGCGTATGCGCTGGGGTCGCACTCCGGCATAGCACAGGGCAATATTGCCGCCCATGCTGTGACCCACCAGATCGACCGCCTGGCCCGGTGCGATGGCATCGAGCAGAAAGTCCAGGTCGGCCAAATAGTCGGGGAACCAGAAGTTGTCCGTCTGCGCCTGGGTTTTGCCAAAGCCGCGCCAATCGGGCGCGATGATTCGACGGCCGGCGGTAAAGCCCGGGCTCAGGGCGTCAACCATGAACTGGTAAGACGCGCCGATATCCATCCAGCCGTGGACCAGCACCAAGGGTGGCAGCTCGGGCTGCACCGGACCGTCGCTCCATTGCAGCAGGTGGTAGCGCAGGGAACGGATCCGGATAAATGCGCTTTGGGCGCTGCGCTTTTCTTTGTACATTGCAGGTGTTGCGTCGGTGCGAGTTTTTGAGCCAGCCCGACATCATAAGGAGCCTCAATCCGATGCCGCGATCGAACACCCCCAAGTCTGCCGATCACCATCCCGCCATGCATCAGAGTTTGCGATGGCAGGTCGATGAGCGCTTTAACATAGCCCAAGTCTGTTCGCACCGATGGGCACAGAGCCAACCCGCGGCGGTGGCGATTGTGGAGCATCGTCCGGCTGGCTCGCCACGGCTTTACGCCTATGCCGATCTTCAGCGCGGTGCCGATGCGCTGAGCCGGGTGCTTGAGGGCCTGGGCGTGCGGCCTGGCGATCGGGTGGCCATCGTCATGCCGCAGCGCTTTGAGACGGCAGTGGCCTATATCGCGCTGCTGCAGATGGGAGCGGTGGCGATACCGCTGTCGGTACTGTTTGGCCCGCAGGCGCTGGCCTACCGGCTGCAGGACAGTGAGGCCGTGGCGGCTATTGCCGATGGCTCTTCGATGCCTGCCTTGATGCACCTGCGGCAGGATTGCCCGGCACTGCGGCATTTGATCGGGGTCGATGGGTCTGGTGGTGACATCGACTACGGACAAGCTGTGGCCGCTGCCCCGCACACCGGGTACCCGCCCGCACCCACCCTTGCCGAAGATCCTGCGGTGCTGATCTACACCAGCGGCACCACGGGCCCGCCCAAGGGCGCGCTCATTCCGCATCGAGCCCTGATCGGTAACTTGACCGGCTTTATCTGCAGCCAGAATTGGTTTGGCTTTGACGGGGTTCGCAACGATCGTTCGCAAGCCGTATTTTGGTCGCCGGCCGACTGGGCTTGGACCGGCGGCCTGATGGATGCGCTGCTGCCCACGCTCTATTTTGGCCGGCCGATCATTGCCTGCACCGAGCGTTTTAGTGCCGAGATGGCCTTCGAGTTGATGCAGCAGCATGGGGTGACCCACACTTTTCTGTTTCCGACGGCGCTCAAGGCCATGATGAAGTCTTGCCCTCGGCCGCGCGCTGTGCATCGGCTGCACTTGCAGGCCATCATGAGCGCCGGCGAGGCAGTCGGTGATGCGGTCTACGCCTACTGTAGAGATCAACTCGGCGTGATTGTCAATGAGATGTTCGGTCAAACCGAGATCAACTACATCGTCGGCAATTGCGCGATGCAGTGGGCCCGCAGCCCCCAGGGCCTGCCCGAGCCCGGTCGGCCCGGCCAGGCCCTGGGGTGGCCGGCGCGGCCGGGCAGTATGGGCAAGCCTTATCCGGGACATCGGGTGGCGGTGATTGATGAGCGCGGTGACGAGTGCCCGGTGGGTGTACCCGGCGATGTGGCCCTGCACCGGCTGGATGTGAACGGTCAGCCCGATCCGATTTTTTTCCTTGGCTACTGGAAGAACCCGCGCGCCACCGAGTCCAAATTCACCGGGCCCTGGTGTCGCACCGGTGATCTGGCCCGGCGTGATGAGGATGGCTATCTTTGGTATGAGGGGCGATCAGACGATGTGTTCAAGTCGGCCGGCTATCGCATCGGACCGGGTGAGATTGAAAATTGCCTGGTCAAGCATCCTGCCGTGGCCAATGCTGCAGTGGTGCCCAAGCCCGATCGAGACCGGGGGGCGCTGGTCAAGGCCTATGTCGTTCTATCGCCAGAGTACCAAGTCCGACGGCCGGCAGGCCCTGAGCGCGAGCGTTTCGATGCCGACTTGATCGTCTCTCTGCAAGGCCATGTACGCGCTTTGCTGGCGCCATACGAGTATCCCAAGGAAGTTGAATTCATCGACGAATTGCCCATGACCACCACGGGCAAGGTACAACGCAGAGTGCTTCGACTGCAAGAGGAGGAGCGGTTTCGCGCCCGGTCCGTTTGAGCCGGGACTGCACGGCTGCGCCGGCATTAAACTGCAGGCTCTAAGCATTCTTAGCAAAATTTTCAAACACTGGCATGGGGGCGCGCGCATGAAACTTGTTAACTTGGGCACCAGCGATCTGAAGGTTACCCCGATTTGCCTGGGCACCATGACCTTTGGTGAGCAGGTCGATGAGCCGACCACCCATGCTATTTTGGACCGCAGTCTGGCGCTTGGCATCAATTTCATAGACACCGCGGAGATGTATTCGGTACCAACGAAGGCCGAAACCTTTACGCGCACCGAGAGTTACATTGGCAACTGGCTGGCCAAGAGGCCGCAGGCGCGGCAGCAGCTGATACTGGCAACCAAGGTGGCTGGGCCCGCCCGTGTGCCTTGGGTGCGCGGGGGCAAACCCGACCTGACCGGCGAGGACATCATCGCGGCCTGCAAAGACAGTCTGCGCCGCCTGCGTACCGATGTCATCGACCTTTATCAGATCCACTGGCCGGTGCGGCATGTGCCGGCGTTTGGCACCATGTACTTTGATCCGAGCAAGGACACCCCGGTCACATCGATTCTTGAGCAGTTGCAGGCCCTTGATCAGTTGGTCAAGGCCGGTCTGGTACGGGCGGTCGGCTTGTCCAATGAAACTCCCTACGGTGTCCATGAGTTCGTGCGCCTGGCCCAGAAGCATGGTCTGCCGCGCATCGCTACGGTGCAGAACCCTTTTTGCCTGATTAATCGCACCGTGGAAAACGCTCTGGATGAAACGCTCTATCGCTTGAATGTTTCGTTGCTGGCCTATTCTCCACTCGGTTTTGGCTTGCTGACCGGCAAGTACGATCAAACCGGCACCGACCCTGACAAAGGTCCGCCCGGTGCGCGTATCAGCAAGTACGAATCGGTCCGGCAGCAGCGCTGGGGCCGGCCCGCGGCTTTGCAGGCGGCGCGTCGCTACAACGAGCTGGCACGCCAGCACGGCTTGAGTCCCACCCAGATGGCGCTGGCCTTTTGTTACACGCGGCCCATCGTGGCGAGCACCATCATTGGGGTGACCACCCTGGCTCAGCTCGAAGAGGATCGGGCTGTCTGGGGCCTGTCGGTATCGCCGGAACTGCTCAAGGCCATCGATGACATCCGATGGGAGCTGCGCGACCCAGCAGTCTGAGGGGCAAGCCATGGGCAAAGCCGTGACTGCCGGCCAGACCCCGGCCACCTTGCTGCTGCGTCAGCACGGGATCGGCTTTACCGAGCACTCTTACGAGTACCTGGAGCATGGGGGTGCCGAGCACAGCGCCCGGGTGTTGCAGTTTGATCCCTATGCGGTAGTCAAGACCTTGATCATGCAGGATCAGGACGCGCGACCTTTGGTGGTGTTGATGCACGGCAACCGACAGGTCTCCACCCGGCAGCTGGCAAGGCAACTGGGTCTGAAGAAGCTTGAGCCTTGTGCGCCTGAGGTGGCGCAGCGGCATTCGGGCTACCTGGTAGGCGGTACTTCGCCGTTCGCGACCCGGCGGGTCATGCCGGTCTACATCGAAGAGACCATCCTCGCCTTGCCTAAAATCTTGATCAATGGAGGGCGACGCGGTTTCCTGATCGGTATCGATCCTCGCGTCTGCTTGCAAGATGTGCTGGCTGCGCGGCCGGTCCAGTGCGCCATTGACAAGTAGAAAGTGCCTGTGGACTTCGTATATTTGCTGATTGCCACCGTTTCGGCCTACCTGGTCGGCTCCCTTTCTTTCGCGGTCATTGTCAGTCGCCTGATGGGCCTGAACGATCCGCGCAGCTATGGCAGCGGCAACCCAGGCGCGACCAATGTGCTGCGATCGGGCAGCAAGGCCGCCGCCGCCTTGACGCTGCTGCTCGATGGAGTCAAGGGCTGGCTGCCGGTGGCTTTGGTGCAATGGAAAGGCCAAGCCTGGGGCTTGGGCGAGGGCGCGCTTGCGGCCGTCGGTCTGGCGGCGTTTCTGGGGCACCTGTACCCGCTGTTTTTCAAGTTTCAGGGGGGCAAGGGGGTCGCCACTGCCGCTGGCGTCCTGCTGGGGCTCCATCCCTTTTTGGGGCTTGCAGTTCTGGCCGTCTGGCTGGGCGTGGCTTTTCTCAGCCGCTATTCATCGCTGGCGGCGCTGCTGGCGGCGCTGGCCGCCCCGGTTTTGTATCTGATGCTCGATCGCATCTGGTGGTACAGCGAGGGCCGCATTGTGTTGGCGCTGGTGATCATGAGCGCCCTTTTGATTTGGCGCCACCGCAGCAATATCGCCAAGCTGATTCGAGGTCAGGAGTCGCGCATCGGCTCCAAAGCCAAGGGCTGAGCCTGCGGACCCGACTGGGTCCATCCGGTCAGTCTCGGAAGTTGCTAAAACTAAGCGGCAAATCTTTGATCTCGGCGCGAATCAGGGCCATGGCGCTTTGCAGATCGTCGCGCTTGGCACCGGCAACGCGCACCACATCGCCCTGAATTGAAGCCTGAATTTTGAGCTTGCTGCCCTTGATGAGCTGGGCAATTTTCTTTGCGTCGTCGCTGCCGATGCCATCACGCACTTTGCTGACCTGCTTGACCTTGTCGCCGCCTATCTTTTCGACCTTGCCTAAATCGAGAAAGCGAACATCAACGCTGGCCTTGGCCAGCTTGCTGCGCAAGATATCGTTGATCTGATCGATTTGAAAGTCACCGTCGCCGGTCAGGGTGATGTCCTTGTCCTTGATTTCTATCGCGGCGGCCGTACCCTTGAAATCAAAGCGGGTACCGATTTCCTTGGCGGTGTTGTCCACCGCATTCTTGAGTTTGACCAGGTCGGCGGTCAGCACAGTGTCAAAGGAGGGCATGGAAAGCTTGTCGTTTTGTTTTTCGTCGATGAGACAATGACCGGATGTTAGTCGAGAACCAATGTCCGCTTCAGGCGCTCAACACCTTTGGCATCGCTGCGCGGGCGCAGCAGCTGGTCCGGATCGCCGACGAGTCCGATGTGCGCGCTGTTCTGGACGACCCTGAGCTACGCGATCGGCCGAAATTCGTGCTCGGTGGAGGTAGCAACATCGTGCTGACCGGTGATGTGAAGGCTTTAGTTCTCAAGGTTGAGGTGGCGGGGCGGCGTCTTGTGGGTGAGACCCCCCGGCACTGGATCATCGAGGCCGGCGCCGGAGAAAACTGGCACGATTTGGTGGCCTGGACCCTGGATCAGGGCTGGCCGGGTCTGGAAAACCTGGCCCTGATACCGGGAACTGTGGGGGCCTCTCCAGTTCAAAACATTGGCGCCTACGGCGTTGAACTTCAAGACTGTTTTGACTCGTTGGATGCCGTGGACCTGGAGAGCGGCCGCATTTTTGTCCTTGATTCTGCGCAATGCGCATTCTCCTATCGGGATTCAATCTTCAAGCATGCCGCTGCAATGGGCCTGCAGGGACGACGCGGCCTCGGGCTGGCCGGTCGCGCGCTCATCTTGCGCGTGCGGCTGGCGCTGCCCAAGGCCTGGAAGCCGGTGCTTGGCTATGCCGACATCGAGCGCCGCATGGCCCTGGAGGGGGCGGTGGTGTCCGATGTGACGCCGCGCCGTGTTTTCGACTGGGTGTGTGATATCCGGCGGCACAAGCTGCCTGACCCAGCGGTCCTGGGTAATGCCGGCAGTTTTTTCAAGAATCCGAGTGTCACGCCCGAGCAGTGCGCTGACATCATCGCGCGCGATCCGAAAGTGGTTCACTACCCCATGCCCGATGGCAGTATCAAGCTGGCAGCAGGCTGGATGATCGATGCCTGCGGATGGAAGGGCAAGACGGTGGGTCGGGCTGGCGTCTACGAAAGGCAGGCGCTGGTGTTGGTCAACCGAGGTACCATGCAGCAGCCTTGTACTGGCGGCGAAATCATGACCCTGGCCAAAGCCATACAAACCAGCGTGTACGAGCGTTTTGGCATCCGATTGGAACCCGAGCCTGTGGTGGTGTGAGCCGCGGTCCTGAAGCGGCCCGCGCCCCTTACTTGCCCTCAAGCTTGAAAATATGCGACCCCTCTCCAGCTGAGAGCAATCCGGTGTGGGCATACACCCCTAACTTGCTGCGCGTATCGGCGATGTCCAAGTTGCGCATGGTTAGCTGACCGATGCGGTCCAGTGGTGTAAACGGTGCGTCCTCCACCTTCTCCATGGACAGTCGCTCGGGGGCATAGGTCAGATTCGGGCTCTCGGTATTGAGGAGGGAGTAGTCGTTACCGCGGCGCAGCTCCAGAGTGACGGTGCCGGTGATGGCACGCGCCACCCACCGTTGGGCGGTCTCGCGCAGCATGATGGCTTGCGGATCAAACCAGCGGCCCTGGTAGAGCAGACGCCCGAGCTTAAGGCCATTGATCCGGTATTGCTCGATGGTGTCCTCGTTGTGAATGCCCGTGACCAGGCGCTCGTAGGCGATGTGCAGCAGCGCCATGCCTGGAGCCTCGTAGATGCCGCGACTTTTGGCCTCAATGATGCGGTTTTCGATCTGGTCGCTCATGCCCAGGCCGTGGCGGCCGCCGATTTCATTGGCTTTGAGCAGCAGGGCAACCGGATCGCCGTATTCAACGCCATTGAGAGCGATCGGCATGCCTTCCTCGAAGCGTACCGTTACTTCCTCGGCCTTAACCGCCACCTCGGGTTTCCAGAAGGCCACGCCCATGATGGGGTTGACGATGCGAATGCCCGAGTCGAGATGCTCGAGGTCCTTGGCCTCGTGTGTCGCCCCCAGCATATTGGAGTCGGTGGAGTAGGCTTTTTCGACCGACATCTTGTAGTCGAAGCCATTGGCGATGAGGAACTCGCTCATCTCCTTGCGGCCGCCGAGCTCATCGATGAAGGTTTGATCCAGCCAGGGCTTGTAGATCTTCAGGCTGGGATTGGTGAGCAGGCCATAGCGGTAGAAACGCTCGATGTCGTTGCCTTTGAAGGTTGAGCCGTCCCCCCAGATGTGCACATCGTCTTCCTTCATGGCCGCCACCAGCATGGTGCCGGTAACAGCGCGGCCCAAGGGCGTGGTGTTGAAGTAAGTGACGCCGCCGGTGGAGATATGAAACGCGTTGCATTGGAGGGCGGCTATCCCTTCGTGGGCCAATTGCGCCCGGCAGTCGACCAGTCGGGCCTTCTCGGCGCCGTAGGCCATAGCCTTGCGAGGAATTTCGTCGTAGTCCGATTCATCGGGCTGGCCGAGGTGCGCGGTGTAAGCGTAGGGCAGGGCGCCCTTTTTCTTCATCCAAAGGAGGGCGGCTGAGGTGTCCAGTCCGCCCGAGAAGGCGATGCCGACTTTTTGTCCCTTGGGCAGTTGTTGCAGGATGGTGCTCATGATGAAAATGCAGTGTCGGTGAGGGTCGGATCTGGGACGCGCTGCGATGCGGTCGGCGAGGAGCTACCTTGCCCCCCGTCCTGCTCAACCGAAGTGACAGATGTAGTGGTAAGCCTCGGTGACCCGGATGTCGAAGCTGGAGTTGCCCGGGATGCTGAACTGTTCACCGGCCGAAGAGGTCAGCCACTCGGTGCTGCCAGCCAGACGGTATTCGCAACGGCCGGCCACGCATTCCATGATCTCAGGCGCACCGGTCTTGAAGGTCAGCGTGGCCGGTAACACGACACCAACGGATTTTTTCCTGCCATCGGCCAGGGTCAGGCTGTGGCTGACGCACTTGCCCTCGAAGTAAACATTGGCCTGTGTTTGAAGGCTGACATTGTGAAGTTGCGCGGTACTCATGGTTGGCAGGGGTGGGCAGAAATCGTGGAGCCGCCCGCAGGGGCGCTGAACTCGCAATTCTAGGTCAGCCCCACAGCCGGAATCGGCGGCGCTGCCGGAACGCTTGGGGCTGCTCACCGCCGTGCAGACGGCCGGCTTGGGTCAGTGCCAGCGGCGATGAGGGTGGTTGTAGCGGCTCCAGTGGAGCGAGATATCGACGGGCACGACCGGGGCCAACCGCGCGGCCGGGTAGAAGGTAAACGGGCCGCTGACCTGTACATGGACGGGCGCTGGATGGGCTTGCGTGATGTAGACAGGTGCGGCAGTCACCACCGGATAGACCGGCGCGCTCGAGATCGGGCTGGTAATGATGGTGGTCGTGCTGGTGGGGGCGGCCGGTATGGTGCCGACCGGATTGAGTTGCAGGCGCACGAACTGGCCCGGATCGTTGGGCATTTTGACGCTGTAGCGTTTGCCGTCGTACTCGTAAATCACATCGTAGTGAAGGATGCGATTTTCGAAGGTGGTCTGGGTGGTGCACTGCTGGACATTGCGCACCTCATCGCGCGTGCCTTCGATTCGGTTGCCCAGAACCGCACCGCCCACGATACCGATCACCGTGGCCAGATCGCGGCCGCTGCCGCCCCCCACCGCATTGCCCACGGCACCGCCGGCAATGGCGCCCATGACAGCGCCGGCGCCTGACGGTTGACTTTGCTGGATCACTGGTTGTGTGGTGCAGACTTGCCGCGGCACGGCCACTTGTTGCATGACAGCGGTGCTCGAAAGAACGCGAGCCATCACCTCCTGCGCCGATGCGGGCACGCTGGTAAGCGCCAAAGTGGTCAGCGCGCAAACATAGACGATGGACCTCATAACTACTCCTTCTTTTGAGAACGGAAATCGCAGCAGTGCCGCCGCGCCCTTTATCTTCTCAAATTAACGCACGACGGGCCAGTTTGGTTCACAAATCCGGGTAAAAACTTAGGTAAAAGCCTGTGCCAGTCCTCGGCAATAAAGCCCACGGTCACTGTCCCATCGGGCCAGCTTGCCACCGGACGCTTGATCAGGCTGGGCCGGGCGCGCATCAGGGCCAAGGCGCTGGTTTCATCGCTCGCCGCCTGCTGGGTTGCCGGGGAGAGCTGGCGCCAGGTGCTACCCCGGCGGTTGAGCAGCCGTTCCCAGCCCACCAAACCAGCCCAATGCTCAAGCAACTCGGCAGCAACACCGGTTTTCTTGAAGTCGTGGAAGGTGTGGGTGAGTCCGGCTTGATTGAGCCAGAGCCGCGCCTGTTTGACCGTGTCGCAGTTGGGGATGCCGTAGAGCTCGAGCATGAGCGCATTCTGACATCTGCGCCCCGCCTCTTTGTCTTGCCCCCGGGCTGCGACACAATCGCGGTCATGGACATGCCGCAAACTCTCGACGAATGGCTGGCGTATTGTGAGCGCCTGCACCCCAAGGGCATCGAAATGGGTCTGGAGCGGGTGCGCGCGGTGGCCTTGCGTATGCAACTGAAGTTTGATGGCACGGTGATCACGGTAGCCGGTACCAATGGCAAGGGCTCGACCTGCGCCATGCTTGAGTCCATTCTCGCGCAGGCCGGCTATCGCGTCGGGCTCTACACCTCACCGCATCTGGTGAATTTTGAGGAGCGCTGTCGACTGCGGGGTCAGCCGGTGAGCGCCGACCTGCTGTTGACCCACTTTCAAGCGGTCGAGCGTGCCCGGCGCGGCAGTGATATGCGCTATTTGCCGGGTCGGCCGCAGGACATCCGCGGCGAGGTGGCGCTGACCTATTTTGAGTTCACCACGCTGGCTATTTTTTCGGCCATGGCCCACACCCCGCTGGATGTGGTGATTCTTGAAGTGGGTATGGGCGGGCGCCTGGATGCGGTCAATTTGATCGATACCGACTGCGCCATCATCACCAGCATTGACCTGGATCACATGGAGTTCCTCGGACCCGATCGCGAGACCATCGGCCGCGAAAAGGCCGGCATTATTCGTACTGGCAAACCCGTCATCGTCAGCGATCCCTCCCCCCCGCAGAGTGTCATCAAAGCCGCTCATCTACTGGATGCCGACCTGTGGCAGCTCGGCCCGGACTTTCAGTTTTCCGGTGACAAGCAGCAGTGGAACTGGAGCGGGCGCGGCAAGCGATATTCGGCCCTGGCTTATCCGGCCCTGCGCGGAGCCAATCAGTTGCTCAACGCAGCCGGCGCGCTGGCCGCCCTGACCGCTTTATGGGATCGGCTGCCGGTGACGGCGCAGGCGGTACGCAACGGCCTGGCGTTGGTCGATTGGCCCGGGCGCTTCCAGATCGTGCCCGGCCAGCCGATGCTGGTGCTTGATGTGGCCCACAACCCGCATTCGGTGGCCGCGCTGGCAGAAAACCTGGACGCGATGGGCTTTTATCCCCGTACTCATGCCGTGTTCGGTGCGATGGTGGACAAAGACTTGGCTTCCATGCTGGCGCGCATTGCGCCTTTGATCGATTGTTGGTACTTTTGCGATCTGCCCACCGCGCGGGCCGCTTCTGCCGAGGATCTGCAAACCCGGTGGCAGGCGTCTGTGGGCGGGGGGCGCAGCAGCAGTACCCACCCGGGCCCGTCTCAAGCGCTGGAGCGGGCTCTGTCTGAGGCGGACCCCGCTGATAGAATCGTGGTCTTCGGCTCATTCTTCACGGTCGGCGGGGTTCTCAGAGGCGGATTGCCGCGTTTGTCGGCCCAGCATCTGTCCGGTTGAGGGCCCGGTCGATTCCTTGCCAGCATCGGATTGCGCCTGCTCATGTCCTTCTTCAGTTTCCGACGAGACCGGGCCGCCAAAGCCAACGCCGCAGCGGCCGATGCGGAGAGCGTGGAGGTGGTGCGCAAGCGGGCCCGGCAGCGGCTCATCGGCTCGGCCGTGTTGGTACTTATCGCTGTCGTCGGCTTCCCGCTGCTCTTTGACAGCCAGCCACGCCCTGTGCCGGTCGACATCGACATGGAGATTCCTTCGCGCTCCACGGTCAAACCCGGTACGCCGGTGGGTCCTGCGCCCGCTGCGACCGCGGCGGTGAGTCCTCTGCCTGAAAAAGCGTCTGCCCCCCCGGCAGTGCCTGCATCGGCGAGCTTGCAGGACAAGGAAGAAATCGTGCCCAAGGCGGCTGCACCCGCGACACCTGCGGTGGTCCCCGGACCTGCCGCCGCCGCGTCCCCGGCCAAGGGTCCAGAGGGCGCGGCCGAAGCGCCGCGTAGCGAGGGTAAGCGAGCTCAGAATCTGCTGGAAGGCAAAGGCAGCGATACGGGCACGCCGGGACGGGTGGTGGTACAGGTGGGGGCCTACGCGGACGCGGGCAAGGCGCGGGAGGTGCGCCAGAAATTGGAGAAGGCCGGGCTGAAAACCTACACCCAGGTGGTCGATACCAAAGACGGTCAGCGCACCCGGGTTCGCGTCGGGCCGTATCCAAGTCGCGAAGAAGCCGAAAAAGCGGTGGCACGGATCAAGGCGCTGGATTTGCCCGCCTCGATCCTGACGCTCTGAGCAGGTCATGACAGGCGTTGATTGGCTACTCCTTGCGATCCTGCTGATTTCTCTGCTGGTGGGCTTTTGGCGCGGTCTGGTGTTCGAATTGTTTTCCCTGATCGGCTGGGTGGTTGCCTTTTTTGCGGCGCAGTGGCTGACCCCCTCGGTGGCGGTGGTGCTGCCTTTGCAGGGTCTGTCCGATCCCATGCGCTACGCGGTGGGTTTTGCGCTGACCTTCCTGGCTTGCGTGCTGGCGGCCGGGTTGGTAGCCTCGCTCTCGCGAAAGCTGGTAGCGGTCGTGGGTTTGCAGCCCATTGATCGGCTGCTGGGTGCGGCCTTCGGCGCCTTGCGGGGACTGGTTATTTTGCTGGCCTTGGCGGTGGTGATCGATTTGACACCCTTCAAGCGGGCCGCATGGTGGGAACAGTCTGAGTGGGCTCCGTGGCTGGCCTTGGTCTTGGCCGGCCTCAAGCCGGTCCTGCCCGAGCCCTTGTTGCGGCTGATGGTTTAGGGAAAGTTGGGTCTATGTGTGGCATTTTTGGCGTTGTCAGTGACGCCCCGGTCAATCAGCTGATTTATGACGGATTGCTCTTGCTCCAGCACCGCGGGCAGGATGCGGCCGGCATCGTCACTCAGATGGGACACAAATTCTTCATGCACAAGGCCAAGGGCATGGTGCGTGATGTGTTTCGCACACGAAACATGCGGGCCTTGCCGGGGCATCTGGGCTTGGGACAGGTGCGCTACCCCACTGCTGGCAATGCCTTCAGTGAAGAAGAGGCGCAGCCTTTTTATGTCAATGCGCCTTTCGGTTTGGTGCTGGTGCATAACGGCAACCTCACCAACGCGGCGGCCTTGAAGGCCGAGCTGTTTTCCATCGATCACCGGCATATCAATACGCAAAGCGATTCGGAGGTCTTGCTCAATGTGCTGGCCCACGAATTGGAGAAGACCACCCGGGGTCTGCCCCTGACGCCCGCCGATGTGTTTGCCGCCGTCCGTGGTGTGCACAAGAGGGTGCGCGGCTCCTATGCCGTGGTGGCCTTGATTGCCGGACACGGGTTGTTGGCGTTTCGCGATCCCTTCGGTATTCGTCCGCTGTGTCTGGGCCGTCAGGCGAACACCTGGGTGGTTGCCAGCGAGTCGGTGGCGCTGGAGGGAACCGGCCATCAGTTCGAGCGCGATCTGCAACCGGGCGAGGCTGTTTTCATTGACCAGTCGGGTCAGCTACATGCCGCCCAGTGCGCCGAGCAGCCGCGCTTGATGCCTTGCATCTTCGAATATGTTTACCTGGCCCGGCCTGACTCCATGCTCGACGGCATTTCGGTCTACCAGGCCCGGCTCAATCTGGGTGAATCCTTGGCTAAGCGAGTGATCTCGACCGTGCCACCGAGCCAGATTGATGTGGTGATTCCGATTCCCGAGTCCAGTCGACCCAGCGCCACCCAGTTGGCACACCTGCTGGGCCTGCCTTACCGAGAAGGCTTTGTGAAGAACCGCTATGTCGGCCGAACCTTCATCATGCCGGGGCAGGGGGTTCGAAAGAAGTCGGTGCGCCAGAAGCTCAATGTCATCGGCAGCGAATTCAAGGGTCGCAATGTGCTGCTGGTCGACGACTCGATCGTGCGTGGTACTACCAGCCGCGAGATCGTACAGATGGCACGCGATGCTGGTGCACGCCGGGTATACCTGGCCAGTGCCGCTCCGCCCGTGCGCTTTCCCAATGTGTATGGCATTGATATGCCGACGCCCGATGAGTTGGTGGCCCATGAGCGAACAGTCGAGCAGGTGCGCGAACTCATTGCTTGCGATGCGCTGATTTATCAGGATGTTGAAGGCATGAAGCGGGCTATTGCCTCGATCAATCCGCGGTTGGATGGTTTCGATGCTTCGTGTTTTGACGGCCAGTATGTCACCGGTGATGTAACCCCCGAGTCGATTTCGCGCATGAACCAAAATCGCAGCATCGGTGATGAGGAAGCCGAGGCGGACCATTCGCGCCTAGCGCTACCCAATGCCCAGGCGGCCTGAGTGGGCGAGGCGAGCTACCGCATGACTGAAAAACTCCACGCTGAGACACTGGCTGTACGCGCCGCCTTGGAGCGCAGCCACTACGGTGAGAATTCCGAGGCGCTGTATCTCACCAGCGGCTATGTGCAGCCCTCGGCTGAGTCGGCTGCGGCCCGATTTGCCAACGAGGAAGAGGGCTTCACCTACGCGCGTTATGGCAATCCGACGGTTGCGAGTTTTGAAAAGCGCCTGGCGGCCATGGAAGGCACCGAGGCAGCTATTGCTACCTCCAGCGGCATGGCGGCCATTCTTATGATGTGCATGGGCCTGCTCAAGGCCGGCGATCATGTGATCTGCTCGCGCTCGGTCTTCGGCTCGACCATCAAGCTCATTGGTGGAGAGTTCGGCAAGTTCGGTGTTGCCTCAACATTTGTCTCGCAGACCGATGTGGACGAATGGCGCGCTGCGCTGCGACCGACCACGCGGCTGCTCTTCGCTGAGACGCCGACCAATCCGTTGACCGAGGTCTGCGATATGGCCGCCCTGGCTGACATAGCCCACCGTGCGGGCGCGCTGTTGGCGGTGGACAACTGTTTTGCGACCCCGGTGCTGCAGCAACCGGTTGCTTTTGGGGCCGATATCGTGATGCACTCGGGGACCAAATACCTCGACGGGCAGGGTAGAGTTCTGGCCGGGGCCCTGTGCGCCAGCCGCGAACTGATAGACGAAAAATTCATGCCGGTTCTGCGCAGTGCGGGCATGACGCTCTCGCCTTTTAATGCCTGGGTGGTGCTCAAAGGTCTGGAGACCTTGGGCCTGCGTATTCGCGCGCAGAGTGCGCAAGCGCTGCAATTGGCCCATTGGCTCTTGCAACAGGCCCAGGTGGTTTCGGTGCATCACCCGGGACTGGCATCCCACCCGCAGCATGCTTTGGCCATGCGCCAACAATCGGGCGTGGGCGGGGCGGTTATTTCCTTTGATCTCGGTGGTGGCAGCCCCGAGCAGGCCCGCGCACGGGCCTTTCATCTGCTCGATCAGCTGCGCGTGCTTTCCCTATCGACCAACCTGGGCGACACCAAGACTTTGGTGGCTCATCCAGCCAGTACCTCGCATGGACGACTTACCGAAGCGCAGCGGCAGGCCGCCGGCATCACCCAGGGCTTGGTGCGGGTGGCGGTAGGCCTGGAGCATCTCGAAGACATCCAGGCCGATCTGCTGCGCGGCTTGTCCACCCTGGCTTGATTCTTGCCGGCGTTTACCGCCCCGGCTTTGATATTTCGAACGCTTTTTCTCCTCTAAGCTCCCATGAATCTTTGCGTGCGTACCCGCTTTGCGCCTTCACCCACTGGCTTTATCCACCTGGGCAATATCCGGTCAGCTCTCTACCCTTGGGCCTTCGCGCGTGCCAAGGGGGGCGACTTTGTTTTACGCATCGAAGACACTGATCTTGAACGCTCAACCCAGGAGGCGGTCGATGTCATCATTGAAAGCATGCGTTGGCTCGGCCTTGACTACGATGAGGGCCCCTACTACCAGATGCAGCGCATGCAGCGCTACAAGCAGGTGCTCGAGCAGTTACGCTCGAGC
>Ga0194130_10003417_pt1 | contig 21381 bp, 28 predicted proteins | sample TA2KigsurfametaG_FD_160084 | JGI IMG/M metagenome (GOLD analysis project Ga0194130, IMG submission 160084) | Freshwater microbial communities from Lake Tanganyika, Tanzania - TA2015050 Kigoma 12 surface | ecosystem: Environmental > Aquatic > Freshwater > Lake | place: Tanzania: Lake Tanganyika... | reverse complement strand
ATTGTGAGCCACGATTGCCAGAAAACGATTTCATTGGTGAACAAGGACGGGTATGTGCAGCTGCCGCACCTCATGTTCAATGCGTATGATGAAATGCGGGCATCGGCGGCGCACTGTCGTAAATACAAAACGCTGCTGCGCTACTTTGATTTGCGCGAAGTTGTCAAGTTCATATCTCATGTGAATGAGGGAAAACTGTGGACATCGACGCGTTATGCAGTCGACCAGCATTTTTCGGACATTGCTGACATCAACATGACGAACATCAAGGAGTATTACTTGGTGCTGTTGGAAAACGTGCAAGCGGATAAATGGCCGGAACTGTATGCGCATTTCCAGGCGACTCGTGCGCGCATGCATGCATCGAATGTGAACCTAACATCAAAGGACGCACACACGTTGACATGTGGCCCCACCCTGTTTTTGGCGAACGATGTGGAAAAGATTGCGCGGTTTGCATTGCAAATTGCGGAGATACCGGAGTGCGTGATGGATGATTTGATGAAAATCATTGACCACAACAATGAAATCAAGGACGAGATGGAGAAGTTGGAACGCGAGATTGAGGACAAAATGGAAGAGGGCAACAACGACAAGGACGAGAAAGCCAAGGACAAGGACAAGAAAAACAATAAAAAAATGGATGACATGCGGTTCAGTCCGGAAGTGCGCCGACTTCAGGAAAAGATAGATCAGTTGCGGGGGCAAGTCAAGTGGGGTGCATTGAACGATATGTTTGTTCCGAATCGGGCGGAGCACTTGAAGCGGTGGGCGCCGCATTTGACAAAGGAAGAGATTGATGCCATGCATCCATTCACGTCGCAGGTTGAGCCGGAAGATGTGGAGCGCATCATGGTTCTGCCGATTGAGAACATTTGGAAGGTGCTGCTCATGATGGGGGTGGGAGTGATGACGGAGCAGTCGAATTCCAATAAGACATACACGGAGATTATGAAAGACTTGGCACAAAAGCAGCGGCTTTATTTGATTATTGCGTGCACAGACTACATTTATGGAACGAACTACCAGTTCTGCCATGGGTATTTGGGTCGAGATTTGAACGACATTAGTCAGGAAAAAATCATTCAGGCGCTGGGTCGAATTGGGCGCAACAAGCTGCAGCAGGAATACAGCATTCGGTTTCGGGATGATGCACACATTTTGAAGATTTTTCAGGAATCGGCGACGGGCAAGCCGGAGGTGGTGAACATGGCGAGGTTGATGAACTCATGAAATGGAAAGAACAAAAAACGCTTGTCATGTGAAATAAATAATTAAATAATTAAAATAATTTGTTGTTAAAAATTATTTTACATATTATTTTACATTTTTTCGTTCATTACATGCGACCACGACGTGATGTGCGACCACCATGACGTTTTCGTCCGCCGCGTTTGCCAGATGCTGCTGCTTCTCGTTTTTTTTTCTCCTCCATTATTAGGTTCAAATAATGGTCAGATGCAGAATAATTTAATGGTCGAACAAAGTTTCTGGGTTGATTCGCTTTAAGAGCAAGCTCTCTGTAATAGCCTAATTGGAATTATCCGAAAATTATTTTCTTTGATTTCTGGAATTTGAATGGGTCATTTCTTCGAAACCGGTCGGAGGACGAATACCACCGCGACCTTTGTTTGGAGGACAAAACCAGACGCCATTTTCATTACGGATACATTTATCAGCAACAACACAATTACGATTGTCGCGACCTTCGCAGAGACCTGGTGATTTTCATAATGGCAATCCGACGCATGATGTCATCGAATCTAACATGAACGATGAATCGAATGCGGCTGCTCAAAAATCCATTTTAAGAGAATTGGGTCCAGCAGGAAGAGTTTTTTCAAGAACATCCAAAAGAAGACCTAGAAAGAAGTGAGGGTTGAACCTAGTGAGAGAATATTTCATAGCATGATGCGTCATTGTTCCACTGTCCCACGATTTTTTTGGTTTCGGGGTCATGTAGCGTGGAGAAGGGTTGTTCGGGAAGTTTGCACATCAAGTATTTTGTGCCGTTGATTTCAAATGGATAGAAGGGACTGGAAGTCATTTTGTTGTTATTGTTATTATCATTGTTGGATATGCTTTATTTTTGCAATCAATTTTTTATATTATTGTATATTCATCCAGATTTATACTATTTCATTATTGTATAAATAAATATGAGCTTTACAACTTATGTCACAACTTGGAATGCCATTGAACCGGAAGCCGCTAAAGCCAACGGCAAAGGCAAAGGCGAAGGCGAAGACGAGGTGTGCACGATGTGCTCCGCTTAGAATCTGTCCGCCGAAACATTTTGTGTATTTAATGTAAATGACATTGTCCACTCGAACCAAGTCATCAACGCGAAAACGAAATAAAACCATTAAGGCGTCCAATTATGATGCCAGTCACAAGGTCAAATCCTGCACCTACAAAAAACCCAACGATTCAATCAATGTCTCAAAATACATGCGGTGCATTGAAAACAACACAATAAGAACGCAGTTGGGCACCCCAAAACATATTTATGAAATCAATGACAACGCGATGTTTCCGTTTGTGGTGGTTGATTATGGTGCCGGACGCGCATCCATTTACAACAATCGGTTCAACGAGTTAACCAATCGGGGCGAGTTGAACGACAATCTCATGGATGTGAAATATGAGAAGCTATTTTTGGGGGACAACGGAAAAAACGATCCCTATTGGAGGTTCAAACGCGGAGTTGAACGGGGCAACAACATTCTCATGCAAACGGGGAAAGGCAAATACCTCTTTGTGGGCAAATGCATTCTCTCGTTTTCGGCTATGAAAGGCGACACCATTCGCCGGTTTTATTCGCCGATGGGCGGAAACTACGACTCCTTTCCGTATGCGATAGGCGACAAATACGTGTATTTGCTGAATGAGAAAAAATACGCGCCTATCAGCGAGTTTGACATGACTAAAGACGTCATGATACAGTATTATTGCTATGAAATGGGCGGCGAATGCAAAACATACAAGACAAGCGCGCTGCCAATGAAAACGATGTATAACACGGGTATTATTGAAAAGTGAAAAGAAATGAATATAGTAATAAATATAAATGCAATAAGAAATTGTATTTATGTGCGTGCAATGGATGTAATACCGACCCAACAATTATGCAACAGGAGTTGATGGTAATGCACCTTATGCTTATTCACTTGGCATTCAAAACGTGCTCAGTTCAAAACCTGGAAAAAAGAGATTGAGAAAATAATGAAAATAAACACTTAAAAACAAATGTAGTGTAAAATTATAAATACAAATATAAAGACGTCCATCATGGAAACACATGAAAATAACCAAATTCGAAAATTTGATTGCAATCGTTGCAAAAAATCGAAGTTTGTATTGAAGAAAGTGGCTGACAAGCAGCAGCATGGATTTGCATGTGATGAGTGTTGGTCAACCATTGACAGCAAAAATCGATATTATGGTTGCATCATTGGATAAAACAATGCAACAAAATAATAAATCTGTAATTTGTATAAAAGCGACAAACCATGAACAAATTACAAATTAGCATATTTGTCATTTTGCTAAGCGTAATCATGACAATGACAATTTCAAAACACACATCAGTTAAAGCGTTGAATTATTCTCAAAAGAACATTGCAAAACATAAGAATTTGGAACTGACTGCAAATATGATTGCAGTTGTGGCATTTGCATTTACAGGAGTGCTTGCAATTTATACTCCAAATGTTGACATTTTTGGCGCGGTTGTGTTGGGAGTGATAACTGCAGTTGGAGGAGGAACCATTCGTGATGCAATCATGGATGTTTCCATTTTTTGGATTAAAATGCCAATTTATGTGTGGGTGTCCGCAATTGCCAGTTTGTTCGCATTTTACACTGCGCGCTTTCTTTCGCATTCTCAAATATTCTATTTAATTGTTTACATGGATGGTTTAGGTGCAGCCATGTTTGGCATTCAAGGTGCTCGCAAAGCATGGAACAAATTTCCCAACAATTCCACATTTGCCATAATAATGGGTGTTGTCACTGCAATTGGCGGTGGATTGATCCGAGATATTTTGTCCGGAAACAAAACGCTGATTATGTCGCATGATTTGTATGCGGTTCCAGTTTTATTTGGTTGTGCATTGTATGTTTTTCTTTTGAAACATGCTCCAGTTCAATTTTTCAATTCAATTTCCATTTTGTGCACAATGTTTGTGTTTTTATTTAGAGCTGCATCCATCCATTGGGGTTTAACTGTCCCAAAAATGTTCATAGGAAATTATGCACGTATGTGAGGCAATTGTGCAAGGTTGTTCTATTTTTTTTCCGGTGAGCGTAATAATGAGTCACCCCAATTCATCAAATGTCATGTGGCGTCCGTCATACCCCTCTGAAAATCTGAAAACACCGCGCGCAAAAACATACAGCACCACGAATCCATATGCGGTCAAAGAAGAAGAACCCCAGCAGCAACAAATGCAACAACTACACAACTTTCAGGATTTTCAAGAACCCCAACAATCAAAACGAGAGAATAACAGCAATAAAATATATGAACGTGGACTCACTCCTCAAGTTGGAATGAATCCTTTCTTGCAAGGCAATTATTTGCAGGATTTAGAAACCCAGAATGAGTTTTTGAAACCGGTGAACTCTAATATTTCATCCAGTAAGAGCAGTTGATATGAAAATAAAACCAAGAAAAAAGTCAAGATGTCATTCCAAAAATGTATGAAAATGAAAAAAAATTGAAATGCTTTTTTCATTTGTCTTGTTGTGTTCAGGCTTCTCAACAGATTTAAATTTCAAAGAATTCTTTCGACAATCGACTGTTCCTGATTTAAAAATGAAACAACCCGCACTTCGTGTCATTGCCCAAAGTCCTGCGTTGTTATCCAAGCATCTCAATGATGTCAAACGTCATTTTGATGAACTGGATGCAGTTGCAGCCAAGGCAACCCCGTATCAACACATGCGTCGCAAACACACAAAACCGATTCTGGCTCTTATGAAAGAAATTGGTGATGAACGCAAAATGGTCATTCGAATGGTTCAGGTTCAACACGAGCAAATCAACAAATACCGCAAAAGCATTCGTGATGGGCGCAAAACTGTGAAACGTGGTGCGCCGGCTTCATTGGAATCCGTCACCATGGAAACCATGGTCCAAATGACGCTGCGAGTTATCCAAGACATGAAGGATGCGATTCCCAACCTGATTGAGCCATTGGTCGCGCGCATCTACAAACGCCTTTCCAAACTTCAAAAACACATGCAATTATTCAAACAATACACGGAATCGGAATTTTGCACAATGTACATCAACCACGTGCCAGATGATTGCAGGTGCGATTGTCCTCCGTGTCGCCAGTGTCAATGCCACGAATGTCATGAAGGCAACTGCAGCCGCGATGTCGTGTGGGCCCAATAGGTGAGATGCATAAAAACCCAAAACAAAAAACAAAAAACAAAAAACAAAAAACATTTTTTTATCATATGAAATATAAAAATGTCGTCAATCAGTTTTGATTCGGTTCCTGCATCTAAAGGAATAGTTGGAAACATTAAGCAATCTGTTATACAGTCAGGAGTTAATGCAGCACTGAACAACTCCGGTGTTATGCGTCATGGACTGAATGCAAACTATTACGCAAATCATGGACGTCCAGGAATGGCAGTGCGCGAAGGTGCAGCTGCCGTATGGGATGCAGTGAGTGGAAGTCGCAAATGAACCTGTCAAAATTATATGTCGAGTCGCAAACAGATTAATAAATTAATGCCTGTTCTTAGTCTTGCCATTTTTACACTTTCTTGATTTGTGCCTGCCACCTGTTGTTTGCCTTGGTTGTTTTGAACGCGGTCGTCCAAGTGTTCTGGAAATGGCATTTTTGATATAGGCGAGCCTCCTTGGATTTGCAAGGTATTGTTCATATATATCTTTATATATATCTTCATACACTTTTTTATAATAATTGCATTTTTTTATCAAATCCGTCAAATGTAATGGTGATAATAGGAAGTGAGAATCACTATCAAGCCATTGTCTAATATTCTTCATTATTTGAGAATTCACATAATTTTCCACAATAGTTTCATATGATTCGCGAGTTTCATTTTGGATTTCCTCCATGTAGTCAATGAAGTCGCGATTTTTTGTCATTCTCATGACATTAGGCATAAACCTATCCATGTCATCATAATATTTACGCCACGCGGGGTGTTCTTCTAGAATCTTATAGTTATCAAATAGTTCATTTTTTATTTCATGAATAATAACTGGAATGTTTTTGAGTTTGGTTACATGTTCACATGTATAATAGTCGAAACCATGATCCAAAGTTGTTGCATATGTTTCAGCATGAGCCATCAAGTCATCATCAAATTCTTTTTTTAAATGTTTAATTGTTTTGAGTCCTATGTTTATAGTTAAAAATATTATTTGTTTGCGAATTTCAACTATATTTTTGAGTGTGTCTTGGGTTTGTGGTTGACCAGAATAATGAGTAGAAACCATTTGGAATAAATTGTTCACTTTAACTTGAATTTGTTTGGCACTGTGATATTCTTCTAGAGGGGGTAGTTGAGGTTGTGATGTCATTAAAAGAATAATACTTTGTTTTAAATCCTTTATTTTTTCCAAAGTTTCCAATGGTGATGCCTCATTCATTTTATTTTTATTATATTAACATTATAAAATAAATTTGTGCATTCCAATATTTACAACTAATGATTGTTTTGAAAATAATATAAACCGATGTGCATACATCGTTTATGTGCAAATCCAATACAATGACCGATTCTGAAACAGACATGCGCGTCATCAAGCGCAATGGCGATTACGAAATCATTGCCTTTGACAAGATTTTGGCCCGCATCCGCAACGTGGGGCAGCAAGCTGGCATAACTGCCGTGAATTACACCGCGCTTGCCATGAAGGTCATTGACCAGTTGTATGATGGTATTCCTACAACAAAAATCGACGAACTCACTGCCGAGCAGTGTGCAACTATGGCCACGCAGCACCCGGACTACGGCACTCTGGCGGCCTACATTATCATATCCAATCACCACAAAACAACGCCGACCACGTTTTACGAAGCCATGCGCAAGTTGCACGAATTCACAGACGTGCGCGGACAACCGTCGCCTCTTATCAGCGAGGAATTGTGGGAAGTTGTTTGTGCCAATCGCGACGAACTGGAAGCCATGATTGACGTGTCGCGGGACTTTCTTATTGACTATTTTGGATTCAAGACACTGGAGCGTTCGTATTTGATGCGCTCAAATGGGATCACTGTAGAGCGTCCGCAATACATGTGGTTGCGTGTGTCGGTGGGTATACATTGGTCTGATATGAAGAAGGTCAGGACAACATATGATTTGATGTCGCAGAAGTATTTCACTCATGCCACGCCGACGTTGTTTAATGCGGGAACGCCGCGGCCTCAACTGAGCAGTTGTTATTTGATTGCGATGGAGAGCGACAGCATTGACGGCATTTTCAATACGCTGAAGGAGTGTGCGAATATTTCCAAGCATGCGGGTGGCATTGGAGTGCACGTGCACAACATTCGGGCAACAGGAAGCCACATTCGTGGCACAAACGGTGTATCGAATGGACTGGTGCCGATGTTGCGCGTTTTCAACAACACGGCGCGCTACATCGACCAGGGCGGAAAGAGGAATGGCACGATTGCGGTGTATTTGGAGCCGTGGCACGCGGACATTTCGCAGTTCTTAGAAATGAAGATGAACCACGGCGATGAAGACACCAAGGGGCGCGACTTGTTTTATGCGTTGTGGGTGCCAGACCTTTTCATGACGCGTGTAAAGACGAATGCAATGTGGAGCTTGTTTTGTCCGGACGAGTGTCCGGGGTTGTCAGACGTGTATGGTGAAGAATTTGACAAATTGTATATGCAGTATGAAGCGGAGGGGCGTCAGCGTGGTGCAATAAAGGCGCGTGATTTGTGGTTCCGCATTTTGGACAGCCAAATGGAGACGGGAACGCCGTATCTTTGCTACAAGGACTCTGTAAACAAGAAGACGAACCAGAAAAATTTGGGAGTGATTCGGTCGTCCAACCTGTGTTCAGAAATCATGGAGTATTCGGACAACAAGGAGACGGCGGTGTGCAATTTGGCCAGCATTGCGCTGAACCGGTTTGTTAGAGGCACGCCGGCTGAATTCGATTTTGAAAAGTTGCATGAAGTCGCGCGCGTCGTGACGGAAAATTTGAACCGCGTCATTGATGTGAACTATTATCCGACTCCAAAGACCCGCATTAGCAACATGGCGCATCGCCCGATTGGTATTGGAGTGCAGGGCCTGGCCGACACATTCATGTTGTTGGACCTGGCATTCAGCAGCGAAGAGGCGCGCACTTTGAATCGCCGCATTTTTGAGACCATGTATCACGCTGCACTGACCGCGTCATGCGACTTGGCTGAGCAGCACGGCGCTTATAGCACGTTTGCAGGTTCGCCTGCATCACAGGGTATATTGCAATATAACATGTGGGGGGTTGAGCCAGAGCCAGGTCGGTATGATTGGACTGCATTAAAGGCGCGCATTGTCAAGCACGGATTGCGGAACTCGCTTCTTTTGGCGCCGATGCCGACAGCGAGCACGTCGCAGATTTTAGGCAACACGGAGTGTTTTGAACCGATTTCCAGCAACATTTACACGAGGCGCACTATGGCAGGTGAGTTCATTCTTGTGAATCGGCACCTGATCGCGGATTTACAAGCGGCTGGATTGTGGAACGAGAGTATTAAAAACAATATTGTGGCAAACAAGGGGAGCGTGCAGCATATTGGTGGCCTGAGCGAGCATCTGAAGCGCAAATACTGCACGGTGTGGGAGATTCCGATGAAGCACGTGATTGACATGGCGGCGGACCGCGGCGCATTCATTTGCCAGAGCCAAAGCATGAACCTGTGGATGGAGGACCCGAATTATGCGGCTCTGACATCCATGCATTTTTATGCGTGGACCAAAGGACTGAAGACGGGGATTTATTATTTGAGGCGCAAAGCACGCCACCAGCCGCAGCAGTTCACGATTGAACCCGAATCCAAAAAAGAAACGAAGGAGGAAGAGGGATGTGAGATGTGCTCTGCTTAAGTCGACTTTCTTCTAGATTTGGATTTGGATTCGGATTTAGACTTGCGACGAGTTCCACCCTTTTTATCCTTTTTATCCTTTTCATTCTTTTTCTCTTTTAATTTTTCCATTGTGAGTTCTCTCATGGTTTGCATGAGCAGTTTTTTTCGTGCATTCAAAGACATGGGGCGCAAGGTTGATAAACCCTGAAGACGTGCTTTGAGCATATCATTTGGTGAATCGGTTTTTTTTGATGATTTTTCCACCAACTTGTCTCTCCAAACTGAAAGAGAGTCGGGTTGGTCCAACCAGACAAGTTTAGGAGGAGCAAATCTATGTGCGTTGGCTTGACGAAAACAAGCGGGACATATGCCTTTGCTGCTAAACCCCAACGTGGATTCTCTCCAACCAACTGCTCCTTCTAGTTTTGGAGCACCGCATGTTTCACATGTGACGGATGGACGTGGTGTTGGTAAAACTGGTTTTGATGCAAACTGCGGAAACAAAGTGAATAATCGTTGTCTTTCTTCCACCACTCTTTTTGTTGCTTCCGCTGCTGCTTTTTGTTCTGCTTCTTTTGCAGCTTTTGCTGCCGATACTTCTGCCATTTTTCGGTTTTTTTTAGACATTGGTTTTGAAGTTATTTCAAAATCAAACCCAGCGGAAGCTGCAGATGATGCCTCCTGTTCAGGTTCAGGTTCAAGTTCAATGTCAAGATATTCCGAGTCATAACCCGTGTGAACGCGTTTGCCTTTTTCTTTGCTCATGGTGGCTATACATTGAGTCAATATAAAAATTTCAACTTGTTATAAAACATAAACGTTTTGGTTTGCATTTGCATTGACTGATGAAGGAGGCGGTGTTGGAGACACGGCAGAAACAAACATGTCATTGACGCCATCAAATCCGGTTTTGAGCGTGGTGCCAATCACATCAATCCCGGTTGGTATTATGTTTGCAATTGTGGAAACAATTGGTATGTTGTCAATGGTAGACCACACTTCTGAAAAGAATGAAGTAAAACCGGTGGGCTGGCTTGGTGCTGTTGATGGTGGTGGGCTTGCAGGAGTTTCAATCGTCTTGTCAACATACTGGTTGCGTTGTTGTTCCCATGAAGCCGCATCAACACTCAGAGTCTTTGAAAACTTCATTGTGTATTCAAGACGAGAGATAATGTCCATTAAATTGTTTGTTATATGAGTCCCTTCAAGCGTCTCATATGCCATTAATTCGTTTCGTGTAAAATCCGGCAGTTTATCCATGTAATATTTGTTCACCTCTCGATTGTTCCTTATATAAAGCGTGCACAACTCATCACACACAATGAAGTTGAGAATGAACACGCCCTTTTGGTGCGAATGTTTTCTGACAATGAACGGCAGGTCGTGCAACAAAGCTTTGACCATGGTCCGATTTATGTTTTCATGGTACCATGCTGCAATTTCTGTCGTGGCTGGATCCAGTAAACTTTCAATGGTTCTTTTCATGATGACATTGAACCCGCCAAAAAATTCAATCCATTCTTGGAATTCGAAAGCGGTTATGTATTTGTCATCATCTCGGTTTATCACCTTTTTCACTAGTTCAAGCTCGTGAGAGAGCAAACTCGTGTTGATGCGAAGCGCACTGAAAAACAAATTTTCATTCACGTAAGTGTTTTCACTGCCGAAATTTCTCTCCCAGAACAGCAGGCCATCTGGATCGGTTATGACATTTGCAACATCCATTCTGCTGGATTGCAACATGTCATTTTTGATTGTAAGGACAAATTTCAACTTTTTTATTGCATCCGCAATCTCTGATGAAATTTTCTTCATCTTTTTCACGCAAAGGAGTTTCATTATCATGTTTTTCTCTCCAATGCCATCAACAATGTTCTTGAATTTGACAAGTCGTTTATGAATGTCCAACAAATAATTGTCGATGACTGCATTGTTTTGCATGCGACGACATGATCGAATGTTGTCCTGGAGAGTAAACAACAGTGCCATTTCATTGAGTGTTTTTTGACTTATACTTTGGATGCGTCTGTATTGGTCTGCAGTTTCATAGATGACTTTAAGTATCTCCAAACTAGCAACTAATGCCTTACCAGGGTCCATGTGCCATATTTAAAAGATAAATCTCACTATTAATCTGTAATATATTATTTTTGTTTGTGAAATCAAAAATAACACACAAAATTGAGTCATCGAAGTGCATGTGTTTTTATGATAGGTAATGTTTGAATGTTTTTATTCACATCTAGTCTGTCAATCATGTATTGGTCAAACTGATATGGCCAACTAGGTGAGTATTGTTCAATGTACTTGTGTATATCCCCTAGCAACGCATCATTGGGCGACTGATTTGAGTCGGAACAAATGAGACCAAAAACACGTTCTAAACAACAACGGTGCACTCGTGTTTTCAGTTCTTTCAATAAATTGAAAATGTGATATTTTTTGTCAAGAACAGATGAAATGTATTCAGTGTTTATGATTGACATTGAACCATAACAGCTGCACCACTTGTCTTTTCTATCATACAGTTCCAATAGTCGTTGAGTGTGTTCGGGATTCAACTTGGATATGAGATATTTTATTATCGGTATGTCATGATCCCACTTGTGTTCAAAGTTCCATATGAATATTGGATGAGGCATCGTGCTAGTCATGATCATTTCAGGTATTGGGTTTTGGATAAACACGGTGTCATGCAAAATGATGGCAGTTTTGAAAATTTTGTATTTGTTCAAATAATAGTAAGGAAGCAACTCTGCTTTGCCTGGAAATTCCGACTGAATGAAAAACACGTTTCTAATTGGTGGCGTGGATGGCAATGTGTGCACGAATCGGTAGTCGCTGTCATCGTCAATCATGAATATGGTGATTGTTGGATAAAGCTTTCGAACGCAGCTATAACACTCATTCCAGTACTTATTTTGATGTTCTGATTTTACATGCCGAGTTACAACAAAACAGTGTGTTTGAGATATTTCCATTACGTTCGTGTGTATGATCTATATGACATGCATTGGTTTATGTCATTTTTTACGAAAAAATAAAACATGACACACATGGTTCAGTGCAATAAGTAAAAAATTGAACCAGATATATAATGACTTATATGAAAAGACAAACCATGGCATCTTCACATTGTGTATCTTTGTGCGTTTTGAATGAAATTATAAATTCAATTGTCAAATATAAAATGCAATTGTCGGTGCCAACGCCAGTGCCATCAAGTCTCCAAACAAAAGACTGGAGAAAAGACCAACCATGGTACAAGGGTGGCAAGTCAAATGAATGTGAGTTGCTGCAACGCGGTCAAATTGAACACATGACCGGCAAGTGCTGTCCAAAAACAATTATGCGTATAAACAAACGGACCCACCAAATGCAGGAGCTTTCCAATCCCCTAACACGGTCGGATGGGTTTGACTGGACAGAAGATTTTGACGGAAAACAATCCATTGTTGGCAAAGATGGTTTAGAACATGATCTGTTTTACAATTTCAAAATGGTGTGTGATGCGGGTGGTGCGCAAACCAGGACATTGAGAGAAGTGCACTCTTTTATTGAAGCGCAAATGCAAGTGCTGCTGATTGGAAACTATCCAAATGCATATTTCATCAACATTTTGGATGGAGACCAAAGCTTTGCAAGAAAAGAACAGTTCAACCATTTGGTTGGATTGCCCGAATATTCAAATGTCAGAGAAAAAATATTTGTTGACGACATGTCTGCATTTAAGGATTGGTTTCAAACCCGATTTTGAATGATGCAATGTCATGACAATTGGGTCATCAAATGCTGAACGATGCGATATGCCAAGTCAAATGGAATGCGTTTTCGGGCGTATTCTTTGGATTCTCGATACTGGGGCAGAAACAAACTCCAAGTTTCTTGTCTTTTTTTTTCAATCAACGCATTGAACTGGTTGCATATGGATTGTTGTTGTGATGCATCCAAAGTTGCACCTTGAATGCAGAGTGTTGCATACGCACGGCTGCAATCCTTGGCTGGATACACGTAGCCTGGTTTGTATTCAAGGCAGATCCGGCCATTTTCAGTGCCGCTGTCCAATGCACACAGTGTCATTTCGGTCAACTGATCGCCTTCATTCAGGGTGTGTCCTTCCACGTGGCGAAACACTTTTACGGCTGGACTGACTGGCAATGCATATACATCACCTCCAATAATCCAGTCGTTTTCCGCGCTCATGTGAAATGTTTTGCGTTCACCAGATGGTTGCGACACCCATTCCACGCTTTGTTCTGTTAGTTGAATGGGTGAGCGCTCAAATGAAAACGCAACCACGGTGGTGTGGGTGTCTTCAAACACGGTTTCTTCGAAATATTTCACTTGAAGCAATCGATAATTCGTCAAGAATTGACTTCTGCAACGGGCGTCAATGTCGCGAGGCGACAAGAAGAACCCGGCTGGAATGATGAAAATCCCGGCAGCGCATCCTGCAACAGATTGGATGAAACACTTGTAAAGGTCATTGGTGTCGTATTTGTCGAACACGGTTTTGTCTTGGCATTTGTTTCGGGCCAAGTATGGCGGATTTGTGATGACGAATGCATTGCTGTAATCCGGTGGGTTCAGGAGCGTGTCTCGTTTCACAATGTCTTCTCGTTTGGGATCAATGTCGTATGCTTCAATCGGTAGAGCAGTGGCGGCACGTTTCAGCCAGTTTAACAAGTCGCCGGTTCCTGCAAATGGTTCGATGATGCGTTCAGAAGATTGAAGAGGCAATGGGAGTCCTTTCAAAATGTAGTCGCAACGGGTTGTGTAAAATTGGCCTGCCAGTCGTTTTTTGCTGATGCCTGGCATGATGTTGGTTCTGTGAGTTGTTATTTGTAATGTTTATATTGTTCAATTTTTATTACAATATCAATAAAATAAGAATTAACTCGGATGTGATTCGAACCAACGATTGCAAAAATCAAAGTCATCGTATCCAGAGTGGTCCATTATGTACTTGGCTGCTTCATCTATTAACTCTGAGTGTTTTGTCAGCATGAATCTTTCATATTTTCTCTTGATTCTTTCCAGATTCTGTAAATGGAGAACAACATCGTCGTCAATCATTTCATGATTTTCATCTGAATCATCCAAGTTGTCCAAATAGTCTCTTGCATTTGAGAGACTGTTTACATCTTGGTCAAACGAACGCGGAACTTCTATGTTTTTGGTTCCAATGAAATCAAGAAGTAATTCATAAAACTCATTCTCATCTCTTAAATTGTAATATGCACCCCATAAATTGCAGACTCTTTTTTCGTGAGATAATGTGATTTTGTTGGCATCTCTCAAAATGTTCATGCATGTTATGTAATCTTGCTCCTTCAAATGTTCTTTGACATCATCAATTACATTTAACACGAACCCAAGTTCAATGCGCATTGTGTGTAATAATACTATTGAATGAATAACCCTTTATATCAGCATAAAACAAAAATAATATAAATATATCATATTTGATTATGTATCATACATGTATTATATAATCATCACGTCATTGTCATATGAGCGAACCATTGAATGAATTATTGAATGAACCATTGTTGCACACATATGGGATGGATGAATCATTGCCACCAATGCGACCGAGCAGACGACTGCCTCCTGAGTATTTGATGCCAGTGCCGTTTTGCGAATTCATATGGGACCAATTGACATGGGCAATTTGTAATTGTGGAATTTGTTTATGCTGCATTATTTAGCATCGGCATTATCGTTGTTGTTGTTGTTGTTGTTGTTGTTGTTGTTGTTGTTGGGTTTGGGTGGGGACGGCATTTCATTCATGTCGCCGAATTCACCGAGTTCATCACGCTCGCATTCGATGGTGCAGTGATTGCGAAACAGTGCACGGAATTCACGGCTGGTGCGGCACAAATCCTCATTGTGAACCAGCTTGTGATAGCATCGAAGCGTGACGATGGTGTCGATTTTCGAGTTGTGTGCATTTTTGGGGATGCGTTGGAACAGGTGTTCGTGCAGTTCCAGAAGCTTGGGCCATTTATAACCTTTTCCAGCGAATGCCGGAGATGATGATGGCAGTTTGCATAAATCGGTGCTGTTTAACATGGTGCAGAAGGGGGATGGGAAGAAGAACGACATTTGATTGCGCCGGGCTTCCATTTGCAGCATGTTGGTGTCAAACTCAAGGTTGTGTGCAACGCACTTGCTGCATTGTGATAGTGCGGACTTGAAATCAAACAGCGCGATTCGAATGTCGGTTCCTCGTTGGATGGACATTTCACGCGTGATGCCGTGAATTGCCACACTTTCATCCGGAATTGGAATGTGTGTTCCCAAACTGATGATGACGTCCTTTAAATCCTGTATTTTATCAGACCTGGTGTCATAAATCAGGTAGCTGAGTTGAATGATGTGTGGCCATTGTGCGGGGTCCATGCACTGGCGGTTCTTGGGGGGGAGTCCGGTGGTTTCAGTGTCAAATACCATAATCTTCATTTTCGTGATTCTTTGTTATTGCCAATTGTGTGTCCTCATCATTTTGATTGAAATTGTTCAAATCAATTTTTACAACATTGAATTGAAATTGGTTTAGCAACACTTTTTTTATAGTTGTAATACATAAACCACAACAATGTTGAACAAATATTTGGTTGAGTTTTTTGGAACTCTGTTTTTTATCTATATCATTTTAGCAACCGGGAATGCCATCGCAATTGGTGCAGCATTGGCTGTAGCCATCATGGTCGGGGGTCCCATTTCTGGAGGCATGTTTAACCCAGCAGTGTCCATTGCCATGACTGCAGCAGGCAAGCTGTCATCCAGTGATTTGGTGCCTTACATTTTGGCTCAAGTTGCTGGTGGGTTGGTTGCCTTGGAGTTGTTTAAGCGCATCAAATTGTAAATTGCAAATTTTCAACTGCATGTGTGTGTATTTTATTATATTTGTATAAAAATATAAGAAATAAAAATGCCCAAGACGAAGAGACACAAGTTGCGTAGAAAAGTGGGTGGTGGTGAGGTTATGCCTCCACCCGCACAACTCCCCATGCAACCAGCACCTGGAACAGCACCTGGAACAGCACCTGGAACAGCACCTGGAACAGCACCTGGAACAGCACCTGGAACAGCACCTGGAACAGCACCTGGAACAGCACCAGCAGTACCCGCGCAACCACCATCTGAAACATCATCCTCTTCAAGTTTTCTGTCCCCTCCTCCTCTTCCTCCTCCTGCTGCTCCTCCAAAAGTTGTTCCACCTCCAGTTCCAGAACCACCTCCAGCGCCTTCTTTTTTTGGAAAAATTGCCAATATATTCAAAAAGAAACCAGCTGAACAACAACCACAACAACCACAACAACCTGAACAAAATAAAGGATTCCTTTCAAGAATATTTTCCAATGACCATGCCTGGAACTTCTTTGGTGGTAGAAAAACCAAACGACGCGTTAAGAAGCACAAGAAGTCTAAGAAGTCTAAAAGTTCCAAGAAACACTGAATTAAACGCGCGCATTACTTGCGCACTCGTTTTATGAGTGCATATAAAAGCACAAGACACAAGAATCCAATGGTGGTGTAATACATGCTGGACAGGGTTCCCGATGGGATGCCTCCAAGTTGCTTGGTGCAGTTGCGACGACGCTGTGTGAACGCCTCTCGTTCGGTTGCTCCAGTGATCGGGTTGGTCTTGTTTGGAAACCATGCAGCAGGCATATTTTTGATGTCAGCGGTTGCAACATAATTAGTGGCTGAAGACACATTGTTGTTTGCATCAATGGTTTCCAGCGTTATGCTTTGACAGTCGGGGGTGGAACCCAGTTGAAACGCTTGAAACAACGAAAACGGATTAATCGCAGCAGCACTCGACATGGTTCCTGGAATCAAACCTTCAAATTCAGTGAATTGGACACCTCCTAGACCAGATGAAATGAAAGGGATGTTGCCATCCGGCACGTTGTTGATATACACGTATCGGTCAACAACGTTTCCATTGGTGGAATCACTGCTCACAACTTTGCATTTGGCTCCCGTCTTAAGAAAAAATTTATTTCCAAGGGGTTTTCCAGTTGCGGATGCTTCTCCGCTGCCAGACACAAGCAGTTCAACATATGCAATTAATGCGGCAATATCTCCTGCCAGTGTGTCCAATCCTCCGCTGCTGGACACCCCCAGTTCTCCAGGAGTTCTGATTTGTTTGAAATACTGATAGTCGGGCCCGAGCAGTTCTTGTTCCACATTGTCTAAATCTCCTAGCACTTCCTGGAATAAATTAGACATGGCGTTTAAATATTATATGACTATTGTATATGATATATGATATATTATATTACATATACATTAAAAAATGAGCTCAACCTATGAAAAATGCATTAGTTTATACCCACAAGTGCTGTTCTTTGTTTTATTATTGTTGTGTCATATGTATCATCTATCTTATGCTTATGCACTGATTGGATACATCGGCAATTCGGTTGTTAATGGCGCGTTGAAACAATTGTTTCGTTCTCTCATTGGACAAGCCGGGGATAGACCGGTCCCTCATGCAGCCGTTGGCGCATTCGACGATCTTATTATTTCAATTTGGCCGCAGCATGCACAAAATCGTGCTTATGGATTTCCATCCGGTCATGCACAATCGATTGGATACGTTTCAGCATTTTTGCACCAGTTTTTTTGGAAAAAGTGGCATCCTCTCGCAATCATTTCACACATACTAATTGCATCATACTTGCTGGACACGCGCATTTCTTACAAGCGTCATACATTCATTCAAGTGTTATTCGGGTTTTTATTTGGAATTGCAGTGTTCCACATGTTTCATTGGTATTGGACATCTTAAGCTTTAAGACATGTCCACGCTGGGAATGGACGTTTTAGAAGGATCGTCCGTGTTGAGATTGGCATGGGTCAAGTTGTTGGTTTGATTCGGCACATCGTTCATGATTTTCATTAGCATTTGAGAGTTGGCATTGATGCGATTTTTTTGGTCATCTGCTGAGTCTTTCAGTTTGTCATATGTGGTTTGGAGTGTGGCGGCCTGGGACTGAATTTGAACCACATCAGGGTCTAAAGCAGAATTGGTTGAAGGTGTTGTGGTCATGCCTTCTAAAAATGAGAAAGTTGAACCGTATTTGATTCTTCGATAAAGAGCAACGAGAGAAAATGCTAGAATAATGCAGAGGATGCCAATGATAATATTGTAAATTGTTGTCTCTGAAAGCTCATCGGGGAGAAAGAAGAAGAGGGAATGGAGTGAGAATGACTTCATGTATGACAGATGACAATATAATATCAGCATATTATTTTGTAATCATTGAAACGTGTTTTTAAAATACATGTGTGTATGCACAATGACATTATGTGGCATTGTATCATTGGTTTTTCTTCATGTTCGCGAGTTTTGCATTCGATTCATTTTGAGACTGCACCACTTTTTGAATCATGTCCACATTGTTTTTGATGCCGGTTTCATTTTGAGCCATAAGTGTATTTAGTTGAGTTGCTGTGGTCATGAGAGACGCAATTTGTGTTTTTAAAAGTGCAATTTGTGCAGTGTTTTCATCAATTTGAGCTTGTCTGGATTGTTCCGATGTTTCCGATGTTTCCGATGTTTTCGATGTTTCCGATGTTTCAGATGTTTCAGATGGGTCAAGACCTTCGATGACGTTGGATTTAGAATAAAATAAGGCATGTAGCAATAGCCACGAAAAAAACAGTATGAGAATGCTGCACAGAATCATGTTCAATCAAACTGCAATAAATAATATCTTCAACTTAATATATATTGAATATTATTTATTTGTTCTAGTTCATCATTTCAAAAAGAATATTATGACATCAACTGTGTATGCAACAATATCGGATGGCGTTGGCTGGCGACACTCAAACAGTCTGATTACAACCAAACAAGTGCATTATCCCACTAAACCATCTGATCCTTCCACTCGTCAAACAACGACCAACCAAGTGGTTCCTGGATTTAGTCGGCCAAATGAGAACGGTGCATTGTTAAATATCCCGGCTGCAGCTCGTGATGAAGCGGCGCATAATTACACTGGACCGGCTTTAAAGGCTCGCCCCATGAAGCATTGGCGCCGCAAGCTGCAGCCAACCGTGAACAGCGGTCGCAGCGTGAATTCCGTTTCTCTCGTCATTGACACACCCGGTGGCACCACTAAATCGGGGAATGGCGTGTCCTGCGATTGTGGTGATACAACGGCTGATTCAACTGCCAAGCTAGACCAGAAATTAATGAAAATTCCTTCGCAAAAATGTGAACCTTGCGACAAAGTGGAAAACAAGGGCTATGTGCAAGTTGGCGACCCGTCGAATCCAAACAGCTATCAAATTCAAACGGGGCTTTACAACACAAAGTACATTGGCTGCTGCCCTTCAAACAATGTAATCAAATCCGCAGTGACGTTGATGAGCAAGGCATATTATGGAGACACTCGCGCTTATTTGCAGTCTAGATGCAAGCGCTATGACCAGAAACTTTCCACAAATCCGGTTCCAGGTGTTCAATACATTGGTCCAAATCACATGCCCAACTGGCCCAACAATGAGTGTTTTGGTCCACAAACGCGCCTCACTGGCAGTTGCTTGTATCCTCAGTGCAGTGCAAATGAAAATCTTCTGCCCAACAAGTGCCAGGGAATCACGATTTATAAGCCGAACAATGTGCCATTTGCAAAACAAGGTGGTGTTAGCAGCGGAACTCGAACATTGAACCTGCGAGTGAACACCGTTAATTTGAACGGCAATTCATTTGCCAGTGCATTTGGTGCAGAAGGGGCAAACGCTGGAAAATACAGTTATGAATACAACCCATCCTACTTTGTGAAAAATAACTACCAAGTTCCAAATTGCAAGTTGTATTATGGAAGCAAATCCGGCAATCACACTGTGTGCTTTTTTTCACCAACTGAAAACAAGAGTGCATCTTTGCCAAATCCGGTTACAGCTGCTGGATACAAGTCATAATTTGTTGTTTGGATGATTGCATTATTGCATAAATCGAATTCGTTTGACATGAGGGAACAATAGTTTGTCAACAGTGGTGCGAACACAGAACAGGCGATGCAGAATGATTCCCAGTAAGAAGACCCCAGCGGCGGTCCATGCAAATGAGGTGTGTGTTAGTCGAGAGATGATGTATGCACCAATGATTGTCAAAACAACGTCCACGACTGCAACATTTGCTATGCGAATGGAATGTGCGCCCTTTCCAGGAACTCCCAGCGCGTTTCGATATTTGCATAGTCCCAATTCGGAACCCACGTTTGCCATTCAGGATACGGATGTATTTATTTTTGAAATTAGTAATTAAATATTATACACTTGGAGTATATAATATTTGAAAATGAACACAGAACCAGATCTAAACCCCAAACCAACTGTGTCGTCGTCGGATCGAACAAAAGAGGAGAGGCAAGCGCAGGTGCGCCCTATTTTGGAAAAGCTGACCGAGTTGAAACTGCATGCATCCAAGTTTGATGCCATCAAAAAACTGATGCTGCAAATGAAGGAGTATGTTGCAAATGGTGAACCACAACAGGTGAATATTGAGTTTCCAGAGTTCAATCGGCGCATAAAAGGAACCCTGGAGACAAATCGTTGGACCGAGTCTGTTATCAAGATGACAGAAATGAAGTAAGTTTTATGACTTGCTAACACTCTTTAATTGGATGCCATCGTTTGAATCGAACATTAAATGTGCATTCCATTTTCACACACTTATTCAAGTCAACCAGAGGGGTTGATGTCTCGTCTTCATCATCACTTTCTTCCAGTGCATCCAGGTTTCGATTTTCTTTGATGTTTCTAAAAATTGAGTTCATCATGACGCTTGTTTTGTAATTTGGAATGTGTGCAATCATGGTGTTGTGCGTAATTGGTTCTTCCATTTTGTGCAACACGTGATAGATATCATTTTGAGCATCAGCTTTTACGTAGAATGTGCGAACATTTGGTTTGAATTGAGTGCGTTGTTGTGGTTGTGGTTGTGGTTGTGGTTGTGGTTGTGGTGGTGATTGTTGTGGTGATTGTTGTGGTTGTGCATGTGCTTGTTTTGGGAAAAACAGCGAATTCGTGGGCTTTGGAGTGGGTTCTGGTTGCGTTTGTGCCAAATGAAACAACAAGTTTTTATATTCAGTGCATTCGCGTTTCAAACATCGATGTTGAATGGAATACACTTCATATGATTTTATGCTCATTGCATCATTCAATGCATCGCTAAATGATGAATGCATGATTGGCATAAAGAACTGAAATGGCATGGACGTTGCGGCATTGCATTTTTTCAAAGACTCAAACAATCGAGTGAAACGAGTCA
>Ga0194130_10003408_pt1 | contig 21423 bp, 19 predicted proteins | sample TA2KigsurfametaG_FD_160084 | JGI IMG/M metagenome (GOLD analysis project Ga0194130, IMG submission 160084) | Freshwater microbial communities from Lake Tanganyika, Tanzania - TA2015050 Kigoma 12 surface | ecosystem: Environmental > Aquatic > Freshwater > Lake | place: Tanzania: Lake Tanganyika... | reverse complement strand
GGGCCGACTTTCGCGAGCGAGCGGAGGGCAATCGTCTGCGGGTCATCCTCGAGCCTGCTCCGAGGGGCCTCGTGCGGGACCGCAACGGCGAGGTGTTGGCGACCAACCGCCTCTCCTACTCGGTGACGCTCTACCCCATCAAGCTGACGCGCCAGACCACCGAGGAAGTCATCCGACGTCTCGGCAAGCTGCTGGGAGTGCCTGCCGACGAGATTCGCCAGAAGTGGCGCCGTGCCGTCAGCCTGCCGGTCCGCGTGAAGACCGACGTGGACGATAGGACGATGGCCATCGTGGCCGAGAACCAGGCACGCCTGCCGGGGGTCTCGATCGATCCCATCACCGTGCGCCACTATCCCCGGGGCCAGATGGCCAGCCACTTGCTGGGCCATACGGGTGAAGTCACGGACCGCGAGCTCGAGGTCCTGGGCGAGGGGTACCGCCAAGGGGACATCATCGGCAAGACGGGTCTCGAGCGGGTCTTCGACGGCACGCTCAGGGGTGAGCCCGGCAAGCAGCAGGTCGAGGTCGACGCCCGGGGCCGGGCCATCCGCACGCTTGCCGAGGTCAGCCCGATACCCGGCAAGGATGTCACGCTGGCCCTCGACGGCAACCTGCAGGCGCTGGCCGAGCGCGAGCTGCAGGGCAAGCTGGGTGCCATCGTCTGCCTGGATCCCCGCAACGGCGAGATTCTGGCGCTCGCCAGCGCGCCGGCCTTCAACCCCAATATCTTTGCCGGCCGTCTGCGTCCCGAGGACTGGAAGGCCGTCAATGCGCCCACCCGGCCCTTGTTGAACCGGGCCATATCCTCAGCCTATCCACCAGGAAGCACTTTCAAGATCGTGACTTCCGTGGCGGCCCTCGAGGCCGGCATTGTCAAGGCTACGACCCGGTTCTGGAGCTCGGGCGAGTTCGTGCTGGGCAATCGGGTCTTCAGGGACTGGAAGGCCGGTGGCTTTGGCGACGTCAACTTCACGGACGCGATGATCCACTCCATCGACACGGTCTACTACGAGTTGGGCCTGAAGCTGGGCGTGGATCGCATTGCCGCGCGCGCCCGCCAGATGGGCCTCGGACAGCGCACCGGCATCCTGCTTCCGGGCGAGGCCACGGGTATCGTTCCCGACGGGGCGTGGAAGCGGGCCAACTTCGGCCAGCGCTGGAGCAAGGGCGACTCCGTCAACATGTCCATCGGTCAGGGCTTTCTCACCACGACGCCTTTGCAATTGGCCGTGATGCTCTCGACCGTCGCCAACGGGGGCCGGGTGGTGCGGCCCAAGCTGCTGCGGCCCGCCGCACCCGAGGAGTCGGAAGACCCCGGGCAGGTGCCGGCGTGGCGTCCCGAGACATGGCAGTACCTGCGCCACAGCCTGCGTCGCGTGGTCGAAGCGGGTACCGGGGCTGCGGCCTTCATTCCCGGCAAGACCAGCGCGGGCAAGACGGGCTCGGCCGAGGCCGTGAAGGGCCAGAAGACCCACTCCTGGTTCGTGGGCTACACGCCGGCCGATCAGCCGCGCCTCGTCGTGGTGGTCTTTGCCGAGAAGGCCGGGCACGGCGGGTCGGTCTCGGCTCCGATTGCCGGCAAGTTGTTCCGGCAATTCCATGGCCTGCCCGTGGATCCTCAGGCCTCGGGCTCCGCGACCGCTTCCGTGCCGGCCTCGGGGTCTCTGGTGGCGGGGGCGCAGCCCGGTGCTGCGGCCCTTCGCAAGGTACCGATCGAGGTTCCCCCTCCCCCTCCCCCTCTCCCTTCTCCTCCGCCGACCCAACCCGGCGGCGATGCACGGTAGAATGGCGCCATGTTCAAGCGTCAGAGGAAGGCCCCCCGTTCCGTAACGGTCGAGCACGCGCCGGATGAAGCGTTGTCCGTGCCGGCCCTGTCCGAGCCTGCCGTCGAATCCGGTCCTGCGGTCGGTGCCGAGCCTGCCGTAGAGCCCGTGGTCGTGGCTGCCGTGGCCGAGGTTGTCGCTGCCGCCGAGCAGGCGACCTCCCTGTTGCGCCTCAAGGGGTGGCGGGGTGGCTTGCTGCTGCACCTGGATGCCGATGCGCCCTGGGACGACGTGCTGGCCGCCCTCTACGACAAGCTGGACGCCGTTCGGGACTTCTGGGCGGGGGCGACGTGCACCCTCGACCTTGGAATGCGTGCTGGCTGCCCGGATGGCTTGGGTCTCCTGCCGGCCCAACTCGAGGAACGCTACGGCCTGACGGTCGTGGCTGTCGCGGCTGCGCACCCCGAGGTGCGTGAGGCGATTGGCGTCGCGGGGCTCGAAGCCCTCGCCGAATTGGAGCCCGCCGTCGTCCGGTCCGAGCCCGAGGTCCCGTCGCCCCCGGTCCCCAAGTACGTCAAGGGCACGGTACGGTCCGGCCAGGTGCTGGAGGCAGACGGCCACTTGATCATCATGGGCGATGTGAACGCCGGGGCCGAGTTGCGCGCGGGCGGCGACATCATGGTCTTCGGGACGCTGCGCGGGATGGCCCACGCCGGGGCTGCGGGCGAGCGGGGTGCCGTCATCGTGGCGCTCAACCTGCGCCCGACGCAGTTGCGTATCGCCGACCTGATCGCGCGGGCGCCTGACGGTGGCCAGCCGCCCCTGTCCAAGCATCCCGAGCGGGCCGAGGTGCGCGGCCAGGAAATCCATATCCTCTCCATGTAGCGCCCACCGCGCCCCGGAGGGGCCTCCGTGCTGCTAACATGGCCATGTCTGTTCGGGCGGGAGTCCGCCCTTTCTGGAGGCGTACAGGATGGCCACGGGACGTGTAATCGTCGTGACCTCGGGCAAGGGTGGCGTGGGCAAGACCACGACCACGGCGAACCTGGGCATGGCGCTGGCAACGATGGGCGAGAAGGTTGCCCTTATCGACGCCGACATCGGCCTTCGCAATCTGGACCTGATCCTGGGTCTCGAGAACCGCATCGTCTATGACATCGTCGATGTCGTCGAGAAGCGCTGCAAGCTGCGCCAGGCGCTCATCAAGGACAAGCGGATGCCCAATCTGGTGCTGCTGCCTGCCGCACAGACGCGCGACAAGTCCGCCGTGACGCCCGAGCAGATGAAGGAACTCATCGCCGACCTGCAGTCGGATGGTTTCGGGTTCATCCTGATCGACTGCCCCGCAGGTATCGAGCAGGGATTCCGCAACGCGACGGCTGGGGCTACCGAGGCCGTCATCGTGACCAATCCCGAGGTCTCGGCCGTGCGCGATGCCGATCGCATCGTGGGTCTGCTCGAGGCCGCCGAGCTGCGCAACCCGTCGCTTATCGTCAATCGTCTTCGGCCGCATCTGGTCAAGAACGAGACGATGATGTCCGTCGAGGACGTGCAGGAAATCCTCAACATCAAGTTGCTGGGCATCGTGCCCGACGACGAGGCCATCATCAACTCGTCGAACCGCGGCGAACCCGTCAGCCTGCACGAGGCGGCCAAGTCCGGCCAGGCTTACCGCAACATCGCGCGGCGGCTGCGGGGCGAGGATGTCCCGTTCCTGCAGTTCGACGAAGGCGGCCTGATGGGTCGCCTCCGCCGTTTCCTGACGGGCGTCCGGTAACCAAGGAGAAGCATCGCCATGTTCGCATTCCTCGATCGCTTCCTCAGTCGTTCGGAAGCCAGCAGGGACACAGCCAAGAATCGCCTGAAGCTGGTTCTGATGCAGGATCGGTCCGTCATTCCGCCTGCAGTGCTCGAGCGCATTCGCACCGAAGTCCTCGCCGTCCTGCATCGGTACGTCGAGATCGATCAAGGTGCCCTCGAACTCAACCTCGACCGCAGCGAGGGCTCCGTGGCCCTGCTGGCGAGCGTGCCCATCGTCCGGGTCCGTGAGGATGCGACGCAGTTGCTTGCCGACGCCGTCGCTGCCGATGCAGCGGCAGCGACGGCCGTGCCTTCGGAGGGCGCGCCTGCCGAGGCTGCTTCCGCCGGCGCGGACGCCGATTCGGTCATCGAGGCTGTGGCCACCGGTCTGGCCGGGGCGTTGTCGGAGACTGCTGCCGATGCCCAAGTCGGAACTGAGGCCACGGCTGGCGAAGCCGAGGCCGACGATGCATCGCTTGCCCGCCCTGCCGGCGAAGCAGCCCTGACCTGACGGGGCTGCCGTGGCCCTCGGCATGCCGGCGCGCCACTGGCGCCAGTTCGATCCCTGGCTGCTGCTGGCGGTCTTCGGCATTGTCGGCATCTCGCTGGCCTGCATCCACAGTGTGACGCATGGCGGCCACAAGGCCGACTTCGGGGCCCAGGCCGCCTTGTTCGGACCGGCGTTCGGTCTCGCGATGCTGCTGGCCGTCAGTGGCTACCATTGGTTGCGGTCGGCCGCGCCTTTCATCTACGGGCTCAACATCCTGGGCCTGCTGTCGGTCATGCTGTTCGGGCACACGGCACTCGGGGCCCAGCGCTGGATTGCCATCGCGGGTGTCAAGTTCCAGCCTTCCGAGTTCGCGAAGTTGGCGCTCATCGTCACGCTGTCGCGCGTGCTTTCCGAGAAGAGCATTCATGCAACGGACGGGCTGCTGACGGTGCTGGGCACCGTGCTGGTGCCGGCCCTGCTGATCTTCAAGCAGCCCGATCTCGGGACCTCGCTCGTCTACGGTGCCATTGCCGTCGGCATGACATTCTGGGCGGGCCTGCCGGTCTCCGTCCTGTTCAAGATGGCCTCACCCCTGCTCGGGGCCGTTTGCTACCACGTGGGCCCCTGGGTCTTCGGGGCTTATCTGGCCGGACTAGCTGGCTGGCTGGCCTGGAGCCGCAAGGGCCACAAGGTGCTGCCGCTCGCTGTCTGGCTGGCCAACCTGCTGGCTGGTGTGGGTGCCGACAAGGTCTGGAACCTGCTCAAGGACTATCAGAAGCAGCGCATCCTGACCTTCCTCGACCCCGAGGCCGATCCGCTCGGGGCCGGTTACCACGTCATCCAGTCCAAAATCGCCATCGGCAGCGGGGGCTGGCTGGGCAAGGGCTTCATGCAGGGGACGCAGACCCAGCTTCACTTCATTCCCGAGCAGCACACGGACTTCATCTTCTCTGTCCTGGGTGAGGAACTGGGCTTTGCCGGCGGGCTCGTGCTGATGTTGCTCTATGCCGTGGTGCTCGGGCGTGGCCTGCTTGTCGCGATGCAGGCGCAGGATCGCTTCGGGGCCTTGCTCTGCATCGGCGTGGTGACGATGCTTGGTTTCCACGTCGTGGTCAACCTGGGCATGGCCATGGGCCTGCTGCCCGTCGTTGGCATTCCCTTGCCCATGATGAGCTTCGGGCGTACGGCCTTGGTGACCAACATGCTCGCGATCGGGCTCATCGAAGCCGTCGCCATGCGGCGACGAAAGCTGATGTTCTGAGCGCTTCTACCAGAGCCAGTCGATGGACGTCAGGGTGCGCTGCTGTTCGAGGACCAGGTTGCCCAAGAGTTCGCGCCGGTCGCTGAACTCGGCGCGCCAGTAGGTCCCGGGTGCCAGGCGGTTGCGCAGGCCCACGGTCCAGGTCCTGCCGGCATAGGGGCCCATCGGGGTCGCCGGATGATGGGCCTCGGCCCACTGGGCGTACGTCGCCTCGCCTTGTTGTCCCGGCAGGCTGAACTCGAGGGCCCAGCCCTGGCGGGCAGCCGGGTTGTCCGTATCGAGGTCCGCCCGGCTGCACCATTCGCCGCGTAGCAACGCGGGGCCGAAGCCGAGGCTCATGTGGACCCCGTACATGCGCCTGGGCGTCACGTTACCCCAGATGGGCGCCGCCGGGGATCCGGGAAGCAGGGGACGCCCCTCGCCGGCGAGGTAGGAGATGCCGAAGGTGTCGTTGTTTCCTGCGGTCCATGTCGTCCGCAGCAGCAGGTCCTTGGCCGGGTCGTCGTCGAGGCGCTGCGGACCGGTGCCGTTGAAGAGCCCCACCGTCGAGACGTTGCTGCCGGACCGGATTTCGAGCGCCGTGCCGATGTCCAGGCGTCGGACCATCGCAAAGGGTTGGACCGTCCCCCAGCCGGCGCCTGCGAGCACGTCGGTCGCGGCGGTCTCGGCCGCGCTCAGGCCCATCGGGGGTTCGACGGTATGCCACGACGGCAGCCCGAAGGGCACGGCGAACTGGCCGAACTGCCATTGGCCACGCCCCTCGACATCGATCAGGTGGAGGGAGGCCTCGCGCAGCAGGCTGACGGGACGCGGGTCCTGCGCGGTCTTGGGCTCGAGGCGCGCCTGCTGGCGCTGGGCTGCCGTCGCAAGCAGGTCGAGGTTCGTGAGCGGCTCGCGCAACTGTTGGGTGTTTTCCCAGACGATGCTCCAGCGCGTGCCGGGATCAGCCTGCCATGTCACGCCGGCCTGCATGTCGGTGGGCCGGCCCCCGATGGGACCGGCAGGCAGCCTCAGCACGGCGTCTTTCAGGAAGTCGGGCACGCCGCCCGGGACGAGGTTGCCGATGCCGCCCTGGTTGAGGGCCTCGAGGCGTGCCGCGAGATGGAGGCGAGGCTGGCGTTCGGCCGCTGCGGGTCCTCCCGTCAGGGCCGGGCTCAGGGGCCCGCCGAGGCCTTGGGGCAGGGCTGCCGGGGGCAGGAATTGCGGGTTGGTCCCGGTTGGAGGACCGGGGATGCGCACGTTCTGGGTATCTCCGCCATCGTCCTCGATCTGGGCCTGGGTCGGCAGGGCCAGCAGCAGGCTGGCGAGGGCAGGCAGCGAAAGGCTGAGGCGGTGCACCCCTTCATCCTGTGGCGGGCCGCGCACCGGGGTCGGTATGCAGCATCACGGGGCGGACGTCCTCGGCCTGGATGCTCCAGGCACCGTCCCTGCGCTGCATGCGGCCCGTAACCTGCAGGATCCGATGTTCCAGCAGCATGGCCCGGTGCGCCTTGGCGCGCTCGGGTGCGAGCACGATGTTGCTGTGGCCTGTCTCATCCTCGAGCGTCAGGAAGACGGCGCCCTTGGCCGTCGGGGGTTGGTGGCGGACGATCAGGCAGCCGGCGGTGCTGACGGGCCGGCCATGACGGAACGTGGCCGCGACGGCTGCCGTCACGACACCCTGTCGGGAGAGGCGTTCCCGGACATGACGCATCGGATGGTCCGTCACGGACAGGCCCGTGACGGCCAGATCGCGCGCGAGGTGCTCGAGGGGGTCCATGTCGGGCAGGGGGGCGTCGTCATCCATGTCGGGCCACGCCTGGGCGAGCAGGGCCGTCCGGAGTGCGGGGGGCAGGCCATGCAATTGCCACAGGGCTTGTCGGCGACCCGTGCCGCTGCCCTCGAGGCCATCGAGGGCCCCGGCCTCGGCGAGGCGTTCCGCGGTGCGTGCGGACAGGCCCGTGCGTGCCAGCATGTCGCCCAGGCTGCGGAAGGGGTGTATGGCTCGTGCGCGCTCGATGCGGCGTCCTTCTTCCGTCGTCAGGCCCAGGATGTAGCGCAGGCCCAATCTGACGGCAGGTTTGTCATTTTGATGACTTTCCTCAAGTGTGCAAAGGTAGTTGCTGTGATTAATGCTTATTGAGCGTACTGTGACTTTGTGTCTTTGCGCATCCGTGACAAGCGTATAGGGATGGTAGAAGCCCATCGGCCAGTGGTTGAGCAGGCAGGCCAGGAAGGCCTCGGGATGGTGCTGCCTGAGCCAGGCCGTGGCCCAGGCGATGAGCGCGAAGGATTGGCTGTGGGCCTCGGGGAAGCCGTACTGCGCAAAGGCCGTGATCTGCCCGACGACTTCCTCGATGGTCTCCGGGGCGATGCCCCGCGCCGTCATGCCCTTGCGGAGCTGGTCGGCCATGGCGCGCATGCGCCCCTCGCCTTCCTTGAAGCCCATGGCCCGCCGCAGGCGCTCGGCCTGGGCGCCCGTGAAACCGGCCATCACCATCGCCATGCGCATCACCTGTTCCTGAAAGATGGGGATGCCCAGCGTGCGTCCCAGCACGGGCTCGAGGTCCGGATGCGCCAAGGTGACGGGTGCGCGCCCGGCCCGTCGCTCGAGGTAGGGCTGCACCATCCGTCCCACGATGGGGCCCGGACGGATCAGGCCGATGGACACGACCAGGTCATAGAAGCAGCGCGGTCGCAGGCGGGGCAGGATGGCCATCTGGGCCCGGCTTTCCAGCTGGAAGACGCCCACGGTGTCGCCTCGCCCGAGCATGTCCCAGATGCCGGGGTCGTCCTCGGGCAGGCGGGCATAGTCGACCGTGACGCCCTGATGCGCCCGGATCATGGGCACGGCGTCCTGGAGCACGCCCAGCATCCCGAGGCCCAGCAGATCGATCTTGAGCAGCCCCAGTTCGGCGCAATCGTCCTTGTCCCAAGCGATGACGGTTCGTCCGGGCATGCTGGCGGGCAGGACCGGCACGATCGCATCGAGGCGGCCGGCTGAAAGTACCATGCCGCCGGAATGTTGCCCGAGATGCCGGGGCAGACGCAGCAGTTGCCGGGCCAGCCGGAACAGCCAAGGCAGGCGCGGGTCTTCCGGATCGAAGCCCAGGTCTTGCAGTTGGTCTGCGGGCGGCATGTCCAGGGGTTCGCCATGCCGCAGGCCACCGCGCCGGAACAGCTTGCGGCTGGTGCGCTCCATCTGGTCGGCCTCGAAGCCCAGCACCCGGCCGACGTCCCGCAGCGCGCTGGGGGGCCGGTAGGTGATGACGTTGGCGGTCATCGCGGCATGCTCGCGGCCGTGGCGCCGGTACACGTACTGGATGACGGCTTCCCGCAGCGGCCCTGAGGGCAGGTCGAGGTCGATGTCGGGCCATTCTTCACGATCGGCCGAGAGGAAGCGCTCGAAGAGCAGGCCCCGGGCCACCGGGTCGACCGCCGTGATGCCCAGGACATAGCAGACGGCGCTGTTGGCGGCCGAGCCCCGGCCCTGGACCATGATCCCCTGCTCCCGGCAGAACCGCACGATGTCCGCGACGATGAGGAAGTAGCCGCACAGGCCCAATTGGGCGATGAGGGCGACTTCGTGCCGCAATTGCCGGACCACGGCCTTGGGCGAGCCATCCGGGTAACGCAGAGGTAGCCCTGCGCGGACGAGATCACGCAGGGCTGCCTCGGGCGTCACGCCTTCAGGCAGGTCGATGTCCGGGAAGCGGTAGCCCAGGTTGCCCGGGCGGAAGGCGCAGGCCTTGGCCACATGCCAGGTCTCCCGCACCGCCTCGGGCAGGTCCCGGAAGCGATGAGCCAGCTCGGCCGGCGTGATCAGGCCCTGGTGACCCCGCGCCGCAGGGGCGAGGGCCTCGAGCGTCCGGCCCAGGCGGATGGCTTCCAGGACGTCGAGCAGCGGGGCCTCGTCGGGATGCGCATGCCGCACGTCCGCGCCGACGACCGTGCGGATGCCCAGCCGTTGCCCTTGAGCGAGCGTCTCGCGGATGTCCCGTTCATCCCGGCGCAGGCCGGGGCGCATGAGCTCGAGCCGCAGGGCCTCGGGGCCCCATCGTTCCCGCATCCGCAGGACCAGTGCCTCGGGAGTACCGGGGGGCAGCAGCACCAGGCCGCCTGTCGTGGGCCAGTCGGCCTCCGGCAACCATGCCCCGCCCAGCAGCGTCTCTTCCTTGGGGCGTGCCCCCCAGGCGAGGGTCAGTGCCCCGCAGAGGGCGTGCCAGCCGCTGCTGTCCCGGACCAGCCAGGTGCCCCGGGCCATGCGGGTCTCACCTTGCGCGTCCTGCCAGCTCCAGGTCAGGTCGGCCCCGGTGAGAGGGATGAGACCGGCGGCCTCGGCCGCGCGCCAGAAGCGCGGTTGCCCGAAGACCCCGTCCCGATCGGCCAGGCCCAGGAAGCGGTGCCCCTGGCGGACGGCCGCGTCCACCAGGGCTTCGGGCAGGCTGGCCCCCTCGAGGAACGAGAAGGCGCTGCGGGTACGCAGCAGGACGGCTTCAGTCGTAGCTGCCATCCCAGAACCATGCTCCGCTGGTCCGCTCCCGGAAGATCCGGATGAGGCCCCCATATCCCAGTTCGAGATCCCACTCCTCGCGCAGCACGGGATCGGGCGTCCACCAGGCGGCCTCACGCGGCCATGGGCCTGCGGCCTGCCGGACGGTCCATGCGTGCTGCCGCCAATGGATCGTCCGGGGTCGGCCCTGCTCGAGGACGACCTCGAGGGGGCGCGGGGGACGCCAAAGGGCCAGCGCCAGACGGGGAGACGCGGGCAGTCCCGCAGGGTTCATGGCCGAGGGCCCCGCGGCTGGCGTTGCGGTGGCTGCGGCTGGGCCGGTTGCGGTCGGCATGAGGCCGGGCACGGGCTGACCGTTGCGGCGAAAAGGTGCCAGCAGCCACTGGCCGGGACGACGGACCGGGTCGGGGCGCGGGCTGCCGGCCTGCTGGGTGCCCAAGAGGCCACCCAGTCGTGCCAGCGTGGCCCCGAAGGCTGCCGGTGCCGGCTGGTAGCGGGTGAACAGGTGCCCCTGTGCCCAGGGGCGCGGAGCTTCCTCGGCCACGATGCGCACGTCGGTCACGCCACCGGGAGGCGGGTGGCGTTCCAGAACCGGGCTCATGGCGGCCAGCAGCGCCCGGGCATCCGAGAGAGGCTCGGGGAAGTGCCAATGTTCCAGATGCTCGCCACGCGGCTCGAGGCCGAGCGTCAGCGTGAGGCCGCAAAGGGCCCGGTCGTCCCGGGTCATGTCCTGCACCATGTCGGTCAACAGCGGGGCCAGGATGGCTTGCAACTCGTCGAGGCGCGTGACGACCCAGCCGTCCTCGCAGCGGAAGCGACGCTCCCGGGCGTGGGGCACGGGGTCCGCGGCCCACGGGGGGGAGGGTGTGTCGTGTTGCAGGAAGGACGCGATGCGCGTGGCTTCGGGGCCCAGGCGGACGGCGAGGGCCTCCGGGGGCAAGGCTGCGACCTCGCCCAGGGTCACGAACCCCCAGGAAGCCAGGCGTGCCTGGGCCTCGGGGGCCAGCGGCAAGCGGGCCAAGGGCATGGCCATGGCCCAGCGGGTCTCCTCGCCGGGCGGGATCACCTGCACGCCCGGTCCCGCCAGGCTGGCCAGCAGGGCCATGGGCCGGTTGCGCGAGACGCCCACGCGGTTCGCGAGGCCGCGGACCCGAAGGGCCTCGTGCAGTCGGGTGGCCCAGTGCCCCTCGTCCATGAAGGGTGTCGCGAGACGGCCGATGGAAAGCCACAGGCCATCCGGTATCTCGAGGGCGACATGGGGCGAGAACCCGAAGCCCGTCTGGCGCAGGACCTCGCGGGCGTCGTGCTCGGCTTCCGGGCTACGGACGAGCATGGACAGGCCGGGCAGGCGCTGGCGGGCCTGGGCCACGGTCATGCCGGCACGGATGCCGGCTTCGTGGGCGTCGTCGTCGCACTCGAGGACGAGGGCCTGCCCCCGGGGATGCGCCGCGAGCACCGCGGGACCGCCGGCCTCGGGCAGCAGGCGGCGGCAGGCCGACAGCCCGAAGGGCGTCACGCGCACGAAGGCGATGCGTCCGGTGCCCCGATCGACAGGAGGGCTCATGCGTCCAGATCCAGGTGCACGTGTCCAGGAAGCCCCGGCGCCTGGCCATGACGGCGACGCGTCACGTGCATGCCGAGGTCGGCTCCCTCGAGCGTGCGGGGAGTCCGGCCCTGCCCTTGCCAGCATGGGCGCGGGGGGTCGAGCAGCAGGCTGGTATGGGCGGCGGCGCCGGCCATGGGCTGGCGTGTCCCGGCTACCAGCAGGACCCGGTGACTTTCCGCGCGGCGTGCCAGGCGAATCCAGGCAGGCAGGCCCTGCGGCACGTCGCTGTTGCGGGGGGCATGGGCCAGGTCGAGCAGGATCAGGGGGACGAGGCTGCTGCCGAGCAGCATGTCGACCAGCGCCGGAAGTGCGCGCACCTGACCTGCGGGGATCCAGAGCAGTCGGGCCAGATCCGTGCCCGCCGCCTCGAGGCCGGCGATGTCGAGGCAGCATCCGGGATCCAGCCAGGCGGCGTCCTCGCCGGCACGGGTACGGGTCGCGGCCAGGCGGTGCATGAACGAACTGAGGCCGCCACGGGGTGCCACGACTTCGACGAGGCCGGCTTCAGGGAGGCCTCCGTCCAGGGCCCGGTCCAGGGGCGCGAAGCCCGTCGGATGCGTCCCGCCTGCCTGCCGGTGCAGGCGCGAACCCTGCCGCAGGCCATGGTGGGCGGTCACGGCAGCAAGGGTTCGGACGTTCTCCATCGAACATATATTCTATCCCCGGGGTCCGGAATGCAAGCCCCGGAGAGGGCCGCCCGTTTGCCTTGACAGGGTGACACGCAATGGGGACAATCATGTGCCGTTTCTTTGCTGAAGCGGCCTCGCAGCCGTCCCCCAAGGGCGTCTGACGGGGGGATTCCCGAGCGGTCAAAGGGGCCTGACTGTAAATCAGGTGGCTCTGCCTTCGAAGGTTCGAATCCTTCTCCCCCCACTGTTCCCCCACGCCCTCGTAGCTCAGTCGGTAGAGCGTATCCTTGGTAAGGATAAGGTCACCGGTTCAATCCCGGTCGAGGGCTCCATATTCCAGGCACCCACTCAAGGAGGCACCACCAACCCCATGGCCAGGCAGAAGTTCGAGCGCAACAAGGCGCACGTCAACATCGGCACCATCGGTCACGTCGACCATGGCAAGACCACGTTGACGGCCGCCATCACCATGTCTCTGGCCGCGACCGGCCAGGCGCAGGCCAAGCGCTATGACGAGATCGACGCGGCTCCCGAAGAGAAGGCCCGCGGCATCACCATCAACACCGCGCACGTCGAGTACGAGACGGCTGGCCGTCACTACGCGCACGTCGACTGCCCCGGCCACGCCGACTACGTCAAGAACATGATCACCGGCGCCGCCCAGATGGACGGTGGCATCCTGGTCGTCTCGGCTGCCGACGGTCCGATGCCCCAGACCCGCGAGCACATCCTGCTTGCCCGTCAGGTCGGCGTTCCCCACATCGTGGTGTTCCTGAACAAGGAAGACATGGTCGATGACCCCGAGCTGCTCGAACTCGTCGAGATGGAAGTCCGCGAACTGCTGTCCGCCTACGGCTTCCCCGGCGATGACATCCCCATCATTCGTGGTTCCGGCCTGAAGGCCCTCGAGGCGATGATTGCCAACGGCAAGACCCAGCGCGGCGAGAATCCCTGGGTCGACAAGATCTGGGACCTCATGGACGCTGTCGACAGCTACATCCCCGAGCCCACCCGCGAAGTGGACAAGCCCTTCCTGATGCCCGTCGAGGACGTCTTCTCGATCACCGGTCGCGGCACCGTCGCCACCGGCCGTATCGAGCGCGGCAAGATCAAGGTCCAGGAAGAAATCGAGATCATCGGTTTCAGCGATACCCGCAAGGCGGTCGTCACCGGCGTCGAGATGTTCCGCAAGACCCTCGACGAGGGCTTCGCGGGCGACAACGTCGGCATCCTGCTCCGCGGCGTGGACAAGGAAGACATCGAGCGCGGTCAGGTCCTGGCCAAGCCCGGTTCCATCAAGCCCCACACCAAGTTCAAGGCTGAGGTGTACGTCCTGAAGAAGGAAGAGGGCGGTCGTCACACCCCGTTCTTCAAGGGCTACAAGCCGCAGTTCTACGTCCGCACCACGGACGTGACCGGTTCCATCACGCTGCCCGATGGCGTCGAGATGGTCATGCCCGGCGACAACATCCAGATGGAGATCGAGCTGATCCAGCCCGTCGCCATCGAGCAGGGGATGCGCTTCGCCATCCGTGAGGGCGGCCGGACTGTCGGTTCGGGCGTCGTCGCGACGGTCGTCGAGTAAACCCTCGGGTTCGTCTCCTTCGGGGGGTGGTGCCTGGCTTCGGCCGGCGCCGCCCCCCGAGGGCTATCATGGGTCCTGTCGCCGCCGTGTCCTGAAGGAGTCGCCGATGCCGATCGATCCCGAAGAGGTTCGTCACGTCGCCCGCCTCGCCCGGCTGGTGCTGGACGAGGACGAGGTCACGCGCATGAGCCGGGACCTGGGTGTGATCCTGGACCACATGGCCGTGCTGGCCGAGGTGCCGGTCGATGACGTCGAGGCGCCGGTGCATGCCAGCCCGCTGCCGACCCGCCTGCGGCCTGACATCCCGGAGCCGTCGCTCGATCGGGATGCGCTGCTGGCCGGAGCCCCGCGGGTCGAGGACGGGATGTTCCGGGTGCCTCGGATTCTGTAGGGGGCCAGCGGCAGCCGGTTGGCAGGGAATCTGGCTGGCTCGGGCATTGAGCCCGGGTGCGGCATGTTGGCTACGTTGCCACCAAGGTGGGCTCGCTGCTCTCCCGCACGACGAGATAGGCTTCGAGAATTTCTCGCCGGAACGTCTCGGAAAGACGTGCCCAGTCGACGACATCGACGCGAATGGGCAGGGCGCTGGCAGCCTTGTCGGCACGCAGGCGACCGAGGCCTGGGCAGACCTGCTCGAGCGCCGTCGGGTTGCGTACCACGAGGTCGAGATCGCTGGCTTCGGAGGCGGTACCCTTGACCCTGCTGCCAAACGCCCACACCTCGCGCATCGGCACATACCGGACAAGGATCGCCTGAACCTCGTCGCGCCAGCGGGGAGAGAGGTCAAGGCCAGTTGCCGCGTTCAATTTGGCGTTCCCGAGTCTGGCGATTCCGGGTGAAGGCGCGCTTCGAAGGCCATGACATCCCGGATGAAATCCGGGATGAGCAAAAGCGTCTCTTGGGCGAAGCCATCCCCATAGTCATGCGCGGTGTCGATGCGGTTGTTGCAGTAGCCAAACCAGCGTTCGACCTCGTCAAGGGGCAGCAGGCCACGCTGGGCTCCCACGCGAAGCAAGTCCTTGATGGGGGTCGCATCGAGGCCCCGGGCTACTTGGCCGAAGTCCCTGAGCCTTCGCCGAAGCAGCTTGAAGCAGACCTTCTGCTGGATGGCCTGGCGTTCCTCAAAGGCACGCCGGTGGAGGGTCACCGAAGCTTCCAAGGCGCGAACGGTGGTCTGGGGATGCTGGGTATCGAGAGGCACCAGAGGTTCCGGTCAGGGGGGGCTTGTCCCTACAGGATATGGTCCGCGAGGCCTTATGGAAGGCGACAGGGGGCAGCTCATCCCGGATGAGCGGGGGCCATTTTCTCGAGATGCAAGCGTATGGTCTTCGGAGATTGCCCTTCGTCATGGGGACACAGGACAGCCTCCCTGATCTGCTCGGGCAGGGCGCCAAGATCGTCTGCTTCGGTAGAGATGGCCGCACCGAGCGCTCGGGCTGTGAAACCGCCCTCAGGCGACTCTTCAGCCAGGAAGGTGAGTTCGTTAACCGCATGCTTTCTCGTGCTGACGCGGCCACCTCATCCGTCGCGGCACGACATGTGGCCATCGCCCGTCCGCCATCCGGTCATCTCGGACGAGAGCAAGGCCGATATTCCAGCCTACCCACCGTAGCGGCATGTCATGGGCAAGGACAACGGACAAGATGGAACACGAGTCGGCACCTGCCCGGTTGCCTCATCGGGTTCCTTGCCCGTTGCTTCGCGAGTCAGGCCGAAGCTGTCGGGGCCTTTGGCAGACGATGGGCAGCGGTCACGATTTCCGGACCGCCCTCACCTCGAGAGAATACCGCGCGACTGCCTTGCTGTTGCGGCTTCACCCCGGGACGTTGGTCGGGTGGTGTCGGACCTTCATGGGTCGTCGGCATGACCTGAGCCTTTGATGTTGTGTCAGGTCATGTCTGACCGGGGCTGTCCGGCTGTGTTCTCCGCTCATGGTGTCGTCAGGTGACACCATGAATCCCCGGAAACCTGCAATTATGGGGTCCTGTTCTCGGCTAGGGCCGTGATCAACGCTTGATCGTGGTCGACCATCACTGTCACAACACAAAATCATTGATGCGCAGCCGAAGCAAATCGCAGGACATCTGTTCATCCATCGAGGCGGGGCCCCTCGGACGTCTTTGACCTGCGTGAACATGTCGTTCGCCAGTACGCCGGATTCACCCGGTCCTTCACGACCATCCGGGCCGTGGATCTCAAGGCACGGGTCGACGGGCTCACTCGGTTCCAGAATAGACCGTAGATTCCGGACCCGGCGGCGGTGATGGGCGCGGACTATCTCACCGAGACCTTCCGGGGGCTCAAGCGCAATGAGCTGGCGCGGTCTGGCGAATACCGGACGGAACGGCTGGTGCTTGAGGCCAGGGATCGCATGTTCGGCCGGTGGCAGGAGGCCATGGTGCCCACGGGTTTTCCGGGTGGGGTGCAGGCCTGATGGATGCCGTCCTCTTGCGAATGCAGATCGTCGATGCGGGCTTCGACATCGAACTGCCACCTGAGGGTGATTGGGTGGCCCGATGGCGTCCGGGCTGGCCTGGTGGTGCGCTACGGGGACAGTTTGCCGGCATTCTGCACGCCTTGCGGCGGGCTGCCGGGTTTGCGCCGGAGCGCAGCCTGGCGCAGCTCAACCGCACCATCGACTACACCGAGGCCGAAGCACTGGTCCGCCAACGTCGGGGTCAGGACCTCTTCCGTGCACGGCTGATCCAGCTCTGGAGCGGGCGCTGTGCCGTGGCGGGACTGGCCATGCCCGAACTTCTGCGGGCCAGCCACGCCAAGCCGTGGAAGGACGCCACCGATGCCGAACGGCTGGACCCTTGCAACGGCCTGCTGCTTGCGGCGCACCTCGATGCGGCCTTCGATCAGAGGCTCATGGCCGTGGCCGGGGACGGCCGGCTGTTGTGGTCTTCGCTGCTGGGCCACGAGGATCGGTTTCGGCTGGGTGTGACGGACGGGCTACGGATGGACGGCCTGACGCGCGGGCATCTGCCGTTCCTGGCCAATCACCGGGAGCGGTGCTTCAGGGGGACTTAAGGGACAGCGGGCTCCGGTACTAGGTTTGCTGGGCTCGAACACATTGGAAGTCCAGCAATCAGCGCCTACGCCTCAGCCACCTCGAATCTCGTGATGTTCCGTTCCTCTCGGCTAACGGTAATCCCGACGAGCGTCACGGTTACGCCGGGTTCCCGGTACTTCTCGGCGTAGCCGCGTGCCTGCAACTGTTCCAGCGCCCGTCCGCCGGGCACCTGCTCGACGACCTCGAATTCAAAGACATACACGCGTTCGTCCATGCGCAGGGCCAGGTCGATTCGCCCCTTGTTGGTTGCCTCTTCCACCCGGGCATCGAGGCCGAGCGCCGCGATGTGACTGTAGAAGACGCTTGCGTAGTAGCCCTCGAAGCGGGCGAGGGTGTTGTTGCGGTGCCAGTCATGGGGAATGGCCGCAAACGGCCAGGGAAGGCCGCTTCCACGCCTGCCATGTCTCCGGCATACAGGGCGCGTTCGAGGCGCTGCCGGGCTTGCGCTGCAGGCCGGGCCTCGGGACCATAGCGGGGCAGCAGGGCTTCGTTGAGCGCAGCCTCGACCTCGGAGTTGGGGTAGCTCAGGTGGTAGAACTGCCTGCCCGAGCGCTCGGTCTCGACGCCCCGCAGCGTCAGGTAGCCGGCCTGCCACAGCAGCGCCTCGGGTTCGATGTGGTCGACGTCAAAGCTGGAAAGCAGAGCCTCGGTCGTCTGCAGGCGGGACAAATCCGGCGTGAAGAACCGGTGCTTGGCCAGGTGGTCGACCAGGAAGGTGGGCGTGCCCGTCTCGAACCAGAAGGACCGGAATTCCCGCTTGTCGAACAGGAGCAGCAGGTCGAAGGGGTTGTAGACGGCTTCCCCCAGCCAGTTGTAACCGTTGTACCAGCGGCGAATCTGTTCCCGGTCCAAGCCGTCCAGTTCGGGCGCAAAGACCGAGTCGACGTCGTGGTCGGTGTAGCCGCAGATGGCGGAGTATTCGGGGCTGAGCGTGATATCCCGCAGGTTGTTGAGCCCCGAGAACAGGCTGACCTTGGAGAATTTGCTGACGCCCGTGATGAAGACGAACCGCAGGTGGGCGTCGGCATCCTTGAGGACGCTGTAGATGTCGCGCAGGCCGTCGCGCATGACGCGGGCCCGGTCCGGTTCCGTCAGGTTGTCGAGGATGGGCTTGTCGTATTCGTCGACCAGCACGACGACGCGTTGGCCGGTGCTATCGTGCAGCTTGCCAATCAGTTGCTTCAGGCGTCCCCGGGCATCCGGCAGTTCCGCAGGCAGCCCAAACGCCCTCTCGAAGGCCAGCAGCTGCTCGTGCATGCTCGCCGCCAAATCTTCCGGACTTTTGAGGATGCCGCTGCCGAAGCTCAGTCGCAGGACGGGGTACCTGACCGACCAGTCCCAGTGTTGCTCGGCATGCAGCCCCGTGAACAGCTCCCTGCTCCCCTCGAACAGTTCCTTGAGGGTGTCGAGGAACAGGCTCTTCCCGAAGCGCCGTGGTCGGGACAAAAAGTAGTGCGTCCCGCGCGCGACCAATTGGAGCGCGATGGGCGTCTTGTCGACGTAGTAATGGGCCTACTCGCGGATCTTCGCGAAGGTCTGGATCCCCGGCGGCAGCTTCTTCCGTGGCGTCGCGCCCATGGGCTTCATCTTACCCCTTGCCGGTGGCCGCGCCATGGGCGGGTCCGGCAGCCAAACTTTGCGTCGACGAGGGCGGCACCTTGTCGGGAAGAGAGGCATCTGTCGGGAACAACCCGCCTATGTCCCAGCCTTTTCAGGCAACCTCGGTCCCCGATCTTGCCTTTTCGGCCAACCCCTCTGGCCGCTACCTCATCGGCTCACCCGATGCCGAGGAGCACAGCTTCGACGACGAGGCCCGCCATGAGGTCCACCTCGCCCGGTCCTTCCTGATCCAGGCGACCCCCGTGACCCAGGCCCAGTGGCGGCAGCTGATGGATACCGAACCCTCTCGCCTCAAGGGTGACGACAAGCCGGTTGAGATGGTGTCGTGGTTCGATGCCATTGCCTGCGCCAACGCCCTGTCGCGCAAGGAAGGCCTGCCCGAGGTCTACCTCGAGGATAGCGCCCCCCGGGACGACCGCCGCAGTGTCTACGAGACCCTGGGCTATCGGCTGCCGACCGAGGCCGAGTGGGAGGTGGCCTGCCGGGCAGGCACCTTGACGGTTCGGTATCGCGGTGATGTTCCGGCGGGCGTGGCGGCCATCGGGTAGACGGCCGATCTGGGCTGTGGGGGAACCTTGCCGATCCGCGGAAAACAGGCTGACGCAAGGGGGTCTATAAAACAGGACGGGCAACGTGGCCAAGTGAGTTCACGATGTCCACGGCCCCTACACCGAGGACCTCGCGATTGATCCGGCGGGTCCGGAATCCGACGAGACGCGCGTCGTCCGCGGCGGTTCGTGGAACAACGACGCCATCTTCGCGCGGTTGCCCTACCGCAACGACCCTCTCGAACCAGATATGCGTGACCGATTCGTGGGGTTCCGGCTGGCGCGGACGGTAATCGTCCGACTTGAGTCCACCTCACCAGTCGCCGCGCACCTTCACCTGCATCACCTACCGCCCGGCCGTCATGCCATCCTTGGTCGTGCCCGGCCCCTCTGCTAGGCTGGACCCATGGCTCCTGATTCGACAGCCCGACGTCCGCTCCCACCGGTACTGCTCGATCGCTTGGCGACCGATGCCGGGGAACTGGAGGGCCTTCAGGCCATCGTGCGATTCGGAAGCCACGGTACTGCCCGCCAGCGGATCGACAGCGACCTTGACCTCGCCTTCCTCGGATGTCGTCCGTGGCCACCGTCCGTCTTGGCTGATCTGGCGACTCGCCTCGATCCGCTCTCCGATCTTCCGGTCCAGTGTGTCGATCTGCGGGCTGTGCCTGGCCTCGTGGCCCTCGAGATGCTCGAGGATGCGGAACCCGTCCTGGTCCGGGATGCCTTGGCCCTCGGGCTCTTCCAGACCCACCTCGATGCCGAGCGCCTGAACCTGGCGCGTTGGCGCAGCGGCATTCTCGAAGACATCGCGCGCAGGGGTACCGTGCGTGGCGGATGATGTCCTCTTGGCCAAGGCCGCCATCATCGAACGGTGCCTCGCTCGCGTAGCGGCCGAGCTCGAGGCTGCAGGAGAGTCCTTCGCCCGTGACCTCACCCGGCAGGATGCCGCAATGCTGAATTTGCTGCGGGCGTGCGAAGCCGCGATTGACGGGGCCATGCGCCGGGTCCGACAGGCGGCATGTGGCGTACCGCGCGACGCCCGTGAGGCGTTCGCGCTGCTCGAGGTAGCCGGTCTGTTACCCACCGCGCAGGCTCAGGCGCTGCGTCGGATGGTGGGATTCCGCAATGTCGCGGTGCACGCTTATCAGGATCTCGACTCGATCGTGACCCTCGAGGTGCTGGCGCATCATCAGCGGGACCTGGCTGACTTTGCCCGCTGGCTCGTCTCCGAAGCCACGCGTGACGAGACCGGCACTTAGGCGCGCACCGTCAGCACTTGCGCCGAGTCCGTACCCAGCCTCAGCAGCCGACTGGTCGTGGCATCAGCCGCGCGTCGCCCACGGCATGAGCCGGCGGACTCGCTCGTCGCGCAGTCACAACCCGCCCCACATCATGGCCCCCAGGAAGACGGGAAACAGCGTGTGGCTCAGCAGCGGGTCGTTCACCCGCAGATGCGCAGCCACACCCCGCCCCACCCAGCATCTCCTTCAGCACGATGGTTCCCGGCAAGGCCGTGAGGGGAAGGGCATAGAGCAAGGCTCCCGTGCAATCCAGCACCCCAGCGTCAGCAGGTGCTCTCCGGGCCAGCCTCGGTGCTCCATCGACGGCAGGGCGACCTCGGGCATCAACAGCTTGGGGCATCCCGAAACCAGCAGCAGGAAGGCCACGCAAAGGCTACTCAGCACCCCGTCGACTCAGACGGTCCGTGTGGGCTTGGCCTTGGCGGGTTCGGCATCGTGAGACAAGCCAGACTCCTTGGCTGGATGGCGCCATCCTACCGCGTGGCTCGGTGTTCCGAACCAACAATTCCCGGGTAAACTCATTAACAGCAAAGTCTCTGGCATTCGTGTCGTATGGTGTGCGCAGAAGGAGTCTCGGAATGTCAAGCAAGATCAACCGTCCGTCGGTGGGTGGCACCGGACCCCTCGATCCGGGCAGGGCCCGTTCAGGTCTCCTGAAGGGAGCTGGGGCCGAGGAGGCGCCGCAAGGCCGCGCGGCAGAGCCCGCCTCCAAGCCCACGGCCAAAGACCGCCGGAGTGCGGCCAAGCAGGTTCCGTCCGATGCCGGTCAGGCGGTCAAGGGCGAAATCGACAGGATTCTCAAGAATCGTCGAAAGCCCGAACCTACCCCTGCGGAAAAGCCTGAAATCGGTGTGCAGACCCTTCGGTACCCGGAGGGTGGCCAGCCAGTTCCGCCGCCGGCCCAGCCAAAGACCCTTTGGGAACTAGAGGGCGGTCAACCAACGCTCAATGGCCCGGTCTATAAGACTCGTTGCTCCCCAGAGGGCGGTCAACCAACGCTCAATGGCCCGGGCAAGAAGACTCCCGTCGGGGATCTCTCCCGTCTCCTTGAACGTCAACCAACGCTCAATGGCCCGGGCAAGAAGACTCGTTGCGGCCCAGAGGGCGGTCAACCACCGTTCAATGGCCCGGGCGCCAGGACCCAACTCGCCCCGGAAGGCGGCCAGCCCACCCCGGACCCCAAGCCCGCCCAGACCCAACGCTTCCCGGAAGGCGGCCAGCCCACCCCGGACCCCAAGCCTATCCACAA
>Ga0194130_10003402_pt1 | contig 21437 bp, 21 predicted proteins | sample TA2KigsurfametaG_FD_160084 | JGI IMG/M metagenome (GOLD analysis project Ga0194130, IMG submission 160084) | Freshwater microbial communities from Lake Tanganyika, Tanzania - TA2015050 Kigoma 12 surface | ecosystem: Environmental > Aquatic > Freshwater > Lake | place: Tanzania: Lake Tanganyika... | reverse complement strand
CCGACGATCGCCACGAAGAACAGCACCCAGACGAGGTCCGGCACCGTCCTGCAGATGGCGACGACCACGCGCGTCGCATGGTGGAGCACGGGGTGCGGGCTCAGGTGGCGGGTCGCAAGCACCGCCAGCGGCAGGCTGAGGGCGCAGCCGACCGCCGTCCCCGCGACCGCCATCTGGAATGTCTGGATCAGGGACCCGGCGACGGGCCCGAGCCGGTCGAGGCTGGGTGGGAACATCTCGCCGAGGATGCGCAGCGCGCTGGGGCCGCCGCGCACCAGTTCGGGGAGCGAGACATCCGTCGCGCGGAACGCGGACACCAGGAAGGCGAACGCCGCCACGGCAAGGACGAAGGCCAGGGCCCCGGGCGGCTCGAATCGCGCTGGCGCGGCCGGGCCCGCGGCGTCAGGAGTAGAGCGCATGGACGGTCCCGGCTTCGATCGAACCCGTTGGTGCGTCGAGCACGATCCGGCCCGCACGCAGGCCGACGATGCGATCCGAGTAGCCCAGGGCGTGGGAGACGTGGTGGGAGGTGAAGACGACGGTCATTCCCTCCTCGCGCGCGAGTGCGCGGAAGACGCCCATGACCTCCTCGCCGGCCGAGGGGTCGAGGCTCGCGGCAGGCTCGTCGGCGAGCAGCAGGGCGGGGCGCTGCATGAGCGCGCGGGCGATCGCCACGCGCTGCGACTGGCCGCCCGACAGGCGGTCCGCGCGCTGTGCCGCGACATGCGGCAGGCCGACGCGGGAGAGGCATGCCATGGCCTCCCCGCGCAACGCGGCTGGAGCCACGCCCTGCGTGAAGGCGCGCCACCATGCGACCCGGCCGAGGGCGCCATGGACCACGTTCGTGAGCGTGCTCGCGCGACCGACGAGATAGTGGTGCTGGAAGACGAAGCCGGTGCGCCGCCGCAGGTCGCGCAGGGCGGTCGTCGAGGCACCGACCGCGTCGATCCCATGGATCCTGATGCGGCCCGCATCCGGCTCCACCAGCCGCACCAGCAGGCGAAGCAGGGTCGACTTCCCTGCCCCGTTCGCCCCGACGAGCGCCACGCATTCGCCGGGCGAGGCCACGAAGGCGACGTCGTCGACGACGCGCCGCCCGCCCAGTTCCTTGACCAGCCCGGATGCCTCGATGACCGCAGCCGCCCGTGCCACGTCAATTGCTGACGAATTCGGCGAACTGTGGCTGCCCGATCGTTGCGTATATGCGGCGGACGTAGTTGAAGTCCTCGTCGCGGATCGTGGTGATCCAGTGCATTCCCTTGAACTTCTGGTTCTCGTCGCCGCCGGACAGGATCGCGTCGATGAGCCTGGCGCCGTGGTCGCGGAAGGCGGCGCGGAGCGCATCGACATTGCGCTTATCGACATGCGGGCCTGCGAGGATGAGGTCCATCGGCAGGTCGCGGCCACGTGCGATCACGCGGAATGCGATGTCGGGGTTGCGCTCGCGCAGCCGGAGGAAGTCGTTGTTGTTCATGCCGCCGGCAGCGACGTCGCCGCGCTTCACCGCCTCGAGGAGGACGCTGGTGGCCAGGTGGACGATCTGCATGTCGGCGCGCGGGTTCAGGCCCTGGTCGGCGAGAACCTGCACCGGCCCCAGGTGGCGGGAGGTCGAGCCGATCGCGCCGAGGCCCAGCTTCTGGCCTTTCAGGTCGGCGGGCAGGTTGAAAGCCGAATCGGCGCGCACGACGATGTTGGAGAAGTAGTCGACCCGCGTCAGCCCGACGACAGGCTCGGCATTGGTGCGGACGCGGAAGACCACGTACTCGGCGGGGCCGGTCAGCACCATGTCCACGCGCCTCGCGTTCAGCGCCTCGACGGCAGCCGTCCGGTTCGGGACCGGGAAGAAGCGGAAATCGATGCCGGTGCTGTCCTTGAGCGCCTTCTGGAAGGGCCCCCACTCGCGCTGGAGGTTCTCGAGCCCGACGATGTCGGTCACGGCGAAGCGCAGTTCGGTCACTGCGCGCGCGAGGGCTCTGCCGATGCCACGAGGGCGGAGGCGGCCACGCCGAGGGCGAGGCCGCGACGGGGTACGTCGATCATTCGAAGCTCTCCATGCATTGCAATTCCACGGATCAGGGTCCGCCCCGTGGTTTGCCAGGGCGTGACGCTTCCGGGTCGGGGCCGTGATCGCGTCGCGGTTGACACCTGCCGCGGTCGCTCGCTAAATCGCGTCCCACGTGGCGATTTGGGCCGGCCGGCTTGCGGGCCACGTTAAACAATCCGCTAAAAGGCCGGAGGTGTTCCCCCGAAGGATGCCCCGGCCGAAGGCCGGGGCGTCTTCGTCTGCGAGGAACACATGGTCAAGGAAAGCGGAAACGGATCGCGCGGCTGGGGCAGCCGCACGCGCGCGGTGCGCGGCGGGCTCGACAGGTCGGGCCACCACGAGACGGCCGAGGCGATGTACCTCACCGCGGGCTTCGTCTACGGCAGCGCGGCGGAGGCCGAGGAGGCCTTCGCGTCGAAGAAGAGCACGCGCTACGTCTATTCGCGCTTCGGCAACCCGACCGTCGCGATGTTCGAGGAACGCCTGCGCCAGCTCGAGGGCGCCGGCGCCTGTCGCGCCGTGGCGAGCGGCATGGCCGCGGTCTCGGCGAGCCTGCTCTGCCAGGTCCGCGCGGGCGACCGCGTCGTCGCCAGCCGCGCGCTCTTCGGCTCCTGCCAGTACATCGTCGGCGAGTTGCTGCCGCGCTACGGCGTCGAGGCGGTGTTCGTCGACGGCACCGACGAGGCGCAATGGCGCGCCGCGCTCACGCGGCCCGCGAAGGCGGTGTTCCTCGAGACGCCGTCCAACCCGATGCTCGAGGTGATCGACCTGCGGATGGTCGCGGCGCTGGCGCGCCAGGCCGGCGCGCGCGTGGTCGTCGACAACGTCTTCGCCACGCCGCTGCTGCAGAAGCCGCTCGAGCTCGGCGCCGACATCGTCGTCTACTCCGCCACCAAGCACATCGACGGCCAGGGGCGCTGCCTCGGCGGCGCGGTGCTCGGCTCGGCCGAGTGGGTGGAGGCGGAGCTCGTGCCCTTCCTGCGCCATACCGGGCCGGCGCTCTCGCCCTTCAACGCCTGGACCCTCGCCAAGGGCCTGGAGACGCTCGACCTGCGCGTCGCGGCGTCCTGCGCCAGCGCGCTGGCGCTCGCGCGCCGCTTCGAGGGCCACCCGAAGCTGGCGCGGCTGCGCTACCCGTTCCTCGAATCGCATCCGCAGCACGCGCTCGCTCGCGCGCAGATGTCGGCCGGCGGCACGATCATCACGCTCGGCTTCCGCGGCGGCAAGGAGGCGGCGTTCCGTTTCCTGGACGCGCTTGAGATCGTCGACATCTCGAACAACCTCGGCGATTCGAAGAGCCTGACCTGCCATCCCGCGACCACGACGCACCAGCGGCTGACCGAGGCCGAGCGCGCCCATCTCGGCATCGACGCCGGGACGGTCCGGTTCTCGGTCGGGCTGGAGGACCTCGCGGACCTCGAGGCCGACCTCGCGCAGGCCCTCGACGCGGCGTGAGGAGGCCGGGGGGTGGCTGGACAAGGGGCGCGCAGCACATAGAATCGCGGCCCCTCACCCGCCGGCCGAGAAGGGCGACGCCCGCATGTACAGCGAGACCACGCACGGCATCACGGTCACCGTGCGGCCCGTGTTCCTGGACGAGCAGTCCGCCCCGGCGGAGAACCGCTATGTCTGGGCCTATTTCGTGCGCATCGAGAACGGCAGCGACCGCGCGGTGACGCTGCGCAGCCGCTGGTGGCACATCACCGACGCGCGCGGCCGGGTGCAGGAGGTGCGCGGCGCCGGCGTGGTCGGCGAGCAGCCGACGCTGCCGCCGGGCGGCAGCTACGAGTACAATTCCGGCACGCCGCTCGCGACGCCCTCGGGCATCATGCGCGGCGCCTACCAGATGGAGGGCGAGGACGGCGCGCGCCTCGAGGTGCGCATCCCAGCCTTCTCGCTCGATTCCCCACACCAGGCGGTGCGGCTGAACTGAAGCCGCGCCGCAGAACAGGAGCCCACCCGTGAAGCGCAAGAGCCCGACGCCGCCTGCGGCCGCGCGCCCGACGCGCGCGCAGGCAGAGGAGGCCGTGCGCACCCTGCTGCGCTGGGCCGGCGACGATCCCGCGCGCGAAGGCCTGCTCGGCACGCCCGACCGCGTCGTGCGCGCCTACGAGGAATGGTTCGCGGGCTACAACGAGGACCCGGTGGCGATCCTCGAGCGCACCTTCGAGGAGACCGCGGGCTACGACGAGATGGTCGTGCTGCGCGACATCCGCTTAGAATCCTACTGCGAGCACCATGTCGCGCCGATCATCGGCGTGGCGCATTGCGCCTACCTGCCCGACCGCCGCGTCGTCGGCATCTCGAAGATCGCGCGGGTGATCGAGCTCTACGCCAAGCGCCTGCAGATCCAGGAGAAGATGACGGCGCAGATCGCCAACGCGATCCAGGATGTGCTGCGCCCGCGCGGCGTCGCCGTGGTGGTCGACGCCACGCACCAGTGCATGACCACGCGTGGCATCCGCAAGCCGGGCGTGAGCATGATCACCAGCCAGATGCTCGGCGCCTTCCGCGACGACGCGGCGACGCGCCGCGAGTTCCTGGCGGTGATCGGCACCGCGCCAGGCCCGCGCGGCGGGGTCTGAGGCGGCGGCGGAGCCCGCGCCATGCCCGACGCGAGGCCCGTCGCCTTCGTCAACGGCGTGATGCTGGCCATGCTGGCCGCCGTCATGCTCCTGCCGGCCCTCGCCGACATGGCCTCGGGCGGGCCCGACGCGAGGGTCTTCAAGGCCTGCGCCGGCTTCACCGCCTTCGTTGGAGTCGGCCTGATGCTCGCCGCGCGCGCGCCGCGCATGGGCTTCAACCTGCGCCAGGCCTTCCTGCTGACCACGACGTCCTGGATCGTGGTCGCGGCCTTCGGCGCGCTGCCCTTCGTCCACGGCTCGACCGCGCTGCCCTACGCCGACGCCTATTTCGAGGCCATGTCCGGCCTGACGACGACGGGCTCGACCGTGATCGTCGGCCTCGATCGCACCGGCGCCGGCATCCTGCTCTGGCGCTCGCTCCTGCACCTGCTCGGCGGCGTCGGCATCATCGTGCTGGCGGTCGCGATCCTGCCGATGCTGCGCGTCGGCGGGATGCAGCTCTTCCGCCTCGAATCCTCGGACAAGTCGGAGAAGGTGCTGCCGCGCGCGACGCAGATCGCCACGGGGATCATGATCGTCTACGCCAGCCTGACCTCCCTGTGCGCCATCGCCTTCTGGCTGGGGGGCATGTCCGGCTTCGACGCCCTCAACCACGCCATCTCGGCGATGGCCACCGCCGGCTTCTCGACGTCCGATTCATCCTTCGCCCGTTTCGATTCCGCGTTCCTCGAGGCGACCTGCACCGTATTCATGCTGTGCGGCGGCCTTACCATGACGCTGTTCCTGCGCTGCTGGCAGGGGGACCCGCGATCCTTCCTGCGGGATCGCCAGCTGCGCGCATATCTTGGCGTCTTCGTCGCGTTCTCGATCGCCATCGGCGCGTGGCTGGTGCTGGTGGAGGGCCGCGAACTCGCCTACGCGCTGCGCCATGCGACGTTCACGGTCGCCTCGCTGGTCACGACCACTGGCTTCTCCTCGACCGACTGGGGAGCATGGGGGGCGTTCCCCCTCGTCCTCGTCTTCATGCTGACCTTCGTCGGCGGCTGCTCCGGCTCGACCGCGGGCGGAATCAAGATCTTCCGCTTCCAGGTCCTGTTCGAGGTCGGGCGCGCGCAGATGCGCCATGCGCTCGTGCCCTCGGGCGTGTTCGTCGCGAAGTACAACGGCAAGCCAATCACCGATGCGATCGCCCAGTCGGTGCTCGCCTTCGTGGCGCTCTTCGGCTTCTCCTGGGGGGCGACGGCCGCGGCGCTCGCGCTCTGCGGCCTCGACCTCGTCACCGCGCTCACCGGCGCGGCGACGGCGCTCGCGAATGTCGGGCCCGGCCTCGGCGAGGTGATCGGGCCATCCGGCAGCTTCGCGCCGCTGCCGCAGTCGGCGAAATGGATCCTCTCGGCCGCGATGCTGCTGGGCCGGCTCGAGCTGATCACCGTCCTCGTGCTTTTCAGCCTGCGCTTCTGGCGCGACTGACGCGGCGCCAGGGCCGCGCCTCAGCGCAGGAATGGCGTCAGATGCGCGCGGACCTGTCGCTCGAGCTCGGCGTCGAGCGTCTCCATCACCTGCTCGGTCAGCCCGTACCAGGCGCGCTCGCGCGCCGCGAGCGCGATGCCCTCGGCGACGGAGCGCGAGCCCGCGGCGCGCGCGTCGCAGCTCGCGACCACGACGCCGTTGCGCGAATCGCGGACCTCGATCGTGGCCGCGAGGACGAGGTCGTAGCGCATGTCCTGCTGGGTGGTCATCGTCGCGCGAAGCCCAGTCTCCTTCCTGAGCTCGGTCTCCGTCATCGCCGCCTCGCGCACGATGAAGACCGCGGCGTTGCCGACGTCGCCGTTCGCGGCGAGGCGATCCGATCCCCAGCGCCGCACGGTCTCCACCGGCGACACCGGCAGCTCGTGCTCGATGTTCGGCCTGCGCATCGGCGGCGCGTAGGTGCTGCGCAGCTCGACGCGCTCGACCGCGAGGCGCAGCACGCCCTTGTGCGAGAAGGTGATCGCCGGGAAGACCGGCGCGGGCGGCGTCTGGGTGCATGCCGCGAGGCCGGCGACGGCGATGCCGCCGGCGAGGAACTGGCGCCGCGCGGCGCCCTGGCTGGTGTTCATGGGCTGGTCTCCATCCCGGGTAGCGCCTGGAGCGCCGCGAGCGCGGCGTCGTCGAAATCGTAATGCGCGCTGCAGAACTCGCAAGTGACGCGCACCACGCCGTCCTGCTTCATGTCCGCGAGCTCCGCGCCGGGCAGGCACGCGAGCACGCCCTCGACGCGCGCGCGCGAGCAGCGGCAGGCATGGCGCAGCCTGGAAGGGCGGTAGATTCGCACGCCCTCGGCGAGGAAGAGCCGGTCGACGAGCTTCCAGCCCGGCAGGGCCGGATCGACGAGCTCGGCGTCGCGCGCGCTGCTCATCAGCACGAGCATGCGCCGCCAGAGGTCCTCGGCGTCCTCGTCGCCGGCGCCGAGCGGCAGGTCGATGTCGCGCCCCTCGGCCGAGCCCTGGGCGTCGCCCGGCGGCAGCGCCTGCACCATCAGCGCGCCGGCGCGCCAGGCGCCGCCCGCATCGCGCCGCGCCGCGACCTTGAGCCCGGCGCGGAACTGCTCGGACTGGTGGAAGTAGTGGTGCGCGCACTCGGCCAGCGTCGCGCCGACGAGCTCCACGATGCCCTGGTAGCGTTCCATCTCCGCGCCCTGGTCGACCGTGAAGGCGAGGTAGCCGGCGCCGAAGAGGCGCGGCACCGAAGGCGCCGCGCCGCCCAGCGCCTCCACGCGCGCCGCGTCGAACTGGGCGTAGCCGCGCAGCGCGCCGCCCGTCGTCACGTCGGCGACCATCAGCCGTACGGGCCCGTCGCCCTTGACCTGGATCGTGAACACGCCCTCGTACTTGAGGGTCAGCGCCAGCGCCGCGCCGAGCGCGACGAGTTCCGCGAGCGTCTGGCCGACGACCGGCGGATAGGCGTGGCGGCCGACGATCTCGTCGACGGCGGGGCCGAGCCGCACCAGCCGCCCACGCACCGCGTCGACCTGGAAGGGCAGGACGATGTCGTCGCCCGGCAGGTCCGCGAGCGCGGTGCCCGCGATGGCCGCCTCGCGCGGCCGCGCGGCCTCAGGCATCGAGGTTGACGACCTTGAGGGCGTTCTCCTGGATGAAGTCGCGTCGCGGCTCCACGACCTCTCCCATCAGCGTCGCGAAGATGCCGTCGGCGTCCTCGACATGCGAGATGCGGACCTGCAGCAGGCGCCGCGCGGATGGATCGAGCGTGGTCTCCCAGAGCTGGTCCGGGTTCATCTCGCCGAGGCCCTTGTAGCGCTGGATGGAGACGCCCTTGCGGCCCATCTCCGCCACCGCGTCGAAGAGGCGCGTGGGTCCGGTCACGTGGATCGGCGCGGGCGGCTCGCCGCGCTCCGGCCGCGGCGGGTGGAGCTTCGCGAAGCGCCCGTAGACCTCCTGGAATTCGCCGGCCATCTCGACGAGGCGCCGCGCCTCGAGCGAGCCGGCGGACTGCATGTCGATCGTCGCGCGGTCGGTCTCGCCGCGCAGGCGGCGCTCGAAGACGAGGTTGCCGTCGCGTGCCTCGCCGGTCCAGCCGCGGTCGGTCTCCGGCGACAGCGCGTCGAGGCGGCGCGCGACCACGCGCGCGACCTCGCCGCCCTGGCGCGCGTCGCCCAGGATCGCCGGGTCGAGCGCGCCGAGGATCGCCGCCTGCTCGACCGCGTCGCGGTTGCCGGCGCGCCGCGCGAGCGGCGTGATCAGCGCGCGCGCCGCGCGCGCCTTCTCGACGATGCCGCGTAGGTCCGCGCCGGCGCGCTGCGCGCCGTCGCTGCCGACCAGCGTCGCGCCGTCGATGCCGCCGGCAATCAGGTGGTCCTCCAGCGCGCGCTCGTCCTTCAGGTAGACGGCCGACTTGCCGCGCGCAGCCTTGAACAGCGGCGGCTGGGCTATGTAGAGGAAGCCGCGCTCGATCAGCGGCCGCATCTGGCGGAAGAAGAACGTCAGCAGCAGCGTGCGGATATGCGAGCCGTCGACGTCCGCGTCGGTCATGATGATGATCTTGTGGTAGCGCGCCTTCTCGGGGTTGAAGTCCTCCCCGATGCTCGTGCCCAGCGCGGTGATCAGCGTGCCTATCTCGGCCGAGGACAGCATCTTGTCCTGGCGCGCGCGCTCGACGTTCAGGATCTTGCCCTTGATCGGCAGGATCGCCTGGAAGGCGCGGTTGCGGCCCTGCTTCGCCGAGCCGCCCGCGGAATCGCCCTCGACGATGAAGATCTCGGCCTTGCCCGCGTCGCGCTCCTGGCAGTCGGCGAGCTTGCCGGGCAGCGAGGCGAGGTCGAGCGCGCCCTTGCGCCGCGTGAGGTCGCGGGCCTTGCGCGCCGCCTCGCGCGCCACCGCCGCGTCGATCACCTTCTGCACGACCCGGCCCGCCTCCGCGGGGTGGCGCGCGAACCATTCCTCAAGCTGCTCGTTGCAGATGTTCTCGACGACGGGACGTACCTCGGAGGAGACCAGCTTGTCCTTCGTCTGCGACGAGAACTTGGGGTCCGGCACCTTGCAGGACAGCACGCAGGTCAGGCCCTCGCGCGCATCCTCGCCGGAGATGGCGAGCTTCTCCTTGCGCTTGGACTGGTGCTCGTCGGCGAGCCGGTTGACCTGGCGCGTCAGCGCCGCGCGGAAGCCGGCGAGGTGCGTGCCGCCGTCGCGCTGCGGGATGTTGTTGGTGAAGCACAGCATCGTCTCGTGGAACGCGTCGGTCCACTCCATCGCGACCTCGACGGTGATGCCGTCGCGCGCGCCGGAGATCGCGATCGCCGGCTCGTGCAGCGGCTTGCGCGAGGCGTCGAGGTGCCGGACGAAGGCCGCGATACCACCTTCGTAGCGCATCTCGACCGTCTGCGGCTCGACGCTGCGCGCGTCGACGAGGACGAGGCGCACGCCGGAGTTCAGGAAGGCGAGCTCGCGCAGCCGGTGCTCGAGGGTGCGGAAGTCGAACTCCACGCGCGTGAAGGTCCCGCGCGACGGCTTGAAGCGCACGCGCGTGCCGCGGCGCCCGCCCGACTCGCCGACGACGGCGAGCGGCGCCTCGGGCTCGCCGTGGCGGAAGCGCATGAAGTGCTCGCGGCCCTCGCGCCAGATCGTCAGGTCGAGCGTCTCGGAGAGCGCGTTGACGACCGACACGCCGACGCCGTGCAGGCCGCCGGAGACCTTGTACGAGTTCTGGTCGAACTTACCGCCGGCATGGAGCTGGGTCATGATGACCTGCGCCGCCGACACGCCCTCCTCGCGGTGGATGTCGGTGGGGATGCCGCGCCCGTCGTCGGCGACCGAGACCGAGCCGTCGGGCTCGAGCCGCACCTCGATGTCGCGGCAATGCCCGGCCAGCGCCTCGTCGATCGCGTTGTCGACGACCTCGTAGACCATGTGGTGCAGGCCGGTGCCGTCGTCGGTGTCGCCGATGTACATGCCCGGGCGCTTGCGTACAGCGTCGAGGCCGCGCAGCACCTTGATGGATTCCGCGCCGTACTCGGCCGCGGCGTCGCTCGCCTGGATCGGATCGGTCATGCCCTTGCCACGCTGGAATCGAGGATGCGGAGGAACTGCGCGCGCCCGCGCAGTCCCTGGAACAGGTCTTCGTCGGTGCCGGTGAGCCAGGCCTGCGCGCCGAGCGCGAGGACCTCGTCGGCGAAGGCCGCGCGCCGCGCGCGGTCGAGATGCGCGACGACCTCGTCGAGCAGCAGGACCGGGGGCCGGCCGCGCTCGGCCGCCAGCGCGCGCGCGTTGGCGAGCACGATCGACAGCACGAGCGCCTTCTGCTCGCCGGTCGAGCCCTCCGCCGCGGCCATGTCCTTCTGCGCGAAGCGCACGCACAGGTCGCTGCGATGCGGGCCGTGGGAGGCACCGCCATGCGCGGCGTCGGCGCTGCGCGCGGCGGCGAGCGCGGCGCGCAGCCGCTCCTCGGCGTCGAGCGCGGGCATCGCGCGCAGCATGCGGTCGCTGTCGCCCTCGAGGGCGAGGCGCGCTGCAGGGAAGGGGCCGCCGCCCGCGGCGGCCGCGGCGTCGAGCCGCGCGGCGATCGCCGCGCGCGTCGCGGCGACTGCGATGCCGTGGCGCGCCATGCCGTCCTCGAGCGCGGCGAGCCAGGAATCGTCGGCCTTGCCCTCGGCCAGCAGCCGCGCGCGCTCGCGCAGGCAATGCTCGTAGGCGGCGAGCTCGGCGGCGTGGCCCGGCGCGAAGCCGAGCACGAGCCGGTCGAGGAAGCGGCGTCGGCCGGACGGGCCGTCGAGGAAGAGCCGGTCCTGCTCGGGCGTCGCCCAGGCGATGGCGAGGCGCTCGGCCAGGGCCTTCTGCCCGCGCGCCGGGCGCCCGTCGATGCGCACGACGCGCCGCTCGCCGCCCTCGGGGTCCTGGCCGGTGCCGATGTCCATCGTGCCGTCGGCGCACGCGACCTGCGCGGCGATCGACCATGGGCGCGTGGCGGCGCCGTCGCGCGGCCGCCGCGCCAATTCCGCCGGCGCGGCGCGGCGCAGGCCGCGGCCAGGCGCCAGCATCGAGACCGCCTCGAGCAGCGCGGTCTTGCCCGCGCCATTGGGGCCGCAGAGCACAACCGGGCCGGCCTCTGGATCGACGCGCAGCCGGTCGTAGCAGCGGAACGCGTCGAGCGTCAGCCGCAGCACGGCGTCCGCCGGGCGCGCACCCGGCTTCGCCTCCTCCGTCGCGCGCGCGACAGCGGCCATCAGCCTCACACGCGCATCGGCATGAGGACGTAGAGCGCGCTCTGGTCGGCGATGTCCTCGACCAGGGTCGGGGCGGCGGCGTCGGCCATGCGGAAGCGCGCGCCCTCGCCCTCGATCTGCTCGGCGATGTCGAGGAGGTAGCGCGCGTTGAAGCCGATCTCGATCGCGGCGCCGGAATAGCGCACCGCGATCTCCTCCTCGGCGGCGCCGGCATCGGGGCTCGACGCGGTGAGCGTGAGGAGATTGCGGCCGAGCGAGAGCTTCACCGCGCGCGACTTGTCGGTCGAGATCGTCGCAACGCGGTCGACGGCGGCGGTGAACTCGGCGCGGTCGACCTCCATCACCTTGTCGTTCCCGGTCGGGATGACGCGCTCGTAGTCGGGGAAGGTGCCGTCGATCAGCTTCGAGGTGAGCGTCACGTCGCCGACGGCGAAGCGCACCTTCGAGGAGGACAGCGACACCTGCACCGGCGCGTCGGTCTCCGCGATCAGCTTGTGCAGCTCGATCACCGTCTTGCGCGGCAGGATGACGCCGGGGATCTCCTCGGCGCCCGCCGGCAGCGCCATCTCGACGCGCGCGAGGCGATGGCCGTCGGTCGCCACCGCGCGCAGCACGCGGATGCCGCCAGCTTGGCCGGCATGCAGGTAGATGCCGTTGAGGTAGTAGCGCGTCTCCTCGGTGGAGATCGCGAAGCGCGTGCGGTCGATCAGGCCCTTGAGCTCCGCGGAGGCGAGCTCGAATTGGTGCGGCAGCTCGCCGCCGGTCATGCGCGGGAAGTCGTCGGCGGGCAGGCTCGCGAGCGCGAAGCTCGAGCGTCCCGCGCGCAGGCTCACCTGGCCCTTGTCGCCGATCGTCTCGAGGCCGACCTGGCTGCCCTCGGGCAGCTTGCGCACGATCTCGTAGAGCGTGTGCGCGGGCACGGTGATCGTGCCGCCCTTCGCGACGTCCGCGGGGACGTTCTCTACGATCGCGACGTCCATGTCCGTCGCCGCCAGCGACAGGCGGGGCTTCTGCGCGTCGAGCAGGACATTGGCGAGGATGGGGATCGTGTTGCGGCGCTCGACGACGCTCTGCACATGGGCGAGCGCCTTGAGCAGCGCGCTGCGTTCGATCGTGAGCTTCATGGGGCGGCTGCCACCCTGGTTGCGGCGTCCTGCGCGGGCGCGCCGGCGAGGAACCGCCATGGGTCCGCCGGCGCCTTCCGGCGCGCCCGGGACGGGCCTGGCGCGCCTCCTTGCCGGGCGGCGGCAGGACGCCGATCCGCTGCCCGACCGCAAGGACAACTAGTATACCAGAAGCAATTGAAGCCTAGAGAAGAATACCCCGTCCGGCGCGCCGGGACCCGGCCCGGTCAGCCGTCACGCCCGGCCTCGGCCAGGGTGGCCTCCACGGCGACCTCGATGGCCCGGACCTGGAGGTCGAGGGGCATGGAGGCGAGGCCGGGGTCGCGGCCGGAGACCCGGCCCCCGGCCCGCGCGATCCGCCGCGCCACCTGGCCGGGCAGGGGCGGCAGGTGGACGAAGCCGCAGGGCAGCCCGGCCGGCAGGCGGCCGAGCAGCCGGTACATCGCCGCGTTGCAGAGATAGAGCCCGGCCGTCTCGGACAGCCGCGCCGGGATGCCGCCGGCCAGCAGCGCGGCCAGGATCGCCTCCAGCGGCAGGCGGCTGAGCCGCGCATCCGGCCCGCCGGGCTCGAGCGGCAGGTTGCGGGCCAGCGCGCCGGCGTTGTCGGGGATCCGGAAGTCCGCGACGTTGAGCGCCACGCGCTCGAGGCGGATCACTGCCTCGCCGCCGGCGAGGCCGAGCGCGAGCACGGCGCGCGGCGGGACCGGCAGCGCGCCCAGCGCGGCGTCGAGCGCGGCGTCGAGGCCGTCGAGCGAGACCGGCAGGATACGGCACGCGACCTCGGCGCCGGCGATGCGCCGTCCACCGAGGGCCCGGGCGACGAGGGCGCTGGGGTTCTCCTCGTCGCCGTCGAAGGGCTCGAAGCCGGTGACGAGGACGGTGGGCGCGGGAGCCATCCGGGCGGGCGGGGCGGCGCCCGCCTCAGGACTCGAGCATGCGCCGGAGGAGGTCGATGTCCTCGGCGAAGCCATGGTCCGAGGCGCGCAGCTCCTCGATCTTGCGCACGGCGTGCATGACGGTCGTGTGGTCGCGGCCGCCGAACTTGCGCCCGATCTCCGGCAGCGAGCGCGAGGTCAGCTGCTTGGAGAGGTACATGGCCACCTGGCGCGGCCGCGCCACGGCGCGCGCGCGCCGCGGGCTGTGCATGTCGGCGAGCCTGATCGCGAAATGCTCGGCCACGCGCTTCTGGATCTCCTCGATCGTCACGCGCCGGTCGTTGGCGCGGATGAGGTCGTGCAGGACCTCCTGCGAGCTGTCGATCGTGATCGGCCGGCCGATCAGCGTCGCGTGCGCGGTGATGCGGTTGAGCGCGCCCTCGAGCTCGCGGATGTTCTGCGTGATCTTGTGGGCGAGGAACTCGAGCACCTTGAGCGGCACCGCGACGCCGGCGCGCTCGGCCTTGGCCTGGAGGATGCCGAGGCGCAGCTCGTAGGTCGTCGGGTGGATGTCGGCGACGAGGCCCCAGCCGAGGCGCGACTTCACGCGCTCCTCGACGCCCTCGAGGTCGGAGGGGCTCTTGTCGGCGGACAGGACGATCTGCTTGTTCTGGCCCACCAGCGCGTTGAAGGTGTGGAAGAACTCCTCCTGCGTGGCGTCCTTGCCGGCGATGAACTGCACGTCGTCGATCATCAGCACGTCGACCGAGCGGAACTGCTCCTTGAAGGACATCGTGTCCTTCGAGCGCATCGCGCGGATGAACTGGAACATGAACTTCTCGGCCGAGAGGTACATGACCCGGCGCTGCGGGTGGCGCCTGCGGATGTGCCAGGCGATCGCGGTCATCAGGTGGGTCTTGCCCAGGCCGACGCCGCCATAGAGGAAGAGCGGGTTGATCGAGGCCTTGGTGTCCTCGGCCACGCGGCGCGCGGCCGCGGTGGCGAACTCGTTCGACTTGCCGACGACCCAGGTGTCGAAGGTGAAGCGTGCGTCGAGCGCGGCGCCGAATTCCTCCGGCGCGTCGGGCGCGGCCGCGGCGACCGGCTCGGCCGAGCGCAGCAGCTGCATCGCCGGGCGCGGCGGCTCGGCGCGGGCGAGGTCCTCGCTGCGCGCGACGGTGGTCGCGGCCTGCACGGCGATGTCGACCGCGACGACCTCGCGATTCTCGCTCGCCCAGATCGTGCGGATCAGGTCGGCGTGGTGCGAGCGCACCCAGTCGCGCACGAAGCGCGTCGTCGCGCCGAGGCGCGCCTCGCCGTTCTCGAGGCCGAGCAGCGTCAGCGGCCGGATCCAGCTGCGATAGGCGGTGTCGCCGAGTTCCTTGCGAAGCTTCGCGCGCACCCGCGCCCACTGCCCCTCAACGGACGGATCCCTGTCGGTGCCCATGCCGATCCCCCGCCCCTCAGTCCTGCGTCCAGGGGAGGCCCGAGGCCTTCCACCCGTCCACGCGGCCGCGATGGCGCTCGCCGTCATGCACGCCCTCGAAGCCACCGGAAAGATTATGTGCCCGCGCGTAGCCGAGCCCGGTCGCCAGGATGGCGGCGGCGCGCGAGCGCGCGCCCGAGCGGCAGATGAAGACGACCAGGGCGCCGCGCGACGGCACGGCCGCGGCGAGTTCATCGGCGAAGGCCGCGTTCGGCGCCATCACCGCGCCCTGCGCGCCCGGCGTCCAGTGCTGCCAGGCGACGAGCACGGGGCGCTTGGAGATCGAGGCGAGGTCAGGCACGCCGACGAAGCTCCATTCCGGGCGAGAGCGTACGTCGACGAGGACCGCGCCGCGCTCGCGCGCCAGCAGTTCCCACGCCTCGCGCGGCGTGAGGTCGCCCGCGTAGCCCTGTGCAGTGTCGCTCGTCGCCGTCATCTCGACCCAGGTCGCCTTTCGCCGTCGCCTCGCGCGGCCGCGCGACAGCGCGATCCGCAATCCGGAACCCGTTCGCGGGCACCGGGTCGCCCCGCCTCGCGCATCCCGCGCGGGACGATGCCCGCACACGCGCCGATACGGGCGCCCATCGCCCGATGCTTCCTCTTCGCCTTGCGCCTCGTGCGCCAGAGCGCTTTCGCCCGTCCCTGTTCCACGTGTCGCGCGCCTCGGTTCTTGCGACCGTTCACGCGTGACAAAGGCCGGACTCTAAGCACCGGCTTCGCGGGGCGGCAACATGCGCGCCCGGAGGCGCAGAAAATTTTTTCCTCGACTCCCGCGCCGCGCGACGTTCTCGCGCGGCACGGTCGGATGGTCGAACTTGCGCGCGCGGCCTTGCGCGTCGCGCGCCGCGAGTCAAGCCCTCAGCGACTTGATGCGCTTCGACAGGCGCGACATCTTGCGCGCGGCGGCGTTGCGGTGGACGACGCCCTTGCGCGCGCCGCGCATCAGCTCGGTCTGCATCGCCTTGAACGCGGCGGCGGCGGCGGCCTTGTCGCCGGAGGCGATCGCCGCCTCGGACTTCTTCACGCTCGACTTCATGCGCGAGCGGCGCGCGTCGTTCACGGCCTTGCGCTTCAGCGACTGGCGGGCAGCCTTCGCTGCGGATTTCGTGTTGGCCATTGCGATCTCCCGTGGATGAGGGATTGGGTGCGAAAAAGCGGCGGGTTATAGCCCCGGCCCGCCGCGAGCGTCAACCGCAGGGGGTCGCGCGCGCACGAGTCCGGCGCGCGCGCGAAGGCCCGTCCCTCAGCGGTTCCTGAACTGCGGCTGGCGCTTCTCGACGAAGGCCGCCATGCCTTCCTTCTGGTCCTCGGTCGAGAAGGTGGAGTGGAAGAGGCGGCGCTCGAAGCGGATCCCCTCGGCCAGCGTCGTCTCGTAGGAACGATTGACCGATTCCTTGACCATCATCGCGATCGGCCGCGACATCGAGGCGATCTTCTCCGCGGTCTTCACCGCCTCGGCGACCAGCTCCCCGACCGGCACGACGCGGCTCGCCAGCCCGCTGCGCTCCGCCTCGGCGGCGTCCATGATCCGCCCGGTCAGGCACATCTCCATCGCCTTCGACTTGCCGACATAGCGCGTCAGGCGCTGCGTGCCGCCGGCGCCGGGGATGGTGCCGATGCTGATCTCCGGCTGGCCGAAGCGCGCGTTGTCGGCGGCGATGATGAAGTCGCACATCATCGCGACCTCGCAGCCGCCGCCGAGCGCGTGGCCCGCGACTGCGGCGATGATCGGCTTGCGGCAGGTCGTGATGCGCTCCCAGCCGCGAGTGATGAAGTCCTCGAGGTAGACGTCCATGTAGCCCTTGGACGCCATCTCCTTGATGTCGGCGCCGGCGGCGAAGGCGCGCTCGGAGCCGGTGACGACGATCGCGCCGACCTCGGCATTCGCCTCGAAGGCGTCGAGCGCATGGCCCAGGTCCGCGATCAGCGCGGCGTTGAGCGCGTTGAGCGCCTTCGGGCGGTTGAGGGTGATCAGGCCGACGCGACCGCGCGTCTCGACCAGGATGTTCTCGTAGGCCATGGGATCCTCTTCGGGTCTGCTGGGGGTTGCGCGGGGCTGGCTTCAGCCCGGCGTGATCAGGATGCGCAGGAGCAGCGTGCCCGCGTCCTCCGGCGGGCTGGAGAATTCGAGGCCGAGGCGCTCGCCGCCGCGCGCATAGCCGCCGTCGCGCTGGGGCTGCCAGCCGAGCTGCGGCAGGGTTTGCGCGTAGAAGGCCGCGACCGCCTCGCGGCTCGCGCGCCCGGCGGCGCCACGCGCCTCGATGCGCCCGGCCACGGTCTCGAAGCTCGTGCGCTCGCCCGGCCGCTCGACCAGGCCCGGCGCCAGCGGCAGGTCGTCGATGCCCGCGAAATAGGCCTCGCCCTGGACGGTCGCGGCCGGCGCGGGGCCGGGCGCCGGCGCGGCGCAGGCCGACAGCGTGGCGGCGAGCGCGGCCGCCGCGAGGCGGGGGACGATCGGGGCGCCGATGCGGGGCAGGTCCATCGCGCGGGGCCTTACCTCAGCGCTGGCGGCGCGCGCAATAGAAGGTGGAGCGCCCGGCCTGCACGATGCGCCTGACGCCGCCGCCGCAGTCGCAGCCCGGGCAGGGCTGGCCCTCGCGGTCGTAGACCGCCCAGGAATGCTGGAACCATCCGGCTTCGCCGGAGCTCTGCACGTAGTCGCGCGCCGAGGAGCCGCCCGCGGCGATGGCACGGGCCAGCACGTCCTTCACCGCCGCGACCAGCCGCGCCAGCCTCTCGGGCGAGACCGAGCCGGCGCGCCGGCGCGGCGAGATGCCGGCGAGGAAGAGCGCTTCGCAGGCATAGATGTTGCCGATGCCCGCGACGCGGTGCTGGTCGAGCAGGGCCGCCTTGATCGAGGTGCGGCTGCCCTCCAGCGCCGCGGCGAGCGCCTCGGTGGTGAAGGCGTCGGAGAGCGGCTCGGGCCCGAGCGGCGCGAAGCGCCTGTCCTCGCCGAGCCGCGCGGTCTCGACGAGGTCGAGCACGCCGAAGCGCCGCGGGTCGGAGAAGCGGATCTCCATGCCGCGGTCGGTGGAGAAGGCGACGTGCTCGTGGCGCCCCGGTGGCGTGCCGTCCGCGGCGCGCACGACCAGCCGGCCGCTCATGCCCAGGTGGACGATCATCGTCTCCGCCGGGTCGGCGCCGCGCGGCGCGAGGTCGACCAGCACGTATTTCGCGCGCCGCCGCACCGCCGCCACGCGCCGGCCCGCGACGCGCTCGGCCAGCCGCTCGGGCAGGCGCGTGCGCAGGTCGGCGCGCCGCGCGACGAACTGGACGATGCGCGCGCCCTCGAGATGCGGGGCGATGCCCCTGCGGACGGTCTCGACCTCCGGCAGCTCGGGCATGCGCGCGACGCCCGTTCAGTCGATTGCCGCGAGGTCCGGCAGGCCGCGCCACTTCTTGGCGTGGTCGAGCCCGTAGCCGACGACGAAGCGGTCCTCGACCTCGAAGCCGACATGCTCGGCCCGGATGTCGAGGACGCGCCGCGAGGGCTTGTCGAGAAAGGTGCAGAGCTGTACCGGCGACGCGCCCAGCCCGGCCAGCAGCGCGCGCGCGAAATGCATCGTGCGGCCGGTGTCGAGGATGTCATCGACCAGCAGAACGGCGCGGCCGTCGAGGCGCTCGGGCAGCGTGCCGAGGACGCGCACCTGGCCGGCGCTCTCGGTGGCGTCGCCGTAGCTCTTGAGGTTGATGAACTCCATCGTAGGGTGGCGCCCCGCCCGCGCCAGCGCGCGGGAGAGGTCGGCGGCGAACATGAAGGCGCCGTTGAGGATCACGACCATCACGAAGTCCTCGGGCATGGTCGCGGCGATGCGCCCGGCGAGCGCGTCGATGCGCGCGCCGATGGTGGCGGAATCGATCAGGGTGCGGGGCGTGGCCATGGCGTCGTCATCTAGCCTGCCCGCGCACGCGGCGCCAGAGCGCCCGGGCGCGCCGCCGCAGAGGTGGCTAGGGCGGGGTTCCGGCGCTATTTTGCCCGCCCCATGACCGACACGGCCTCATTCGGCTTCCGCACCGTGCCCGCAGGCGACAAGGCGCCGCTCGTGCGCCGCGTCTTCGACTCGGTCGCCGACCGCTACGACCTGATGAACGACCTGATGTCGGCGGGCGTCCACCGGATCTGGAAGGCGGAGCTGGTCGCGCAGCTGGCGCCGCGCGCGGGCGAGCTCGTGCTCGACGTCGCGGGCGGCACGGGCGACGTCGCGCGCGCCATCGTCGCCGCTGCGCCGGGCTGCCGCGCCATCGTCTGCGACATCAACGCCGCGATGGTCGCGCGCGGCCGCGACCGCCTGCTCGATGGCGGCGAGATCCCGGGCCTCGATGGCTGCGGCATCGGCCTCGTCGTCGGCGACGCGGAGCGCGTGCCGCTGCCCGACCGCAGCGTCGACGCCTACACGATCGCCTTCGGCCTGCGGAACGTCACGCGCATCGACCAGGCGCTGGCCGAGGCGTGTCGCGTGCTGAAGCCGGGCGGGCGCTTCCTGTGCCTCGAGTTCAGCCATGTCGTCGTGCCCGGCCTCGACCGGCTCTACGACGCCTATTCCTTCTCCATCCTCCCGGCGCTGGGCCAGGCGGTGGCGGGCGACCGCGAGGCCTATGCCTATCTCGTGGAGTCGATCCGCCGCTTCCCGCGCCAGGAGGAGCTGGTGGCGCGCATGCGCGAGGCCGGGCTGGGCCGCCCGCGCTTCCGCAACCTCTCGGGCGGCATCGCGGCCATACATTCGGCCTGGCGCCTGTGACGGGCGCGACGCCGTGATCCGCGTGCTTCGCAACCTGCGCCGCCTCTGGCGCATCGCCGCCACGCTGGCGCGCCACGACGCGCTGGCCTGGCTCGGCGAGGCCAGCGGCCCGCCGCCCGCGCCGGTCGCGCTCGCGCTGCGCGCCCTGCGCCCGCGCGAGCCAGTGCCCGGCCGGCCGGGCGAGCGCCTCGCCGCGGCGCTGACCGCGCTCGGTCCCGGCTTCGTCAAGCTGGGCCAGGCGCTCTCCACCCGCGCCGACATCGTCGGCGAGGAGGTGGCGGCCGATCTCTCGCGCCTCCAAGACAGGCTTGATCCCTTCCCTGCCCGCGAGGCCCACGCCACGATCGAGGCCGAGCTCGGTCGGCCGATGGCCGAGCTCTTCGAGGCCTTCGCCGACGCGCCGGTCGCCGCCGCCTCGATCGCGCAGGTCCATTTCGCTCGCACGCGCGACGGCCGCGACGTCGCGGTCAAGATCCTGCGCCCCGGCGTCGACCGGCAATTCGCCGAGGACATCGCGCTCTTCGACTGGCTGGCGCGCCTCGCCATCCGCGTGGCGCCGCGCCTGCGCCGCCTCAGGCCGGTCGAGGTCGTCGACACGCTCGCCCGGACCGTGGAGCGCGAGATGGACCTGCGGCTCGAGGCGGCCGCGGCCTCGGAGATCGCGGAGAACTTCCGCGGCGACCCGGACCTGCGCATCCCCGCGGTCGACTGGACGCTCACCGGCCGGCGCGTCCTGGCGACCGAGCGCGTCGAGGGCATCCCGGTCGACGAGCGCGCGACGCTGCTCGCCGCCGGCATCGACCCCGACGCGGTGGTCGCGGCGGCGGCGCGCGTCTTCTTCCGCATGGTCTTCCGCGACGGCGTCTTCCACGCGGACATGCATCCCGGAAACGTCTTCGTGGCGCCCGACGGCGCGCTGGTCGCGGTCGATTTCGGCATCGTCGGCCGCATCGATCGGCCGACCCGCGCCTGGCTCGCGGACATGCTGATGGGCTTCCTCGCCGGCGACTACCGCGCGGTTGCCGAGGTGCATTTCCGCGCCGGCTACGTGCCCGCGGACCAGGATGCCGGCGCCTTCATGCAGGCGGCGCGCGCGATCGGCGAGCCGATCTTCGGCAAGAAGCTTGCCGACATCTCGCTGGCCCGGCTGCTGGCGCAGCTCTTCGAGGTCACCGAGCGCTTCCGCATGGAGACGCAGCCCCAGCTGCTGCTGCTGCAGAAATCCATGCTGGTCTGCGAGGGCGTCGGCCGCGCCCTCAACCCCGAGGTCAACATGTGGGCGCTGGCGCGCCCGCTGATCGAGAGCTGGATGGCGGAGAACCGCGGGCCCGCCGCGCGCGCCGCCGATTTCGCGCAGGCTGCGCTGGCGCGGCTCGATTCCCTGCCGGCGCTGGTGCAGAACCTCGAGCGCGCCGCCGCCGTGGTCGCCGATGGCGGCGTTCGGCTCGACCGCGAGACCCTGGCCGCGCTGTCGCGCCGGGGCGGCTTCGGCTGGCGCGGCCTCGTCCTCGCGGCGCTGGCCGGCGCGCTCGCCGCCCATCTCCTGCGATGAGCCGCTCGCGCCGGCGCACCCGGCGCGCCTAGACTGGGCGCGCATCCATGCTCCAGGGCAAGTCGATCCTCCTCGTCGTGGCCGGCGGCATCGCCGCCTACAAGAGCCTCGAGCTGATCCGCCGCCTGCGCGAGCGCGGCGCGGCGGTGCGCTGCATCCTGACGCGCGCGGCGCAGGAATTCGTGACGCCGCTCTCGGTCGCGACGCTGTCGCGCGAGCGCGCCTTCACCGACCTCTTCTCGCTCACCGACGAGCACGAGATCGGCCATATCCGGCTGGCGCGCGACTGCGACCTCGTCGTCATCGCGCCCGCCACC
>Ga0194130_10003399_pt1 | contig 21444 bp, 23 predicted proteins | sample TA2KigsurfametaG_FD_160084 | JGI IMG/M metagenome (GOLD analysis project Ga0194130, IMG submission 160084) | Freshwater microbial communities from Lake Tanganyika, Tanzania - TA2015050 Kigoma 12 surface | ecosystem: Environmental > Aquatic > Freshwater > Lake | place: Tanzania: Lake Tanganyika... | reverse complement strand
ATGCTTCTGCGGATCCTATTTCGATTTCAGATCGACGGGTGTCATCTCGATATGCCGAGAGATATGGAAAATATACTTGTACCATATATGATTCATAGATCGGTTTCATTGCGGGAGACGTTGCAGCGGCGGCGGTGGAATCAACCGAAACCGGAGGAAGTTCTGTCTCTTTCGCATAGATCAATACATCTTCTGCTGAAACCAAATATATTGTATTATGAAGAAATACACCGTAGTCGATTAAAACCATCTTGTTAGTAGTATTTACAATCTCGCTGGCGTGTATTTCTAAAAAAGGGTCCGCGCTCATTGCATCAAATGGATTGATTGCATATGGATATTCATATGTCCCTGCGATATTCAACTCTTGCCCCATTCCAACATTAATAATACGAGGCTTCTCTTCTAATTTCAAATTCGCGAGGTTTGTATACGTGTAGTTTCCATTCAAGCCTCCAGTTGGTGGACCGAGTTTTGCATATTCTGAGTCTGAGTCTGGTTCAGCACCGGATCCTGCGGCGGCGGCGGCCGTGGCGATGGTGGGTTGATTGTCGATATTCAACAAATAGTTTTGAACACGAACCGGCGTCATTTCAAGCTTGCCATTCGATGTGATATGATCATGCGCAACTTGGGTCGTTAGTGTTTTAACTTGCTTACAGAATAAATACAACTCTGCATATGAGAGACCAACCTTGTCTCGCGTCAGGTAAAGAAATTTCTTCTTTATTGTCTCGATGGAGTCGTCTGGGTAAATTCTCTCGGGAAGAAAGACCACCTTGATCTCGTTTTGTCGAATCATGTAAAGTTCATAATCACTAAATATCGATTTGAAAAATGGATTCTCTCGCTGTTGTAGAAAAATATCATTGATGTCCCGTTGACCTTCATCGGTTGTAAATTCCACATTTCCATAAAATACATATAATACATTGTACTCGGGAGATAAAGCACTTGTTCCTCCAGGTACGAGTTGTGCTTCCGGTGGCGGTGACGGTATGGCTGCATCGTCCGGCGAGCGTAAGTGACATATTTTATAGATGGGAATTTCTGACGGTGGTTTATCCATATTCCGTATGATACTACTATATGATAAGAAGATATATGATGTGTTATTGCGTAATAAATATATAATAAAGTCATTTCATTCTATATTTTATCTGATTTCGATGTCGATATCGAATATACATCGTTGCGAGTTCAAAATGATCGTGGCTCTTTGCCGCGGTGGCGGGATTGGATATAAAGGAAAACTTCCATGGCCTAAAATCGAAAGGGATCTCCGGTTCTTTGCTGAAATGACGAGGTCTACGTTGTTTCCATACAATAGTGCAGTTGTCATGGGGAGAAAAACATGGGATAGTATTCCCGTGAACGTACAGCCACTTCCGTTTCGTGACAATTATGTTGTTTCCGCATTACATGATACCGAAACCACTCCGAAGCCAAAGGGCGTCACTTTTATCAAAAATCTCTCGGAGATCTATAATTACGCCATGAATTATGACCATGTTTGGTTTATTGGCGGGGCATCCATCTATGAACAAGTTCTCGCTTCTCCGGCCATGTATCCAGTAAATGATATATTCGTGACATTTGTAGATGAAACGTATGAACATGATGCCGCGTTCCCGCTGATGTATCAATATGATTCGATTGAACAATGGCAGTTTCTTCGAAATAAACATATACATCGCGCGATTTGGTGCTGGACAGGAGACGATTCAATACCGGAATATGTTTCATTTTTTGCAGAAGGAGAACAGAGTAATCATATTTATCGAATTACACATGTTGATCGAAGTATTGTTACAAATATTACCCGACCGGCGGATCTGAAATCGATACAAGAACGACGAGCACCCAACACGATATTCTTGCGGTTATCAAAGTTGATGGAGGTTTAGGGCGCGTCCGGCCGCGTACCACCGGGCGCTAACGCGCCATGTAACCAAATAGGTTTGACAAGCAACTAATATTATCCACATCACACCTCTCACCTCTGACCCTGAATGGCGCGTCAGCGCCCGGTGGTGTGCGGCCGGACGCACGCGTTAGTTATCAAAATGCGGATTATCATTGATCGTCATTCCGCAATACTCTTTTGGTTTTAGTTTATAGTCTTCGGGTGTGTAGAGTTTGATTTTCTGCGCTTCGTCGATAAGGAAACGGAAATTGTTCCAAAATTCGTCTTTGTGGCCGACACTCTCTGTCATGATATGACTCAATTCATGCAGTGCAACAAATGTAAGCGTATTTTCGTCGATGAGTTTATTTCCCTTTTTCTTGGTATTTACACAGAACGCAAGCTTTTCCCCCTTGTTTTCACTATATGCTGTGTATTCGCTCGTTGGTAGTGTTTCACTTACCTTTTCAGGACGGAAATTTTTGACTAAACGTTTCACGTTCTCGCGCTCCGGGAAAGTCGCGCCCATATGTTTCACTAACTTTTTCATTTTTTGAGTAACTGTAGCGAGGAGATCGGCGGCGAGTTCTAGTTTTGCGCGTTCACGGACGCAATACTTGTTTCCATCCACTTTCGACACAATACATTTTAATTGAAATGCGTCGGATTCTTGGTAAATCTTTAGGCAAACTACAATAATGAAAATAATAATAATATATCCAAAAACACTTGTTTTGAACATTTTTATTTTATTTTGTATTTATATAAAGCGAGAAATTAGTTAGGATGTCGGAGGATACTAGTCTAGATATTGACGATAAAAGTAAAGATCCACCCAGTAGAAGTATTATTCCTTTGCCGGGTATGCCTTTAGATAATGAAGAAGATGAGAGTCTGGACGATATTAGACAAACTGAGATTCAGACGAGTGAAAATGAAAATCTCCCTAATAGTCCTAATGGTCCTAATGGTCCTAATGGTCCTAATGATCCTTATGGTGGCCGGCGACGCAAATACACTCGCCGCGGCCGTCGTTCCTCCAAGAAGCGCGGAACTAAGCGCAAACAGAAGCGTCGCCAGCGCCGCGCATCTCGTCGCGCATATTAAGCAGTAATGAACTACTGATCTATCTTTATTATGATACAAATCTCACATGCGATTCATCATGAATCCACGATTTGTATCATACATTCGGAAACACCCACTTATCCACTGTTGTTCTCACGCAGAATGCTCGGTGCGATATAATCCCGATCAAAAACAGCACGACGAGAGATTTCCAGAACACAAAGCCGAAAAAGTACGAAATCAGAAATGCAGCTATGACCGTCGCTGCAACGTCAACAACCGCGATATCAAAGATTCTGTATGAGTGCGCACCTTCTTTTGGGCGACCAAATATATCTTTGTAACGACATAAACCGAGAGATTTTGTCATACTCGTTATTATTATACTATATTATAAATCACATCTCCATTTTGCGTCAGGTTTACTTATAAATTCCGGCGTGTTGTTATAATCGATCGTGAGTTCTTCCCCTGCATTAATGTCTCGCGCTGCAATGACCCACCATTCTCCGGTATTTTGATCTACCGTCGCGAGATATGTGTTCGGTAGTATGGCATATGCCGCATCTGCTGGGTTCTTAAATTTTCCTGGGCAATGATTGATCTTACTACCAATTTTGGTAACTGTTTTATTTGAAGCGATGGCCACGAACAATCTCTCGTTCTTCATGCGCTTTCGCTTTGAAAATAACCCGAGTCCTTGAATTTTACTCTTTCCAATTGCAAAGTCTTTATTGTCGAACAGTCCATGCTGATAATTTATAACAGATGGAACAATCATGTTTTCCATAATAAGTATGGTTAGCGTGATGATGATAAACATCAAAAATAATGCATAAATAAGATTCATCTCCGTTTGTTTATATTATACAACGATAATTAGAATATGGTTGTATAATTGTATTGGACGGGGACATCGTTACTTAATCCTGACGAGATCCTAACTCAAGAGGAGTGCGCATCAGATCGGGGGCGAAGGTGCTCTGGTTCCAGGGGCCAACGTTCAACTGAGGGTTGGGCGGCTCAGAACGCAACTGGAGGTTGGCATTCTTCATCGTGTTACCGATGGTGTCGATTCCAGTAAGGAAGGTGGCAGAAAGAAGATTCTGTCCCTGAAGATCACCGCTTCCAGAGGGGTTCAAACTTCCCCACTGGTTGTTGCTGTCACGCGGAAGAAGATCTGCGGGATTGGCTACAGGAAGATTCGAACCGGAAGAAGGAGGAGGAGCGACAACAGATGCATCTGCGGAGACAGGAGCGGGTTGCTGACTGACTTGAACAGTTGCTCGTTGACGGTTTCTCACGTCGCTTTGAAGAGGCTCGTAGGGGGCGACGAACTTTTGGTCAGAATAGCAATAAACAGCGTATACAAGAACAATCGCACCTAAAATCACAAGAATGTGATTGGTACGAAGTGTTTTCTCTAAATCAGACAAAAAACTCATTCTTATAATTTAATTGTATATAAAATAAATGATAAAATAATGCAAGTCGATACTACTTCTCGTAATGGCCGTCATTGTCGTCACTATCTGAAAGATCTGAATTGTCTAATAAATATGCGGCCTTGATTTCTTTTGCTTCTAAATATGTACGTATTGCGACCTTTTTTGCCTCTTGTGCCTTCTTTTTCGCAACCTTGTACATTTCATAAAGTACGTCCTTGTGTTTTTTTAATTTGATGGACGCAACCAACGTTGGCTCCTTCTCATCGCTTTCATTTTTGGGTTCCGCGAATGTTGGTTCATTTGTATCAATACTATCTGGTATATGATCAAAATCAATTTCGACTTCTGTAACTCCAAAGTGTTTTATTTCTTGACGAGGTGGTTCTTCTGAATTTGCACTAGCTTCTGTATACGTTGAGCCTAAATACTTGGAGTTCGATGCTTCTGGATCGATATCAGATACATTACCAAATGGAGTTGAGTCGAGTGAAGGAAACGAAACGGGCTCTTTCTCTTTATCCTCCTTCTCATCCTCGATGGGCAGTTCTATTTTTTGCTTAACTTGATCGAGTTTTGGCGCCGCCACCGCAGCCGCCGCCGCCGACGGCTCGGATATAATACATGTTTCAAACAATGGAATATCAGGTATCACGAGTACTTGCCTCAGTAATAGTTCCATTTGAAAGTTGCGAGATGTGAATTTAATTCCTTGAAATTCGATAATTGAAATCACTGTATGTTCATCCTTAATGTATTCAACTGGTACTGCCTTTTTGTGTTCGTCAAATACTTTACATGAAAACGGTTGTATATGTGTGAAATTACGGTTTGGTTCTAAATTTACACGAACCAAAAAATTACCAGTCTTGTATGCGCGTATGGGCGATGTGAATGAGTTCTCAATATCGGTTCGATCGAGTTCTTGTGTAAACCATAAATGCCGTTTTTCGTAAAGCAAGTCTACTGATCTTTTCTCTAAATTCGCGATCCATTCTACAAATTCAGCATCCGTGTCTGATGCAGTAAGCAATAAATCGATGAATGCCTTTTTGCCTGATATGACGATACCTTGCTTCGATCTCGTTTTTGTCGTCTGGATATAGAGTGGCTGCTTGCTGTTGAAATACGAGTACCGTGTCATATAGGAGCCACCTGCAATACTATTCGGGTGGGTTAACAGTAACTGGTCAAATTGGAATGTATCATTTGGGTGATACACCTCCATCGTGCGTAATACGAATGAAATGAATTAGTATGACGCTATAAAAAGAATACGTGTAGAATACGAATCTAGAGGGTGGTGGTGTAGGTAGCGATATTAAGGAAGAAGTGACTTACTAGAATGTGAAGTATGACATACGCCTAAATCTGAACATCCTTCGGTAACAATAAAATCCCCCAAATGATTTAGGAGAAGTGGCGCAGTTTGTTCAGCAGCATTCGTACATAATGCTTGAACACTTTGGGGTAGAACTTCACATACTTTTTCCAAGTCCTCGGTAACGATCGCAAGAACTTTAGGATTATGGAGTATTGTTTGGTTCAGTCCATTTGCAAGATACATACACGCGTCGCATTCCAAACCACTTTCCTTTTCGTCCATTTTTAGGCGGAGGACAGTTGAATTCTCGATCGTGGCGTCATGGTGTGTCGCTGCGATGGGATGCGCGTTGGCGGCGGTGAATGGAAAAATGGGTACCTGAATAATAGATTCAGGAAGAACAATTAAGCCAAGAAGAAGAATAGGAAAAAGTTTCATTTTATACATATAAACGGTAAATTATTTCTAAATCTATTATATAATCGATTATTATGCCTCACAAGTCCTCCCATAGAAAACGCACCGGATCTAAGCGTAGGTGTCGCCGTCAAAGGCAGAACCAGAACCAGAACCAGAACCAGGACCAGAATAACAATCAGGACCCCCTTATGCAGCGCGGCGGTAGTAACGGCGATCCCCAAGCCCCTCAAATCTCTCAGGAGACACTTCAGCAAGCCGGAAAGATTGCCCAGCAGTTTTTGAATAATGCTATGGGCAGCAAAGCACCCGCCCAGGTCGGAGGTAACGCCGGACAAGGTTCAACTGAGCCGGTTGCTACCGAAGGTCTTAAGACTGCGATGGTGGAAGGCGCTGTTGCCGGTGCAAACGCCGGTGCCATTGCCGCTGCTGAAGGATATTCCTCTTTGAAGGGTGCTCCTCTCGTCGGAGGAAAAGGAAGGAAGGGAAGACAAAATTCTAAGAACCAGAACCAGAACCAGAACCAGAAGGGAGGTATGGTTCCCGGTCTTATGACTGCCGTTGAAACTGCTTTGGTTCCTTTAGGACTTTACCTCGGCCAAAAGGCTCTTCAGTCGCGCAGACCTGGTGCTCGTTCTCTCGGAAACTCGTTTGACTTTCGTCGTTCGCTTCGCCGCACTCGTCGTCGCAGGTAAATTACTTTGTGTAAATGATGAAAAGATATAAACATACGGACATATGATGTCTATATCTGCTGCCATGAATCCTACATCAATTATGACTGCAACACATACTACACCACCTACTCTTGAAACCAAAATAAAGCGTTGGGTTGAGTTGGACAATAAGATCAAGGAGACGTCCGAAGAAGTCCGTGATATTCGAACCGAGAAAGCAGTCATCAACGACGAAATACTTGAAATCATCGAGCAAAAACAGCTTGGAAAGGCAACTGTGAATATATCCGATGGAAAGTTGAAATTCGTTTCTTCAAAACATACAGCGCCATTAACACTAGCGTACATTGAAAAGTGTCTTGGTGAACTCATCACAAATGGGAAACAAGTAGAACAGATCATGACGTATATTAAAAAGAATCGCGAATCAAAGACAACGATGGAGATTAAGAGGGTATACAACACGAAACCAGGGGCGGGAGGCAGTGCCGGAAAGGGTGATGGAGGAGAAGGAGATTCGTCTGATGGTGATGCGTAATAGCGAGCTATTATCTAACGATATTACAAGTATATAGAGTAATATCGTTATCCTAGTTTATAATCATCATGTCAAAATTAAAGATAAGTGAATTTTTTAATCCGGATCAACATCTCGTGTTTCACCAAGATAAAGAAGGTAGCATGATTGGTGGTGGGTACCAAGTGAATAACCTTCTTTATCAAAATAAAATGCCGCTCTTTGTATCTCTCGGCGGTGAACATCAAGACCCTCTGAATGGAATGCGCGGAGGTAACCATCACAACCACGACCACAACGGAGGCGATAACGGGGAAAACAAACATTTTATACCAGAAAAATTCAGTGACTTATTCCGTGATTTAGCAGTTCCTGCTGGCTTATTTGTCATGCCGTCACTCTTTCGCGCAAAGAACTATATCAATGCAATTCCGGATGAAGATGTGCATCACCGCGACCGCGATCGCGAACAGGAGGTCGACAGTGACAGTGACGCAAGTGAACATGAGTATACCAAACCGGTTCCTAATGATGTTTTTGATACATTGTTATCAATGGTAACACCGAGTGAGCGAATTCAACATGACGTGAAAACCAGGAGACGGCGTCACAACAACAACGAAACCGAGAATAAAAGCGCGATTAGAGGAAAATCAAAAAAACGTCAGAATAAGACCAGACGAGGCAAACACGACGAGTTTTAATATGTAAATAAACCATTTCGAGAGATTTATTTACAAATGGAATAGAATGGAATAGAATGGAATAGAATGGAATAGAATGGAATAGAATGGATTACAACGCGATTTCAGTAATTTTCATACACGCCTCAGAGAAAGTCTTAAAAAATTTAACCGTGTCGTTGCCGCCGGTAGTGGAAAAACTGATCGTAAACTCAATGTTACTCAGAGAAATATTTGTATACATGCCGGTTATTGGAAACATAGATGAACTTCTGGCGCCAGTTACGTCGCCATTTAGAAAATGTTGTACACGCTTTCCTATAACAAACTCATTTTCCACATTGCCAATTTTTGTAACTTGGAGTAAAGCTTGGAATTTATCTTCTACACTAGTAGTGGTGCCTTCAATAATGTAATATGCGCTATACTCTACTATGATTTTAGAGTTATTGGATTTGGGTGTATACGTGAACTGCGCAATCATTCCAGTCGAAATCCCTACTGAAGAAGCGTCACGCTGATTCAACAACGGGTCATCTCCTGCCAAAAATACTATATTAATGACCTGCCCCGTCGTCCATTTTGTCGGATTCACTGACCCACTGATATCCAACCGCGACTGGTTATACAACAATCCAGGCTGAGCTGCAGCAATGTTTTTCACTCCATTTGATGTAATCACTGCATTATTCGTAGGGTTGTCGATGTGTGTGAGCGGGTAATCCTTATGAGACAATGGCTCCATCCACATTGAAAAGTTATTCGTGTTTTGGGCATTCGCATTCAGTGCACGCCCACGCACTTTTTTCATCGAAAGAGACGACATTGGCTTACTAAATGTTTTGTAAGGTCTATATATTATACGTATACTAAAATATACATATACTACTAAAAAAACATATTACAATAACGACCAAGCACTTTTGTTGAATGGCGCAACTACAATATCTTTGATTTGATCTCTCATTCTCTTTACACGTGCCTCATGTTCAGGGTTCAACATCTTTCCGGTATCGACAACTTGAAACTGCGCCATTAACTTCGATGATGCTTCATTCATTTCCGGTTTCGGTCCATAACAATTGACACCGGCTTTAAGTTTTGTATCATTCATAAATCCACCGTTAATACCGGGGCGTCCACAACTAATTTTCTTTGCAGGGTCTTTACTCTTTTGAAGCTCATCCCATGTTGATTTTTGCGTAGGGTAAAGAATCATTTGATGATCGGACCAACCATACGAACACCACTCCGCTCCAGACTTGTATGCTTCCTCAATTTGGTCAATATTCGCAAGTTTTGCGCCGTATGCTTGACAAAGTGCCTTTGCATCATCATAATCGTAAACATTCGACGGAATATGAAACACCTGTTTTTTCATTTTGAGAGATGGTCCAGTGCCTAAATCTTGTTTATCTTTCGATTCTTGTTTAGGAACGGCTTGAGTAATTGTAATTTTAGGTTTTGTGCTGAAGAGATTTGTGATTTCCGTGCTAATGTTCGTATTAAAAAAATACTGGAATCCGTTCAAAATGACGACAACGATCAAGACCGCCCATAAAAAGATTTCGAGAATAGATACATCTGCGAACATTGTACTTTCTTTTGTATCATTTTCAGATGTTCCACCAGCTAAAGCATTGAGTACAAAATAGGTTACTATACAAACAACTACAAATATCAGAACCACGCGTACCGTGAGAACAGTGTCTATTTTGCCGTCCATCCACTCAAACATACCTTTTATCTCATTTACACCAACACTTGCTGCTAGTGGCAGACCAGATGAAGATGAAGATGTGGGGGATACAGGAGATTGATTTAATACACTTGGAGATAATTGGGACATCAACTATTGCTTATATATTGTTGGTATAATATTGGAGGATGTTTATTTGGGTGGTTCTGGGTTCCCTCCATTCCCGTTTTGTCGTTTACGATAAAATAAACAATATGCAAGGTTACTTGTGATGGAATCGCCTTTTATCTCAATTTGTTTTACGTTTTCGTCGTTGAATGTGTACCACATATTGTTTGCTGTACATATCATGGCGGTATAATGCCCACTTCCACTAAAACTACCATGATGGTTGCAAACCGCATACAGGTCATAAATATAACTGTCGCGCTTGTATCCATTCACGAATGAGCTCATATTCAGACCACGAAGTGGAATATCAACTGGAATCGTGACTTTGGATGGTCCACGCGCGGTGTATTGAACGCGTTTAAGATCGATGATCATTATATTCGGAAGACTCCAATACATCATTCCACGCTTGACATTTTGATACTTCTTTGTTGTATCATTATACCATGCATTATCACCCTCTAATACTTCACCACTGCAGTAATGTCTAAAACAGTCGGTGAGTGTCGGAATCCGTGTTTTTCCTGAATCCGGAATCTCAACAATTGGTATTGAAAGCGAAATGATCGAGAATGGTTCCGGGGATATACTCAGAATCGCGCCAGTATCTGTACCATTAATGGGTAGTTCGGTTATTACCGACATTTGAATTCCATAAAATAAGTTCAACATTTCAGAGTAGTTTTTCGTATACATTTGTCGCATCATTTCATAGCATTTTCGTCCGATAATATCCTTATCGTTATTCACATTTCCCGTGATTGTCATATTTACTTCTCTCGACAGCGCCATATGAAACGCATCCAACATGAAAACAAGGAACTCTTGTACGTCATTTTGCGAGTATTGGGTGAACAATTCTTGATTCTTGAGACGTGCAATTTGTTTCATGGATGCGATAAAACCTCCGGGGGATACAATACAGTTTTCGCTCCACATTAGCGTACGTAGTTTGTCCCACTCACTTAATAACATTGCATCCGGCTTCTTCGTAAGGCGTTTCTTATATTTTTCATCGTTTAAGAATCGGTTGAGTTCGTATGTATGTGATAGTGCCTGGAGACACGAGTTCACGAAACAAGTATTTCCAAGATTCATGAGTCCTGTAATCCCTTTATTTACGAAATCGGGGAATCGTTGGTCCATTACGATAACCGCGCGTGTAATTGTTAGATCTTTACATAATAATAAATTTTTATATTTAAGTGTCATTTCAGTAAAATTGAATCATTTCGTCGATACTATTTACATAGTACACTTGACAATCAATACGTATCCTGTAAAATGCCTGCTTTGATGGCCGAACTTATCGTAATGACTGGGTCATTCATTACAATATTTGCAATACTCATTTGCTGTATTAATGCAGCTCCGCGTGACCGCGAATATCGCCGACGAGTTTGTCAGAAATGTCGGAAATCAAAATAAATAGATATAGAAAGCAAATTTGATAATTATGTATTATTTATATAGTAATGAATCCAACAGAACCGTCGTCTAATAATATCAACCGGCGTAGGTCCAATCAGAGAAATAATGATGACTATCACGAGAGATTCAACCGGAACCAGTATTATAATGCAGTCGAAGATGAACAGATCTATATGGATGAATATACGTCACTTATCCATCGATATAATGACTTTATTGTGAATGGAAATGCATTGTTTTCTCGTATGGAACAGACGTTGCGAGAGAATTTAGCGCGAACAATTGTACGACAGTCTTTTTATTACCATCGTTCGAATGAATTGACTCGTGGTAGAGATCCATCTCGACTGCAAACACAACCTCCCGCCCCGTTGAATTCTATGGTGGATGTTGCTCCGGTTCGTCCGGAACAACATAGTATACCCAGCGATAATACATCTCCACAACCACAGCTACCATCATTGAACCGCCTTGGTGAAGTTTTTCCTCGTTTGCTGTCTAGGTATATTAATGGCGAACACAATCGCGAATCGAGAGAAATAAATAATGGCAGAGAAAATCTGTTTTCAATGTTGTATACTGTTCCAATTGCAGGTCAAACAAATTCACGTGCAGCGGTCGGAGCACCGACGAATGACCAGATCAACCATGCAACAATGAATACTGTATTTTCACATATATTGTCACCAGTAAATGCGATATGTCCAATTTCGAGAGATGAGTTCAACGATGAAAGTGAAATCACGATGATCCGTGGATGTAATCATATTTTTAATCGTGAAAGTTTGAGAGAATGGTTTGTCAATCATTCCACATGCCCAATGTGTCGAAATGATATCCGCGAATATCGTGCACCTCATCCAGTACAACAACAACAACCAATACTATCACAAAACGATCCTCCTAGTATTTCCATTGATCGTATCGATGATAACGAAATTACCTTTTCTTACGATATACCAATGCATTATAATAATGAACAGGTATTGAATAATATTGTAAATACGATTACGAATATGGCACAGACCTCCCATCCGACCCCACAAGCTCCGCCACATGACGACAATGACGACATTATGGAGGTAGATTAAAAATATTGAAATGCGTGGCGAAGAGTCGCGTTTACTTACGTGCTGTACTGTTTTCAAACCAATCTGTGATTGCACGATTACCTTTGTTGAGATTATCTGCCTTTACCAAGAACTCATCGAATAACAGAGATTTCACTTCTTTATGACGCATCTCTGTTATTTTCTTTTCACGTTTATCCGCATCTAATATGTGTCCTGTAGCTTCCCAGACATCGATTTCAAACTGGCCTTTCTTCTTCTGGAAGGCGGGTAGTTGTTCCAATACAAGCGCGAATAACTGCTGGACTGGTTTCATAATCTGGTTCGTAATATAAAATGAGTAATTCAACTGAAGACGCTGTTTCTTGATGTAATCCGGATGCTCGATTTTATCTCCCTGAAGTGCGCCTTTCGCGGTATTGTGAATGTAAGCATACGGGATACGGTCACCTGTATTTGGTTTATTGCCTGGATCGCGTACACCCATACGATCCGCGAGCACCTTATGTGCGATTTGTTGCGGGTTTTTATAATCTGAACGCAGGGATTTCGTAATGATGAGTTTTTCTATCGGACATTTCTGGTCGATCATATATTGCAGCTTCTCGCGCAGAAATGCAATCGCGCGGTTCACATTTTGCTCCTTCATCAGAATATCGATAATACCTCCATAGATCTCCTTCACAATGGGCGCATTATCACGACGTTTTAATACGATACCCATACTCTTCAGTTTGCCCTTGTTCGGATTCTGCTCATAATATACACCGACATATCCTTTCTTTCGGAGTAGGGCGAAAGGGCAAATCGTCTTTTCATAGACCCACGCATGAGGGCCTTTCAAGAACTTTGAAGAATAATCGCCGACTTGTTTCGCAAGTTCAATCGTGATTTCGATCGCATCTTTTCCACGGATAGGAACGCCTTCCGGTGTTGCAAGATTGAATGTGAAGAATACACTGTCCGTGTCCCCATAGATATATTCCGCTTTTGAATGCACGACAGGGTACTTTGGATGTGATGTTGGAAGGAGTATATCGCCGTAGGCTTCTTCTACTACACGACGTGCATACGTGAGGAGTTTGCGTCCGGTCGCAGTGGTTGATGCGGCAACATCCACTTCATAGAACGTGCTCGTCTTTGCGCCACATTGACCATACAACGAGTTCGCAGTGACCTTATAACCGAGTTGTCGCTTGTCCAGGATGTTCGCCATGAAAGGGTCGCTCTGTTTCTCTGCCAGTTTACGGGTTGTTTTACGAGCAAGCAGAAGTTCTTCCAAGATCGCCGGCATGATACCCTTTTCTCCTTCTGGAAATTGCGCGAATCGACATACTTTCGTTCCGCATTTCACTTTTACTGCAGCCGCAGCCGTCTTTGTCGCGGATTTCGGTCGCGTCCATTTGTACATATCATACGTAATGTCGACATATTTATACCCAGGAAGGTTATCGTATTCGGATTCACCCGTTTCACGAAGCAGTTCACCGTCAAGATCGTATTCTTTCGTCCATACTTTGCTGTCATGTGACAGATTCTCACTGATCATGGAGGACGGATACAATGAAGAATAGTCATTACATGCAACCGGATTGTCGAGGTAAAGTCCACACTTGGGAGGAAGCACAATCGCGCCTTCATATCCGGATTCACTGCGGTCTTTGTCAATCACTGGCATCAGCGTATTCTTCTCGCGACACTTCATCGCTACATAACTCGTGAGTTTGATTCCTTGACCACGCATTACGAGAAAGCTGATGGGAACACTGCAGATCTTCGCCATTTCCGTATATCCAGTGATAATATCGATCTTGTTCATCAAATGGTGGACGAGGTTACAATCCTGAATACAGTATTTCGCGATGACCGCGCGTTCTTTGGGGCCTTCATTTGTCATTCTGAAAATGTCTTGGGGAGATACATCATCCTTGGCGAGACCCCAACGTACCATTGTTTTCATATCGGGTGTTGCGCAGCCTTGTACAATGAAACACCCGGTACCTGGTGGGATGCATGTTACCTTGAATTTGTGCCCGTCCTTGTATAAGTCGGTAGAATGATTCGTTTGTTCAAACTTGACGAAGTTTCCTGGTTCGAGACCGAGTAGATTTCCAGATTGGATGCGTGTGGTTTCTGTGGCCGGGTCGTATTCTACACTTTTCACCGCGTCGCCGATGAAATAACTCGATACGTCGTCGAGTTTGTAAGATGACAGGTTGAAGTCGCGGCGGAGGTAGTTATAGACGTCCACTTGTAGACGACCGGTCATTTTGATAAAGTGCAGGTCATATTGTCCACTCGCAAGTGCAATCTTGGTCTGTTCGATTGCAACATTGTCCGACGTGATCTCTTTGTTTGCGTTACCGAATGCACCCCCGCCGCCGGCATTTGCACATAACTCGTCACGGTTCCGCGACAGCTTCAGGAATTCTTCATAGCAACCCGTCTCCACCGCACGTCGAAACATGAACTGGTAATCAAAACCGAAAATATTGTAACCAATAATGATATCGGGGTTCTCTTTTTGAATGAGGCGTGTCCACGCAACAAGCACGTCGGCTTCTGTGGTATAGGATTCAATCTCGGAGTTCGGCACTTCATCGCGGAGATGATCGCATGTATCGAGAACGATACAGTTGCTGAGGTAGGGACGATTGCAGTTTTGGCCGTATTTCACGAAGGTTGAACCGATGAATGTGACTTTATCGCCTTCGACTTTGGGGAAGATGGAACCGAGCGTATCGCTGACAATTGTGATTTTCGTTTCGCGTGAATGCTTTGGGTTATTGAGAAGGGTTGTGAGTTTGACGGAGAGATCGGCAGCGGGAGCGGTTCGAGCGGTTCGAGCGGTTGTTATTGCTGGTTTCTCGAATGAACGTGATGGTGCGTCATCATCATTGTCGAATTCATTATGGGCGGGGGCGGCGTCATCATCGGATTCACTGTCATTTTCATCGTCGTTCTTGGAATCTGCAGCGGCAGCGGCTTCTTGTTTCGCGGTCGCCGCCATATGAAGGAATATCTGCTCTATCGTGTTTTCTTGTGCGACGACTTCTTGCTTGATAATACCTTTGATCTCATTATATAATACACGCCGACACAACCTCGCCATATCCGCCTCTTTGGGTCGGCGTTTCGGATAGATGGTTTCGATACCTGGATAAGCAGCGCGGCCTTGATATGAATACTGAAATGCGGTATAAATCATATGAGTCACTTCATCGTCGGTGATTTCGTCGGTTCCGGTTCCGGCAGCGTTCTTCGCGATGACAGCATCCACAATATTCGTCGCGAGCTTCTTGTATGATTTGACAGGAATCGGAAAGTCGCCATGACTGCTGCTGGCTTCAATATCAAAACTACATATTTTGTAGGGAACTACGGTCTCTTTTTCATTCTGGGGGATAATATCCTCAAATGACAACCGGTATTCATACTGGCATGTCGTCGTAAATTTCTCGATGATGCGCGTCTTCTTTGTGGAGAAGGTGACCCAGCCAGAGGGACTGATTTTCTGGATATGGAAGAAACGCAGGATGGGCGGGATATTGGCTTCATAGATATACGTCTTCGTCTTCGTCTTCGTTTTTGCATCTTCGAAAATATATCCATCCGGTTTAAGTATGCGGGGTTTATTAACATCTTCATCTTCATGGCAATACCAGAGATTCTTCACGCGATTCATCACCGTCGTATTTTTAAATACAAGGAGGATGAATTTATGGTTCTTTCCTCCGTCGAATCCATAGAGTTTGCGCTTCTCCACGATCTCGCATTTCTCCGTGATGATGCTGTTTTCATAGTACCGGCTCTTTAAGTTCTTCTTGATATCGCGAATGAATGCAGATTTGGTGGCGTTTGTCCAATGATCCGCGACTTTGACGTAGAAGAACGGATGATAATCATCGACGAAGATAGAGCACGTTTCACCTTGTTCATTGATCCCGAACATTTGGATACGAAACTCGTTTGTGTCAGTGGTGGCGGCTCCCGACCCTTTGCCTCGGCCGCCGCCGCCACCACCACCACTACTTCCAGATGCGATAGAACTGTCATCACCTCCACTATTTTCTGATCCGGATGAATGTGTATTTGTATCAGGAACACAGTCGTATACATTGAAGTCGATTAGGCGGAATGATGGATCATCATCGACGGTTTCTCTAACTGCCACGACGGGCTTCTTGACAATTTTGAATTTTCTCATTGATCTTCTTGGTTCTTTTGTGTAGAATCTTTCATCTATTCTTTATTTCAATTTTATACAAGGTAGACACCTATTGTGTATAAAATTGAATGATATTTTGACTCGAATGACACACACACAGACACACACACATACACACGATGCCAGTTGATCTTGATTATCAGATGTCACCGCTACATATACTAGGAATTTTCTTCATTTACAATTTATTTCATGCAGGCATTGGAGCATTCAATTATTATGGTTTATTACACGCGCTATTTTCACTGGACTATCGCATATTACTTATTGGAATGAACATTATCGGATTGTACCTGTTTTTGCGACATGCAAGAATTGACTTCACTTTGAAAATTACAATGAATCAGTAAATATCCCTAAATATTTACTCGTCGTCATCTTCATTTTTCTTGTCCTTTTCGCCCTTCTTACCAGTCGCTCCTTCAATGAATCCTTCTCTGTAATCGGGACGCTTTGATGGGTTCAAAATCAATGTAAACGCGCCAATAATGCAAATGACGAAGTAGGCTGTAATCAACCATGACACCCATCGGTACTTATCGCATGTCTTGTTTGCTAACCAGACAAAGAATATAGAAATAATTAGATTTGTCATAATGATCGTGAATTGAAATCCGACTAAATAAATATCAAGAATGTTGATAATGATTATAAGAGTTAATATAAATGATGCCAGAGGGCATACTGCAACGTTAGACAGCATTTGATTACCTTTTATAATATAATAAAATAAAATAGTTATTGGTTTGTGGGAGGATTTTCAATTGGTTCATTTACAATTTCATCAATTCTTTTTTGAGCGTTCTTTTGATGTTCTGGATTGATAATTAGAACGATCGAATCTATAATACTATAAACTAAGTATATTATGATCAGCCAAGAAACCCATACGAACCTGTAACAGGTACGATTCGCTAACCATATTGTAAAAAGCGCATACAATATTATAAATGCAAAAATAAATGCTAAAAACACTGCATTATTTGGTAAAGTTAAAACACCAAACATGACATATGTATCAAATATCACTGTTACAATCACTAATATAATGATAAGTGACGCAAGTGGACAAGCAGATATTTTAGATAGCATTGGTTGTATGTATTTTATATACATATAATAATATATTTTTATTGTTCACGCAAGTATGCTGGAATATACCCTGTTTTTCTTCCGGAATCATGTTTCACGTCTTTATGGAAATTTTTGATCGTTTCACGGTGAAAATGTTTGAACTTGGGACGAGCCTTTTTTGTAATTCCGCGTAACGTGGATCCATGTCTCGTAGAGTAATGTCTCGTAGATTTACGCACCAATGTAAAATTGGGGTTATTTACGACCCATTCCAACATTTCGGAATATATCCGCTCATTTGAGTATTCTAAATCCCTTGTTCCTTTGGAAATATACATAATTGAGGGAATGGAATGAATATCTTTAGGTATGTGTTTCACATTTTGGAGAACAGGATCGTTTTGTTCTAAATTCACAGCTTTTATATTTGCGATTGTAAGAACGCATCCCGGTTTTTTGCATTGATAGTTCTTTTTTAGTTCGTGAATAAGGCGTTTCCAATCTGCAGACATATTTCTACAATGACCACACCAGTCCGCATACACTTTCACCAGTAGTCCATGCGTATCTGGATGATCATGCGCTTTCTTTGCTTCGTGATTGAATTTATCTATATTTTTGTTTTCTTTCACGTCGATAATTTGTATCATTTTTCTTATATACCTCTTGGATAATTTCCTCGTAGTATATAGGATACCTTGAAAAATATGATGAAATACATCAGTGAAAACGGAAATTCAATTATGAAAGAGTTGAATGTTCTAAAAAATATTCAAGAATTTAAAAGAGTTATTTTACCAACACTGGTTCTCATTTTGTTCTTTATTGGAGCATATATTACTTCACAAACTCCGTCAAAAAGACCTCTTCCGGAAGGGTTTGCAAACGCTGAACCTGACGCACAAAAAACAATGAAGTTGCGAAAATTCCCGAATCAGAATGACCAAGGAGGCACAGAACCGCCGATTCAACCCGTAGGAATGTCGGGTATCAAAGCGCCCGACTTCAAAACTGTCAATAAAAATAGATGCCCAAATATCTTGATTCAGCATGGAAGCGAGATTTTCCTTTACAATTCGAAAGTTGAAAAGGTTCCTGGTGTAAATCCGATTCGGTTCAAGAATTTAGAAGATTATACGGAGTTTATGGAATGGTTACAGGGACGCGGAATTCGATGCCCAGTTCTGTTTCTGCAGTTTTCGTATGATACACAAGGCAAAGCCGTCTACAAGATTCGCCCTTCTCCGATGGATTTACAAGGCGGATTATCCCCGAATATTCCGTATTCTCCTGCACCGGCAGCACTTGTTCAGATCATGGATGCCTCACGCGACAATCCGCCATTCAATAACAATATGTATGACGGGTTTGATCCATTGAACTTTAATACCGGTGATTACACGACGCAAGATGCGGCATTTCACGAAAAAGAATTGTCCATGAAGTACAGTGATAATGCGATGGATTCAAACTGGGGTGGTATCAACTATTCCAAATCGAGTGTTGAATCCGGGGCATATGCGAGTCGCACACGTCCGAGTAATTTTCCGACCTATGTATCGTCATATAAAAAGACAACAGCACCTGCACCGAAACAGACTTCAATAAAGCCCAACTACTATGTCATTTCTAAACCAACCGCTTCTGCGATTGCTACTTCAACCGCTTCTCCTGCGGCGGTTACAATGGCGACATCAGCAACTACTCCGAGACCAACCAACGTGTAATTTATTTTTATATATTCATGAGTTCATATATAAAAATGTTTAAACTGATTGTTATATACTTATATAGATGATGTCTACTACTCAACGAGACCCGGAAGAGATCGAATGTTTTCGAACTCCAACGGGTGGATTTTCAAAAGAAAAACGATATGAATACACATACGCTACGCGAAAATCTTGGGAATATATTCCTGCACTAAGGCGAAACGATTGGCGATATTTTACAAGTAAAGCGTTTATATACGTCGGTAAATGGTTACGCAGCGAGCAACGAGGATTCGGTGATGGCGGAGACTACTGGGAGGTATTTCAAAATGAAGACGGAACTGAAAAGAAGGTATCATGGGATTATGACGGTACAATGTGCTACCGTGAATGCCCTTATAGCGATATTGAGATTACAAACAGTGTTACGACACTTATGGATGAGATGATATCGAAAATAGAGAAGACACCGCGCGTTTGCACATTACCACCAAAAGTGGAAAAACCGTGGTCATTGGCCAAATTTATATGCGGCGAACCGTCAAAATGCGCGCCGTTTGATCCAGCCGAGACGACGACGATGGAGTCGAAATACAGCGTTCATCCAAACATTGCGGAGTTTTGGTGTTTTATTACATCCTTTTTCTATGGAAGTAGTCTGCTTCTTTATTTCGTAAAAGAAGAAGAATGGTTTCAAAAATGGCGGGAAGAGGCGGGATGGCCGGATTTCATCCATTTCTCGATTGCGATTTCAGTGCTTGTCATGTTATGTTCTGCGACGTATCACTGCACATTATTTGAAGTATCTGGGTGTGTTGATTGCTTCTTGGCGTCATTTATTGTTGCGTCAGTTACAATGTCTACATTTGGGATTGATATGGTTACACAGGTCGGGGTTTTATTGGGGTTAGGAACACTGAATATGTTCATGTGGCGTTATAGCACACGACTTGCGCTTATTGTCGTCGGATTTGTATACCCGTTTGTTACCTTGTCATGTATGAAAATGAAGGAACATTACGGTATCATTGTTTTTTCATTGATATCACTTGGTGTGGTTTGTTTTTTACTGGATCGGTGTGGATATGCGCCGTTACACTCAGTTTGGCATATCCTCGGCGGATTAGCGATAACTGGGTCGCTGTATCATGTCATCGTGAAAGGACCGCATTGAAATATGTTTTCTTTGCGTATAGTAAGAATACGTATATGCATCCTCGTCGCGGATTTACGAAGAAATTGCTTCGTTATTCGAACCCACGAGTCGCTCAAAAGATGGCGTATCGTTATTTGGGAAAGACCGCGAAACTGTATCCATCGGATAAACCGGAGAAGAAGTATATGATATTTGACCCACATCATAACAAATGGGTTCATTTCGGTCAAATTGGGTACGAAGACTTTACTCGTCATAAAAATGTGGGCCGTCGTCATAACTACTTGACACGTACCCGCGGAATGCGTGGGAATTGGCGAAGGAATAAATACTCCGCGAATAATTTGAGTCGGCGGATTTTATGGTGATCCTCACTCGTCCGTTATTCCGCTTCATTTCGTATCAATATACTTCGCACACTCCTCAAGGGTGAGCTTGAATTTATTCATCGTGTTCAACTCGTTCATGTGACGGATGATGTCTTCCATTTTCCCTTCGCCGTGCACTTCTCGAGAGACGTTCTTGAGAGAATTGACGATTTTGGCGTTTACCCATTCATCCATATTCTCGATGATCTTGTTATAGTGATTGTAATGCGAGTCCATATTTAGTGATTTCTGGGTTTTCGCAGCGAGTTCTTCTTGGCGTTTGGCAATGGTGATGATATCGCCGTCATTCTCGTCTTCAAGCGGGTTGTCCGACTTTTTCTTTGAATTTCGGTTGGTAAGACCTTCGATCATACCGATATGGTTGCGGAAAATATACTGGATCGTTACGAGAGCGAGGATGAGGAATATGCCTAAAACTACGTATTTGGCGAGGCTGTCGGTATTGTCTTCGGTGATGGAGGGGAGAATGGCGTTCAT
>Ga0194130_10003384_pt1 | contig 21510 bp, 21 predicted proteins | sample TA2KigsurfametaG_FD_160084 | JGI IMG/M metagenome (GOLD analysis project Ga0194130, IMG submission 160084) | Freshwater microbial communities from Lake Tanganyika, Tanzania - TA2015050 Kigoma 12 surface | ecosystem: Environmental > Aquatic > Freshwater > Lake | place: Tanzania: Lake Tanganyika... | reverse complement strand
GATCCCCCCCCCAGTGACCACCGCGCCACCGCTCCCCACCCGTATCTACACCCCCGAAAGTCCCCTAGCGCACCCCGCCAAGCTCTGGCGCGAGATGACGCAGGACCTCTGGGCCAGCCGCGAACTGGCCTGGCGCCTGGCGGTGCGCGACATCAGCGCCCAATACCGCCAGAGCGCGCTGGGGGTGTTGTGGGCCCTGATCATTCCGCTGGCCAACACCGCGGTGTGGCTGTTTCTCACCGGCAGCAAGGTGCTGCAGGTGGCGGCCACCGCCATGCCCTACCCGGTGTTTGTGTTCACCGGCACGCTGCTGTGGTCGATCCTGATCGACGCGCTCAACGCGCCACTGATGCAGGTGAATGCCAACAAGGCCCTGCTGGCCAAGATCAACTTCCCACGGGAAGCACTGATCCTCAGCGGCATCGTGCAGACGGCCTTCAACGGCCTGATCAAGCTCGGGATCCTGCTGCTGGTGCTGCCGTTTCTGGGGGTGCATCCGGGCTGGGGCGGCCTGCTGATCCCGGTGGGGTTGCTGAGCCTGGTGCTCACTGGCACGGTGGTGGGCCTGCTGCTCACGCCGCTGGGGGTGCTCTATGGCGACGTCGGCCGGGGCATCCCACTGATCACGCAGTTCCTGATGTACCTGAGCCCGGTGGTGTTCCCGCTGGCCACCATCGGTTGGACAGGCACGCTGATGCGGCTCAATCCGCTCACGCCACTGATCCTCAATGCCCGCGCCTGGTTCACCGGCCAGCCGCCGCAGCTGCTGGGCGAGTGGGCGCTGGCGGTGGGCGGCTCCGCGGTGCTGCTGCTGCTGGTGTGGGTGGTGTACCGGCTGGCGATGCCGATCCTGATCGAGCGAATGAGTGCCTGAGGCACTCCAGGGAGCCCATCAGGGCACACCACATCTGGTGTGCCCAACAGCCAAATTCCTAAGCGCGCTGGAGAGATTTCCCCCTGAGCCACCAGGCGACCCAGCCCGAACAACCCACTCAGCCGCCACCTGCCAACGAGGCTCCACAAGCAACAAGCCCGCACGGGATGCAGCCCCAACCCCAAGCCGCGACTACCTTTTCGCCAGCCAGCGCCGTAACTGTTGAACACCGACCGCTGGTACTACCGGGTCTTCCAGAGCGCGCCCGACCTGATCCGCGCTCTGCTGCCCGGCTCAGCCGCCGCCGCCAACGCACTGAGCCTCGACCCTGCCGACCCTGGCGATCGGCTCTACCGCTTTGCAGCGCTCGAAATCAAAGAGCTGAGCCACCGCCTCGATGGCGTGCTCTGGCCCAGGGAGAGCACCGGCTGCGGCGAAACCGGCAGCCCGGAGCTTCCGGTGGTGCTCCTGGAGGTGCAGATGCACCCCGACCCAGGCTTCCACCACCGGCTGGCGGCGCAGACCTACCGCTTCCTGCAGCAGCAGCCCCAGGTGGAGCACTGGGCCGTGCTGGTGATCACGCCCCACAACCGCCTCAACCTCGGCCCCACCCAGGCGCTGCGGCTGTTCCTGGAGCAGCAGGTGGTGTGGCTCAACCTGGAGGCGCTCAGCCAGGAGCCAAACCTCGATCCGCTGCTGAACCTGCTCACCCTGCCGGTGAGGCCCGAAAGCGAGCTGGCGGCCAGCAGTCAGCAGATCCTCGCCAGCCGCCCTGATCTTGACAAGGTTGTGCTGGCTATGCTGATGCAACGCCTTCCCGAACTCAGCAACGAGGAGATCATGGTGATCGCGGGCATACCCATAGAAGAGCTGCGCCACACCCGGGCAGCGCAGGACTGGCTTGCTGCAGGCCGTCAGGAAGGCGAAGCCCTCGGTGAAGCCAAGGTCACCCTCCGCCTCCTCAACCGCCGCTGCGGACCCCTCAGCGACGCCATCACCGCCCAGATCCAGGCCCTGCAAATAGATAAGTTGGAAGCCCTGGCCGACGCCCTGCTCGACTTCACGGGCCCGGCCGACCTGGCCACCTGGCTGGCCGCCAACGCCTGACCTGGCCCACCAGCGCCTGAGGCCCTGCCCCGCTGCCGGAGGCAGCGGGGCTTTTTGCTGCCAGCCACCCACACCCTTCACCCCCGCTAAGCCCCCTGCCTGCCTGAGATGAGCGACGTACTGGTCAAAGTCGACAACGTGAGCAAGCGGTTCTGCCGCAGCCTCAAGCGTTCGCTCTGGTATGGCCTGCAGGACCTGGGCAGCGAGATCGGCGGCCGCCGCCATGGCGGGGGGAGCGGACTGCCGCAGAGCAGCGCCGATGTACAGCTGCGGCCGGACGAGTTCTGGGCGGTGAAGGATGTGAGCTTCGAGCTGCGGCGCGGCGAGTGCCTGGGTTTGATCGGCCGCAATGGGGCGGGCAAGACGACGCTGTTGCGGATGCTGAATGGATTGATCAAGCCGGATACGGGAAGGATTGAGATGCGTGGGCGCGTTGGGGCTTTGATTGCACTTGGAGCAGGCTTTAATCCAGTTCTTACCGGACGCGAGAACATTTATGTAAATGCCAGTATACTTGGACTTGCTAAGTCCGATATCGATGAGGATATTAATAAAATAATTGAGTTTGCTGAAATTGATTCTTTCATTGATTCTCCAGTCCAGTCCTACAGCTCAGGCATGCAGGTAAGACTTGGTTTTGCGGTAACCACAGTCTTATGCCCAGATATTATTCTTCTCGACGAAGTGCTAGCCGTCGGAGACATAAGATTCAGGAATAAGTGCTATAACACACTTGCCAGCTTGAGAGAAAGAGGGACCAGCTTTATCCTGGTTACACATGATATGTCAGCGGTAACAAGAGTTTGCGATAGAGCTATATACCTTGACAAGGGAAGTGTAAGCATGGCTGGGACGCCTTCTTCGGTCGTCGCAGGCTTCGAAAATAGTTCGGCCTCAATAAGCAGCTGCAGCGTCGATGGCAATATGAGCACAAATAATACATCAAATTTATCATTTGTAGAGCTAAGAGTATCTGGCAAGACATCTAATGACTGGAAAACTCTTATGGCAGGTGAGATCATAGTAAAACTAGAAAACTTAGAGCTTGGCTCGAATCTCACAATGACATATATGTTTTCAGGGAATACCTATAGCGGGATGAGGTTAAACTCATCCGGAAGCCGATATATTTCCAATTCCAAAGGTTCTCTTGATCAATCAAGGCAAGGATATTATTCTATTTCCTCAAACTTTGTGACACTGCCACCTGGAGAATATATGTTGAAGCTAGGAATATGGAGAGACTCATTTCATCAGATAGCGGCAATAGAAGCTTTGCCTATCAAGGTCAGCGTTGGAGAAATACCAGTTAGCGAATCAACCCACATCCAAGATCTAACATTCAGTCAATTAGCTTAAATGTTCAGCTCAGTCGAAGACTTCTACAAAAAAAGGCAAGGATCGAAAGGCGCCATAAAACTTCATTTAGGATGTGGCTCTAAATACCTAGATGGCTGGTGCAATATAGACGCCCATCCACCTAGAGATACCGATACACATAGAGGGGCTTTAAGCAAAACCCCAGATATTTGGTGCGATATAAAAAAACTGCCTGCTGCAAATGAATCAGTTGACGTTATATATACAGCTCATGTCATCGAGCATTTCCATCGGCATTCAGCAATTGAGTTATTTACCGAATTTTGGCGAGTACTAAGACCAAATGGAGTAATCATAACAGAAATGCCGGATCTTGCTAGAATTATATTTCTACTGAAATTCTTGCCAGCTCAGCCGAATTATCCTGCTGCGATGAGAGCAAATAGAGATATGATCAAAGCTCAGCTATATGGAGCTGCCTGGGAGGCAAATGATGATGGATACCCGTACCACAAATATGTATGGGAACGAGCCGAATTTTGCGACATGCTCTCTCAAATCGGTTTTAGGATTCTATTGCAGACTGGTGCAACTCAGTCGCATGTACCATTTAGAGATATGGCTGTTATAGGCCTTAAGCCTTTATTGGCAAGACCTAACAACAGTTCTGTGATTGATCATGCAGAGCTTGTGGCTGGATATGGAACAAGATGGGAGAGAGCCAAAAAGCAGATCAAATCAATTTATACATTGATAAGACTTGCTTCTAATAATAACAACTCAAGCCTCCCCTAGAGGATGAATTTCTTAATAGTAGGGATCACAGGACAGACTGCCGCTTATGTAGCCAAAGAGCTGGTTGATAAAGGATTCGATATCTCCGGAACAACACGGGACAAAGCCCGAGCTAATATCACGAACCTTTCAAGAGTTGGCGTTAATTTATCACAGATAAATCTTCTCTCCCTTGACCCAGCTGATCCGAGACAGGTTTTCTCGTTGTTAGCTACAAATAAGTACAATTGCATAATCAACTTAGCCGGGCAAACCAGCGTAGGGCTTTCATTCAGTCAACCTGCACAAGCATTAGATTCAATATCGACCTCATGTCTCAACTTTATTGAAGCATTGAAGGCTCTTAGGCTCAAAACAGTATATTTTAATGCCGCAAGTAGCGAATGTTTTGGAAATACAGGCGATATCCCCGCAAACGAAGACACGCCTTTTAGGCCTAATAGCCCCTATGCAGTGGCTAAAGCATCAGCTTTTCATATTACACGCTTAGCCAGAGAAGCCTATGGAATACCAGCTTTTTCAGGAATCCTTTCAAACCATGAGTCGCCATTGCGGGGGAGCCAGTTTGTCACGGCCAAAATCATTGATCAACTCAGGTTGATTAAGAGTAGAACTGAATCTAAGCTTATACTTGGAAACTTGAAAACAACCAGGGATTGGGGCTTTGCGCCAGACTATGCCAAAGCGATTGTAAGTATGTTGACTTCGAAAGTATTAGAAGACGTAATAATTGCTACAGGCAAATCACACTCTCTTGGGGAATTCATTAATGTTGCCGCTAAAGAGCTTAATATTCACGAAAAGTTCGAGATTGTACAAGACATGTCTCTTGTAAGGCCGCTCGATGTTGAAGTCTGTCGTCTTAATCCGTTGAAAATAAGCAAGCTCATAGGATGGAGTTCTTCAACAACATTCCACGGCATGGTCTCTAAGCTTGTCCATGGTGATCTTTTCTAGCATTCACAAATTCCAATAACTCAATGCTCAGAAGGCTGGCAAAGCGATTTTTCGGAAGTTCACTTTTTATCCGTCTATGTGAATCCCTCCCCTTGGCGTTGCAAGTAAGGATATTGAAAACGCTTTTAAAGGGCGATCGTTCGCGTATATTATTATTGCCAAGTGGCTTAAAGAAAACAGTTCTAGGCTATCCGTCTTTAGAAAGTCGCTCTATTTCTTCTAAACCTTTGATTCTTGGCTACCTCCCTGCTGGCTCTAGCGGATGGATTTTAGAGTACCTGTTTCAGGATATCGCTTCCTTCGCAGAGAGAGCAAGTTTCTTATTGGTCAAGAATCCCGCTGATTTGTGCTTTCATTTTTTTTCCTCAAACAGTTCCGTCGTATTCTCGCTCCATCCATCATTTGTAAGCCAAGTCATTGGACTGGGAATATCGCCTGAGAATATTGTCTCATTTTATACTCATTCGCGCCTAGGCTTGCCAATATCTGCCCTTGAAGGAATCAGAGCACTTTTGCCGATGAACTCTACAGAAGCGGCTGCTCTTGCTCTTTCCAATATAGATTCGAAAAAAATACGTGTCTTCCCTGCAGGCTATGATCCAACTCTATTCACTGTAGACAAAAATGCCGAACAAGATCGGTTCCGTTCCTTAAATGATGTTCTGTTTGTCTGTAGATACGAGCAACCAAAAAATAAGCACTATTACTTGCGCAAAGCTTACGCTCTAATAATTGAGCTAGGCAAGGCGCTGGCAAGAAAGGGGTATAAAGTAATTGTACTAGGGAGAGCCTGGGAGCATTGTGCCGACGAGGATTTTAAAGATGCTGTTCAAATCATTGAGGCTCAGCATCGAGATTATCCTGCTGTTTACCTGAGTTCAAAGTTGTTAGTTACTCCTTCAATGCAGGAAGGAGGCCCTGTTTCGTGGCTGGAAGCAATGGCTTGTGGCTGCTTGACCCTCTCAACATGCTCTGGCTTCCCGGCGGAGCTTCGAACGGGCGAGCTTGGTTCCTATCTGATGCCGGTACGTGCTTCGGTCCACGACTGGCTTGCCGAGATTACCAGGATTCTTGAGCTCCACTACCCTTTGCATTCAGTAGATATGGAGGAGCGTAGGCGTTTTCTTTCTCCCGCGTCATTTGGTGAGTTGGCTAAGGTTCTCGAAGGCCTGGCTCTCGATTCTGAACTAAAAGAGCCTTCTCTCCGCTGGCCAAATCCGCAAAATTAATTTACATGGTCGACTGCCAGTATTTCGCCTGGATTTTTTGCCTTATTGAGTTCGATGCAGCTTTGTTCTGGACGCTTTGCTTTTGATCAGTCCATCATTTCTTTGATTTTGTCATTGCCTATGAGCTCCATCAAACACGTGCCATTCGCTCCTTTAGGTCTTTTAGTTTTGATCGTTGATCGTTTGTGTTGTAGAGCAGTTCTTAATCTGCTTTTGTGGAGCCGAGGCTTTTGCTGGGCTTCCTTAATTTAGTGCTCGCTTGAAATGGCCTCCATTCACGTATTTATCGGATCTGATCCGCGAGAGCGCGCTGCAACCAATGTCCTTGTTGACAGTCTGATTCAGAACAGCTCCGCTCCACTGGCAATAACCCCCTTGGTCACGCCGCAGCTTGAGGCTCAAGGCCTCTATTGGCGCGAGCGAAACCCCAAGCAAAGCACCGCCTTCTCCTTCACCCGCTTTCTGGTTCCCCACCTAATGGGCTACCAGGGTTGGGCGATCTTCATGGACTGCGACATGCTCTGCCGCGGCGACATCGCCGAACTCTGGGCCCAGCGCGACGACACCTTCGCCCTGCTCTGCGTGCAGCACGATCACCAGCCCAACGAATCCCAGAAGTTTTTGGGCGAAGTGCAGAGCGCTTACCCCAAGAAAAACTGGAGCTCGCTGATGCTGCTCAACTGCAGCCGTTGCACCGCCCTCACACCCGAGTACGTCAACACAGCATCCGGGCTTGATTTGCACCGCTTCCACTGGCTCAGCGGCGACCATGAAATCGGCGCCATCCAGGGCGGCTGGAACCACCTGGTGGATGTGCAAGACCCATCCCTCGCCCAAGGCTCGCCCATGCTGCACTGGACCCTCGGCGGCCCCTGGTTCCGCGACCAGCGCACCATGGGCGGCCCCCTCGCCGCCGAGTGGTTCGCCGCCCGCGACGACGCCTTCAGGCTCTACGACTGATGGCCCTGCCCTGCATCGTGGCCGTACCGGCTCGCCTCGAATCCAGCCGCCTGCCCGGCAAGGTGATGGCCGACATCGGCGGCAAGCCGATGCTCCAGCGGGTGCTTGAACGTTGCAGCCAAGCCACAGCTCCTGCAGCGGTGCTGCTCTGCACCGACAGCCCCGATCTCGCCTCCTCGGCATCCGCCTGGGGCTTCGACGCCATCCTCACCAGCCCGGCCTGTGAATCGGGTAGTGAGCGCATCGCCTCCGTGGCCGATCAACTCCTGTCCCGCGGCGGCAGCGGCGAGGCCCACCGAACCCTGATCATCAACGTGCAGGGCGACCAACCCTTCATCGATCCGGCGGTGATCGACGCCATGGCCGCCGAATTCAACCGCCGCTCGCCCACCCCGGAGGTGCTCACCCCCGTCTACCGCCTCAGCAGCGAGAAGGTGCACAATCCCAACGTGGTCAAAACCCTGCTCGCCGCCGATGGCCGTGCCCTCTACTTCTCCCGCTCGGCCGTCCCCCATGTGCGCGACATCGCCCCCGCCCACTGGCCGCAGCACACCACCTACTGGGGCCACGTGGGCCTCTACGGCTACCGCGCCGACGTGCTCCAGCGCTGGAATGCGCTGCCCCACTCCCCCCTGGAGCACACCGAGAAACTCGAGCAGCTGCGCCTGATCGAAGCCGGCATCACCATCGGCACCTTCCCATGGGAAGGCAATTCGCTCTCGGTGGATACCGCGGAGCAACTGGAGCAAGCCCGGGCCATCGCGGCCTCCATCAAGCCACCATCACCAGCGCTGGGGATCAACAGCTGAGATGTCTACCGCCCTCAGCCGCTGCCTCCAGGAAGAAGCCGCCGCCATCGCCGCCGCCGCCCAGCGTCTTGATTCTCAGCAGGTGGAAGCAGCCCTCTCACTGCTGGACGCCTGCCGCACCCGCCGCGCCAAGCTGGTGGTCACTGGCATCGGCAAAAGCGGCATCGTGGCCCGCAAGATCGCTGCCACCTTTTCCTCCATCGGCCTGACGGCCGTGTTCCTCAACCCTGTGGATGCCCTCCACGGCGACCTGGGCATCGTCAATTCCGAAGATGTCGCCCTGCTGCTCTCCAACAGCGGCGAAACCGACGAGCTGCTGGCGATCCTTCCTCACCTCAAGCGCCGTGGTACCGCTCGCATCGCCCTGGTTGGCCGCGTGAACTCCAACCTCGCAGCCGGCTGTGATGTGGTGCTCGACGGCTCAGTCGACCGCGAGGTCTGCCCCCTCAACCTCGCCCCCACCGCAAGCACGGCCGTGGCGATGGCCATCGGCGATGCCCTGGCGGCCGTCTGGATGGAGCGCTCCGGCATCTCACCAGAGCAGTTCGCCATCAACCACCCCGCCGGCGCCCTCGGCCGCCAGCTCACCCTCACCGTGGCGGATCTGATGGTGCCAGCCCATGAACTCCCGCCACTTGCGCCCTGGGCGCCCCTGCCCGCCGTGATCAGTCATCTCACCGAAGGCAGTCCCAGCCGGGGGAGCCTTGGAGCAAGCTGGATTCAAGACGCCGATGCCCCATCGCGCCTCGCTGGCCTGATCACCGATGGCGACCTCCGCCGCACCCTCCAACGCCATGGGCCCCAAGAGTGGGCACAGATCACGGCAAGCCACATTGCTACGATTGACCCGATTACGATCTACCCTCATGAGCTGGCAGCTGCGGCTTTGCAGCTGATGGAGCGAAACCGCCGCAAGGCCATCTCCGTGCTCCCAGTGGTCAGCGCCAGCGATGGAGGTTGCTTTGTAGGGCTTCTGCGCCTGCATGATCTGATTCGCGCCGGCTTCTCGATCAGCACTTCACCAACGAAAGAAGACGAGCCATGAGCTTTCGCCTGATCGCCGGCCCCTGCGTGATTGAGAACCGCGACCTCGTGCTGCAGATCGCCGAAGAAGTGACTGAGCTCTGTAGCAAGCTCGGTATCAACTACGTGTTCAAAGCCAGTTTCGACAAGGCAAACCGCACCTCTGTTAAATCGTTCCGCGGGCCAGGTCCCGACGAAGGGCTGGCGATCCTCGCTGAGGTGCGGGAGCGCTTTGGAGTGCCGGTACTCACTGACATCCACGAGAGTCACCAAGCCGCCGCCGCCGCCCAGGCGGTGGATGTGCTGCAGATCCCGGCCTTCCTCTGCCGTCAGACCGACCTGCTCGAGGCTGCCGCCAGAGCTGTTTCCGGCACCACCAAGGAAGTGAATGTGAAGAAGGGGCAGTTCCTGGCTCCTTGGGACATGGCCCAGGTGGTGAGCAAGCTGGCGGAGTGCGGCTTGCAGGCCAGCAGCGGCCGGCTCTGGCTCACCGAGCGCGGCAGCAGCTTCGGCTACAACACCCTGGTGGTGGATTTCCGCAGCCTGCCGCAACTCCAGGCCCTTGGCTGCCCAGTGATCTTTGATGCCACTCACTCGGTGCAGCAGCCAGGCGGGCGGGGCAGTAGCTCCGGTGGCCAGCGGGAGTTCGTGGCGCCCTTGGCCCGTGCAGCGATGGCTGTGGGGGTGGACGGGCTATTCATGGAGGTGCACCCCGATCCCGAGAACGCCCTGAGCGATGGCCCAAACATGGTGCCCCTGCACCGGCTCGAGCCCCTGCTGGTGCAGCTGCTGGCGATCCGGAAGCCAGTGGCCGACGGCACGGCGGTGAGCTTACTGTGAGGACTGCATAACGATGGCCAGCCTGAGCGGCCTCCATCTGCGCTCCCGGCTCCAGAAGCGCCTGTTGATGCCTCGTCTGCGCCAAATCCGCCTTCTCGTGTGTGATGTAGACGGAGTACTGACCGATGGGGGCCTCCACTACGACGAGGAAGGCCGCGTGGTGAAGCGTTTCGATGTGCGCGATGGGCTGGCGGTGCGGATGCTGCAGCGCGCTGGAATCACCGTCGCCTTTCTCAGCGGTGGCTGCAGCGGTGCGATAGATCAGAGAGCTCGCCACCTGGATATTCAATATTGCCGCACTGGTGTGGGCGATAAGCAATCAGGCCTGGAACAGCTGAGAGGCGAGCTCTCCATGCCATGCGAGCATACGGCTTTTCTTGGTGACGACCTCAACGATTTGGCGGTGCGGTCTGTATCTGGCCTCCTAATCACCCCTTCCGATGCTGCCCGTGCCTTAAGACGACAAGCAGACTGGGTATTGACGAGCCGCGGCGGCGAAGGGGCTCTCCGAGAGTTGACCGAAGCGCTTCTAAAGAGTACGGGCCATATCAGACTTATTTACAGCAGTGGATGGAGGCAAGGAAATGATTTGTCGGTTGACTGAATCAAGATACTGACCAAGGTATTATTTCCTCCGATTTAGAGCAAGCAAGGGGGAGATGATGCGTGGTTGTGTTGATCGTAAATCATCCTTAACCTTGGCGAGACCTGATCCAAACCAACTTATTGTTTCTCTATTATATTCTTTTCTCCACTGATGCCGCTTTTGGGAGCTGATTTGATGTGCACAGGCGAATAGATGTTGACCTCTCAGATTCTTATGTATTTCTAAGCAAATTTTCTATTGGCCCTATTGAATCTCTTGTCTGGAATCCGGGTTGGATTTGAGTCCCTCATCTTCATCAGCCAAACTGTCCCAAACACTTGCTGCTCCTGAGGTCGAGCGTTAATGGGGGGATAAGTTATGTCTCTGCTCCACACCTGAGTCGGGCCTGATTCACGCAGCCTTGGTACTGGATGTGGCTCCTGTGGTGGCCTTGCCCGTCTGCGCCGGTGAACCAGGCCATCGGCTTGGAGCACTCAGTAGAAGCGATCAGAACTGATATAGCGGCCCCGATCAGCAGCATCAGCACGATTTGACCCGGCGGCAGTTCGGCGAATTCCGTCGCCTCACAAGTGAACATGATGCGTTGACGATCTTCTTCGCTGAGGCGGTTCGCCACATTATGGGGGCTGCTCTTTCGCCGGTTCACACCAGCGCCGTTATTAGCGAATTGTCGGCGTCAATGTTGCAGAGTGGTGAGCCCTTTCCCCAACTGACGAGCAACTACAGCAGCCTTTTCACCAGCAGTCACCACAACCTCAAAAATCTCCAAGATCTTGTTTGTGACTCATGCCTGCTTCTGCACTTACTTAGAGAGACGCTTAGGTAAACCAGTAGCAGAGCTTCCGTGAAGCCTCGTCACCACTTTCTTGATTCCTATCAGGCACATACTCCACTCTTCCTTGGTCAAATTCGAAAAACAACGGGAAACAAAATAATTTCTAGTGTTAGAATAGCGGTGCATTTTTGTAGCGTAGCGTATCCCCCCCCCCTTTTTTTGGGGGGGGCAATTGTGAAATTAAATAAGTCTTCGTGATCCACGTAAACTAGTTTTTAGGAGGCAGGCTGTGCGTTACCCATTTAGGATAACCTTGCTTGATAATGTCTGATTTATGATCATACTCAATCGTTTGATTCCTGCGGTTAATTTTGTTTATGTAACTACTGAATCAGAATGCCTTGCATTCGTAAACGCTTATGCAGCTTTTCTTGGAAATACTTATTTCCTCGAGAGTAGCTTCAAGTCTAAAGCAAACTATTTTTTGATCATACGAGCTAATAGGCCTAGTGCTAACAAGTATTTTGATAAAGCTACTATTCAGTGTGTCCGGCAGTACGGATACACCTTGCAAGTTTCGGAAAGTCTAGCATCATTAATGCTTAATTTCTTGCACATAGCAACATCGCTTGAAATCAAGTGGCTCAGACTGCTGTTACAATGTTCGGTAAATATTTGGCAGCCCAGAAAGAATCTTTACTATTTATCAAAATTGCAGTCTTTTAACTTTTTCTATTTTGGAGATTGCCTTGGCCGCTTCTCTCATGATTATGAGTTCTGGCGAAGTACAAATGAGGATAAAATTCTTGGAAATTCAGATAAAGATAACTTAGTCACTGCTCCTAATCATCATTTTTTCTTTTTTTGCTACTCGCTCATTGATGCCGAGAAAGTAGCTTCGCTTTTAAAAAAAAATGGTTGCACAATCTATAGTTCGTCTATTGCTCTTAGAAACATACAAAGCTATTGTGATTCACTTTTGGCAAGCAATTCTACTAAGTTAGCGAGTAGCCTTTATTTCTTTGACGAGTACGTTGCCAAAGCCTGTTCTGTGGCAATACTTCCGTTGACTTCTTTTGCAGCCCAATCACGATGCTCTATTTTGTCCGAAGTTAACCTTTATTGTGAACAGATCAATAGGCTTTTCCCTTGCCCAGAAAACTTATTGAAATCTGATCTTACTCCTGATGTACTATTTATCAAACCTCATCCACGCTCAATAAATTATTGCGACGCAATTTCTTTGGCTTTAGCTAATAAATGTAGTCATTTAAACGTCAAACAGTTATCTTGCGGCTTTCCCCTGGAGGTATTAATTGCTTTGTTGCAAAAAAAACATACAAGAGTATTGTTATTGTCTACATCCAATGGTTCAAATATTGCTGCCCACTTGTTTAAAGATAAGATTGCAAGTATTGAGCTCTTTGATGTCGATCTTATTAAGCGGTATCTTGGCGAAAAATTTCAAGATGCCAGGCTTAAGCAACAGTTAGTCAAGCTAATCCTTCAATCCTAAGCACGTGAGCCAACAACCTATCATTTCTGATAAGCTAAGCACCCACGGCTATCAGTTTGCTTATTCATTCTTTCTCAGATCACTTCCTCGCGAGAACGTCTCTATATTAGAAGTGGGTTACGACAAGGGTCTTTCTGAATATTTCTGGTATGATAAGTTCCCAGGCTGTTCATTGACATTTGTCGATATTAATCCACCCCAGGCACCACACTTCTCAAGAACAAATCTAATTCAGCTGGATCAGTCTAGCAATGAGGCTATCTTCACGTTTCTGGATACACACACTTCACAATACGATTTGATTGTTGATGATGGTTCCCACCATCCATTTCATCAGAAAATTACTTTCAACTCATTCTTTAATCATCTTTTAAAGCCTGGTGGAGTTTATATTATTGAGGATATTGAACACTCCTATTGGAAATTTGCTTCGGCTTATGGATACAGCTTATCATTTGGACTTTTCTCTCGCCTAAGCCTGGTTAATGCATTTAAAGTGGCTATCGACTTTGTGAATAGGCTTTATCTTTCTCCTCGCGATAGGCAGAAAATAACCCTTAAGTGTAGACGTCTTGGCTTTGACTTAGATGCGCTCTCATCAGTGTCTTCCATTTCCTTTTCCCAAAATCTAATCATTTTGAGAAAAAAAACTTTAGAAGAATCTACTTTTAGAGACTTAATGGGTATGAATTATAAATATTCCACTTATACATGCTGGTCATCCGCTTTGTTGTACCCTTGTAAAAAATTTATTAGTAAGCGTTTGGGCCGACTATGACTTTTTCTGTTATCGTTCCAACGATATGGTCTCATTGCCAAGTTTCTCGTAATCTTAACGTTATTATTAGTAGCGATCTTGTTGGCGAGCTAATCCTTGTTGATAATAATCCTGCAAAGTGTAATCTTGACTTGGCGTTCCTTTCCTCTCCCAAGCTGAAGCGAATCTGCTGCGGTAGTAACATTTATGTTAACCCGGCATGGAACCTGGGTTTCAAGAGGTCGAGATTCAACTATCTGGCTTTTATCAATGATGATGTTGTCGTCAATGTTGGTTTTCTTTCTAATATCCAAGATGCGTTGAATCAACCCGATATCGGCCTGATCGGTTTCAGCGGCGATTCACTTTTCTCTGCTAATTTTCTGACGACTGAACTTCGAAACCAAGATTTTGGTTGTGCGATGTTTCTAAAAAAAATAAATTATTCTATGATGCCTCCTGGTATGTTAGTCTATTTTGGAGATGATTATCTGTTTCAGCGCATACGAATGAAAGGATTGCAAGTTGCTGTTGTTGGCGCAGTGTTGAGATCCGAGTCTGTGTTTAGTGTTAGTACCGACTGCCTTTCTACTCGAAAAAAAAGCTTTCTTCTTGAGAAAGACAAAGTAATATATTTCATCTTTTACCTCTGGCACAAGCTTTCTCTGTTGATTAGAAATCTTTTTCCTGTTCTTCCGTTCTGGCGTTTTGCAAAAAATAACTCTTCCTTTTTTCGCGACTTCATCTGACGGTCGTTTTAAATTCGAGACCTCTGCAGCAATGACCGATCTAGTCAAATCTTAAGAATCTTGTTTCTGTCTAATGTTTTGCTATCTTTGTCGAATCTTGGCTGTTTTGCGCTTATGTTGAATGTTGCTTGCCGCTGAGATCGTTATCCTCGGTCATGCAGTACTGTGTTTAGCTCACTTTTGACCTTATGGAGAGCTCTGCCTCTCAGGCGGCCTGTCGCTCTGATTCGTCTATTTGCTATCTCGCATCGGCCACCATGGCGTTGCAGGGTTAACTCATTGCATCCTCGCTCAGGTACATGATTAATCTAAGTAATAAGGGTCAAGCTATTTGGCCAATCTGAGGATAGCGTTGTTATGCTTATTTGCGCCAGCTTATGACTCCGCCTTGGCGTTGCTCGCCGATGTTGCATTTGTTTGTCGGCTGCACTCGTTTTTTGCTCATGTGTTCTAGCTGCTTCCTGTTTTATTGTCCTTCCGGTGAAATCTGCCTTGCGTCTGTTACACGTCAGCAATGATCACTACCCTGCTGTTATTGGAGGAACCGAAATATTTATAAGCCAACTGATTGCAGCCCAGCAGAAGCTTTCCCCCCCCATCGATGCTCTTTGGGCCGCCCATCACGCGCCTCTGTCAGCAATTGCCCGATCTCCTGAGGCTCGGTTGCTCTCCCATCAGCGTCTCTTGCCTGAGGTCATCTTTGGCACTCGGCAGCAGCAGGTTGCTTCCGTCGCTAAATCAATACCAGGATTCCAAGAGCTATTGGACGAGTTCTGCCCTGATGTTGTCCATCTGCATTCCTTCAGTGACAGATGTGGAATTAATCATGCCAGAGCTGCCAAAGCTGCTGGCGTTCGGCTGGTTGTAACCGTTCATTCACCGGGTTTTAGCTGCTTCAGCGGTACACTAATTGATGGCCGCGGCGCTATCTGCGATGGGCTGTTGCGCCAGCGCCGTTGTACTGCGTGCCGCCTTCAATACGGTGGTCTTCACCACTGGCTGGCTTCTGCCATATCCCTCCAGCAAGGCTGGCCATTGAACACAAATGTACATGGCGCTATAGCCCATGTTCTCACATTCCGCCAGCTTACTGCCGCTTATCACAATTCCTGGCTTGAGCTGTCTCGGCTCGCCGACGCCATTCATGTTTTGGCAGGCTGGAGCCGCGATGTGTTGCTGCGCCAAGGGATTCCGGCCCACAAGATCCACCTCGTCCGCACGGCCGGCCCCCCCCCCCTGCTATCTCGCCAGCTCATGCCTCGTCAAGACAATAAGTTGCGTCTGGTTTATTGGGGTCGGTGTCAACCGTTGAAGGGTCTCCACCTCGTTATTGAGGCGATCCTTAGGCTACCCCGTGATTCACCTGTGCAGCTTGATTGTTATGGGTCCTATTGGAATGGCGGCTACGGCCAGCAGCTGTTGCGGCGCATTAATAGCGACCCACGATTCCGAGTCATAGGCGCCCATCCTAGGGATCAACTCCTGCATATGCTGCAGGCCTATGACCTCGCTGTGGTGCCCTCCATTTGTCTTGAAACCGGACCTCTCTCTGTGCTCGAGTCCTTTGCTGTTGGTTTGCCGGTGGCTGGCAGTAATTTGGGAGGTATTAAGGAGTTGCTTGACGGGGTGGAGGGGTGTTTTCTCCTGCCGCCGTCAGTTGAGGCTTGGGGCCAGTTTCTTTTTCGATTAGTCAAGAACCGGCAGCTCCTCTCACCATTTAATCCTCCCGCATTTCGTGATTTTTCGGCCGTTGCACACGAACTTTCTTGTGTTTACTAATGCAATCAAATCAGCCCAAAAGAGGTAAATCAATTTGGCGGTGCCCTGTCTGCGGCAATTCGCAAAGCAAGGTAATTGTATCTAATGTACGAGAAAATCTACGGCTCATCGGCGGTAGGTATTCCTATTGTCGCTGCCAATCCTGTAAAGTCATAAGCCAGCAGCCCCTGCCCAGCCTCGACCTTCTTGCTAACTACTACAACCTAATCGACCAAAGTTGTCGTGACTTGCGCACCGTAGGTTTGCCCAATTAGACCCTTCAAAAGCTAAGGAAAGGCGGCGGGAAATGGGTTCATCGCTGATGATGCTGCTTCGATTGATCGCAACGGCTGGGGAGCAGCTCTATCCATATTGGCATCAATTAAAGCTCGGCTCGATTCTCGATCTTGGGTCCGGGTCGGGGGGGTTCTGCTTCGAGGCTAGGCAGCGGGGATGGAGCGTCATCGGGATTGAGCAGTCGAAGTTGTTTGTTCAGCAGGCTCGCCATATGGGCATTGAGCTAGTTCATACAGACCTTGCTTCCCCCGAGGCAATCCAGCTGATCGGGTCGGCTACCAACGTGGTTATGAACCATGTATTTGAACATCTATTAGATTCGATCGGCTTTTTAAGCATGCTTAGGTTGGCAATGGTGCCAGGATCACGGCTCATTCTTCTGATTCCAAATCCAAACTTGATCTGGCGCTTTATCTTTGGCCGCCACTGGTATGGCTGGGACCCACCAGTTCATGTCCATCACTATTCAGAGCGTGCTCTTAAACAAATGTTGGAAACTGCTGGCTTTTCAGTCGTAAAGGTGCGTTCTCTCCGCCGCAACGACCCTCTTTCAACAGCGCTGAGCCAGATAGGTATCAATCCAGGTCCCCTTCGATTTGCACTTAGAGCTCTGATGATTCCTCTTATGCCCTTGTTGGCCTGGGCTGGCCTTGGGCCTGAATTACTATGCATAGCAGACGCTAAGCCTGCGCGCGCGCATCTTGCATGCAACGAATTGAACTAGGGACAACAAAATGTCGTCCACGCGGCCTGTGCTCATCGTTCTCACTTCCCTCGCCGCTGAGGGCTGCCCTCAACTAGCACTGCAACTCTCCCGCCATTGGCAGCGGCAAGGACTCGACATAGAGCTCCTCTGCTTACAGGCGCAACCCGATGATCTGAGGCCTGAATTTCAATCTTTAGGTGTTCCCATTCATACTTTCAGACTTGGCAGCGGACTTGCTCGCTATCGACGCTTGACTTGGCATAGCTTTTTGCTCTGCCTCAGGTTGAGGCCGCAGGCAGTGCTCAGCTTTCCACTTGGCTGGCATACCTTCATCGCTATTGGGGCAAAGGCCGCAGGAGTTCAGCGCTTATGTGCTCATGTAGGCAACCTTCCACCGATCTCGGCGGGACCAGCCTTCAGCAAATTCAAGCTGCTGGTCCAGCTTGGTCGGCCCTTTACCCATCGGCTGCTCTGCTGCTCCCACTACATTCGCGCTGCAACGCTCCAAGACTTCAGCCTGCTACCCCGAGAGGCCCTGACTGTCTATAACGCTTGCGACCTTGAGCGCTTTGCTGGAGTGGCCCTTCCAGCTCACTGGCCGCAGCGCAACCCCCCTCGCCTTGCGATGGTGGCGCGGCTTGAGCTGCACAAAGATCAGCCCACCTTGATCAGGGCCATGTCCCTTTTACGCGATCAGGGGCTGGCTGCCGAACTCTGGTTAATTGGCGAAGGCAGCCGCCGTCTCCAGCTGGAAGCTTTGATCTCTGAACTGCAGCTGGCAGATCGCGTACAGCTGCTAGGCACCAGGCGTGACATCACCGACATACTGGCCAAGTTGGATTTGTTTGTTTTCTCTGCCCGACCTGATGAGGGATTTGGTATCGCACTGGCAGAAGCCATGGCTGCAGGTGTCCCGATCGTGGCCACGGACGTAGGCGCTTGCCGCGAGGTGCTCCGCGACGGACGTTGCGGCTTACTGGTGCCACCTGGCAGCCCCGAATGCCTGGCTCTCGGGATCTCCCAGGTGCTGGCCGATTCGGCTGGGGCACTGAAACGTGCTGCTGTTGCCAAGGATCGGGCCCTGGCCGATTTCAGCGTGGCTGCGATGGCGCATTCCTATGCGCACGATCTTGGCCTTGCAATTTAGCACAAATTGCACTGCTAGATTACTGCCCCCGCCAGGCCTTCCTCCAGTTGCAGAGGGTGACGGTGTGAATGCCCAGCTCCTCCGAAATCCTGGCCATGGACTGCCGCATGGACTGACTCATTCGCCTCCTCACATCAGCTTTAACGGCCTCGCTGTTACGACGCATTGGTTATGTCCTCAAGCCCCCGGGTGTACTGATCAAAGGGGTGACAAACTTCCTTAAACTTGGGGTTTCCGCCCTTTTTCTCTGTATTATCGTTACTATCAGCCCATCATGAGCCAAAGACAGCAGATTTCTTCTCCGCAATAATTTACGGACTTCGGCCTCATCGCTAAGTTCATTTATGATCATCCTCCATGTGCTCAACGGCCTCTATGCCGCTGGAATCGAATCACTGTCTTTGCAGCTGATCGCCTACACCCCTTCGGATGTACAGTCGGAACTGCTCAATTTAGACATTCGCGTGCAGGATCAGGCTCCTGCCTTCGCTGAACTGCAACGCAACGGCAGGCTGGTTGCTATCCACCAATGGCCCCGGTGTGATGGCCCAGTATTGGCCTGGCGCACTTTCCTGCTCTCCCGCCAGAGGCGCCCCGCCGCCCTGCTGATCTATCCATGCAACCGGCCTATGTTATGGCTGGCGCTGGGAGCAAGGCTGGCTGGGGTGCGGCGTCTGGCAGTACATCTCGGCAACACCGCCCAAGTCGATCCTCGTGGGTTGCGAACTTGGCATCAGTTACTTCTCTGGTTTCAGCGGTTAGGCGTGGCTTCTGTGCCCTGCAGTCAAGCCATTGTGGATTCGCTTCAGCCCCTCCCGCCCATGCTGCGCCTCGGCCCGGTTATCGCTAACTGCTGTGATGTGCGTGACATCGCCGAGCGTGCCGTTGCCGTCCGCATCTCTCGCCCCCCTGATGATGCACAGCGGGTGTTGATGGTTGGGCGCCTCGACGCCATCAAGGACCAATCCACACTTTTGCGTGCATTTGCGGCTGCTCGGCAGCCGGGATGGGAGTTACAGCTTGTGGGGGAAGGGGCAGAACGGCCGAAATTGGTGTCACTTTGTCGTGAGCTTGGCCTGGATCCTGCTGCTGTATTGCTTGGCCGTCGGTCCGATATACCCGAGCTGCTTGGGCAGGCCGATTTGTTTGCATTTTCCACCACAGCCGCTGAAGGCTTTGGGATCGCCTTAATTGAAGCAATGTCGGCCAGTCTGCCCATCCTCGCAAGCGATGTGCCGGCCTGCCGCGAGGTTCTCAAGGATGGGGCGGCTGGTGAGCTGGTGGCTCCCGGAATGCAGATCGCTTGGAGTGACCGACTGCGGCAACTTATGACCAATGCACTATTCCGGCAGGCCCTGTCTTGCAGAGCTCAAACTTACTCAGCTATGTACGAGTCTCGCTACATTGCCAGTAAGTGGTATAAGCTCTTAATGTGATGAAGAGATTCCTTCTCTGTGCAGGCGACTCCACCGACATAGGCGCCTGGAGCAGCATTCCTTACTTCCTCCTGCAGGCAGGTTTGAATCAGAGTTTCTTTGAGGATGGTTTGGCCTTAAAGTCTCAACATTTGCGTCTGCAGCGCTATCTCTGGAATCTCAGGCAACTGCTTACTTCCGGCAAGCCTGGCGGCTTCCAGTACAGCAGCACCTTCGCCCGAATTCTACTTGCTCAAGCCCGGCTCAAACCGGATCAGCCACTGGACCTATTAAGCCATTTTCCCCTGCTCCCCCTCTATCCCTGGGCGCAAAATTGGCGGGTTGACTTTTATATCGACGCTACTACCAGGCAGGTTTTCAACGCCTATGGCGTTGGTGATCGTTTAGCTGCTAGCTATCGCCTCCAGGTTCTGAAGCGAGAATGTCAGGCATACCGGCAAGCTGGTGCCGTGTTCTGCATGGGCCAGTGGGCCGCTGATTCGGTTATTAATGATTACGGCATCAACCCCGCTAAGGTGCACGTGGTTCCTGGTGGTGCCAACCTCGATGAGGCCCTGCTGGCCCAGCTACCAGCACCTACACCACCACCACCTCCCTCCGCCTCGCAGCCACTGCGGCTGGGTTTTCTTGGAAAGGACTGGGAGCGTAAAGGAGGACCCTTTCTGCTGCAGCTGGTCGAAGCCCTTGGTGAATACGGTATCCCAACCCTGATTCGCGCCTTTGGCCCCAATCCCTCTGAGCTCCCGGTACATTCGGCTCTGCAGCCTCTCGGTTTTATGAACAAGCAGGTTGATACGGCACGTTTTATTGCCGAGCTGCGTAGTTGGCATTTCGGCACCCTGTTTTCCAAAGCAGAAGCATTCGGTATCTCTAACCGCGAGTGCTTGCGCCTAGGCGTGCCTGTGGTCTGCCACTCAGTGGGGGGCATTGCTTCCACCCTGCCCGATGGCGGCTGTGGCCATCTGTTTGAACCCAACCCTAGTGCTGCTGAGGTGGCCGCCTGGATTGCTTCCCGGATCGGTTCTTATCAGGCCTACCTGGCTTGGCGAGCAGAACTTGCGAAGCGCTGGCGCGAGTTCACCTGGGATGCGGCGGTTGCGGAAATTCGGAATTTTCTTTCTTGATGTATCCATCCAACTATTTACCATTTTTACCGCTATCGGCCCCCCCACATCGGCTTCTTATCTCTTGCGGAAATTGCTTGGATCCTCTTCACCATGGCGGTTTGCCTTTCTTCCTCCTTAACGCGGGACTTCATAATGGTTTCTTTCAAGGTTCGGTCGACCTAAATCCTCAGCGCTTGAGGTGTCAGCGCCTGCTCTGGAATCTTTATCAACTGATCAGCAGTGGTAATCCGGGAGGATTTCAATACACTCGTTTCTTCGCTACAAAACTCCTGCGCCAAGCCTGCCTAGACCCTCAAGAACCGCTTGAATTCCTGAGCATTTTCCCTGGCCTTCCTTGCTATCCGTGGCCTGATCACTGGCGAGTGGTTTTTTATATTGACGCCACTACCCATCAGATCTTCGAAGCCTATGGTACGGCCCATCGTATTGCCGCATCGGTTCGGCGCCACGCTCTAAAGAATGAACGGAGTTCCTATTCGCAGGCCGTAGCAGTCATCTGCCGTAGCCAGTGGGCCGCTGATTCGGTTATTAATGATTACGGCATCAACCCCGCTAAGGTGCACGTGGTGCCTGGTGGTGCCAACCTCGATGAGGCCCTGCTGGCCCAGCTACCAGCACCTACACCACCACCACCACCTCCCTCTGCCTCGCAGCCACTGCGGCTGGGTTTTCTTGGAAAGGACTGGGAGCGTAAAGGAGGACCCTTTCTGCTGCAGCTGGT